>ERZ780223.1520-NODE-1520-length-22734-cov-6.058556_pt1 | contig 22734 bp, 20 predicted proteins | sample MGYA00511016_ERZ780223 | MGnify/ENA primary metagenome ERZ780223 (study PRJEB29588, sample SAMEA2159032) | human gut metagenome | biome: human gut; feature: human-associated habitat; material: faeces | place: Denmark | collected 2008/2010 ... | reverse complement strand
ACAAACTGGTATACCAAATATTTGGTATATTTCTTCTTTTTGTTTTTTTATTTTTTTTATAATACCCATTTAACTGTTCCTGCTTTTAAAGCTCTATTAAATCCTGTTTTTTAAATTGTGCATCATATAAAGATTTGTACGCGCCATTTTCGATATGAAGCAATTCATCATGTGTTCCTTGTTCAACAATATGTCCTTTATTAACTACAATAATTTTGTCGGCATTTTTTATTGTTGATAATCTGTGAGCAATTACAAAAACAGTTTTATCTTTCATTAAATTATCAATAGCTTTTTGTACGACGGCTTCAGCCTTATTATCCAGAGCACTTGTTGCTTCATCAAGAACAACTATAGGAGCATTTTTTATAAATGCTCGTGCTATTGCAATCCTTTGTTTTTGACCTCCTGATAGTCTTATTCCGCGTTCCCCGATTTGCGTATCCAGTCCTTTTTCCAGGCTTGCGATGAATTCATCTAAAAATGCCATTTTTACTGCTTGATTAATTTCTTCGTCAGTAGCATTTTCTTTTCCAAGTAAAATGTTTTCTTTAATCGTTCCAGAAAATAGGAAGTTATCTTGAAAAACAACTGCAATATTTTGACGTAGTGAATGTAGTTTGAATTTGTTGATATTAACACCATCAAATAGAATTTCACCGCGTTCAATATTATAGAATCTAGGCAATAGGTTAACTAATGTTGTTTTACCTCCGCCAGAATTACCTACAAATGCTGTTGTAGTGCCGGCCTTTACTTTAAAGTTGATATTTTCAAGCACATCCGGCAATTTTTTACCATAACTGAACGAGATATTTCTATATTCAATTGAGTCATTTAATCCTTTCATTTCAATACATTCAGGAGTATTTTGTATTCCAGGTTTTCTGTTTAGCATACTGAATATTCGATCTATAGCCAAGAATGAAAACTGAACATCATTCAAGTTATTACCTAAATTTTTAATAGGGGTATATAGCATAATCAATGCAGTGATAAATGATACAAAATTACCACTGGTTATTGATTTTGTTACAATTAAGTGGCTTCCGTAACCAATAGCTGCACCAATACCAATGGATACAATTATGTGCATCATTGGGGATAGCCAGGATGTTCTTTGTGTAATTTTAATTCGGAAATTGAAAATGTTATTGAGTACCTTATTGAATTTGTGCATTTGTACATTTTCAAGGTTAAATGAAGTAATGGTTTTATTTCCGGAATAAGTTTCATTATATATTGTAATAATTTGCGAACCTGCAGCTACAGATTTATTCATTACTTCTTTTATTCGCTCACGAATTCTTGCCAGCGGTAGGAATGCACAACCAAGTACTGTGATTGCAATTATTGAAAGCTGCCATGAGTTATAGATTAAAACAGCAATCAGTGAAATTGATGAAAAAAGACGTGAAGTAAATGTTTTTAGATTTGCTAGTAATCCATTGCATGCTAGGTCTGCATCTTTATTGAATCTGTAAATGATATCTCCGGATTTTCTTGCATCGAAGAACGAAGTTTCATAACTTAGTAATTTTCTATATAAGTCTCTTTTTAGAGCATTTGTGATTTTACCACCAACCCATGTATTCAGATACGTTGCCATGTAATTTAGAAATCCCTGTATGCAGGTAAATAAAACAATTCCAAGTGGAATGTACCATGGTGATTGAATTGATTTATCAATCATTACTATATCCATATAAGGTTTTAATGCAAGAGCTATAACTGCATCTAATGCACCTATTGGTATACAAATTACTATTGCCATTAATGCTCTAAACCAATATGGTTTTATGTATGGCCACATACGTTGATAATTTTTGACAAACTCAATTTTTGCCACTTTTTTTTGAACTTTTTCCATTAAAATTTATCCCAATAATTATCTCTACTTAGAACAATTTTAATATGGTAAACTTTAAAATAGTCTTGTTGTATGGAAAAAATTAGCCATGCGGGTAATGTTTTGTTAATATAAGTTTACAATAATATTTTAGTTTATAGCTCTGTTAAATCCGCTCCAATCAAAGATTTTACCGCTGACCAGACGTCTAATTTGTTCAATGTTTTGATTCTTTAAGTTTTTAAACTCGTCTTTAAAATTATTTTTCATATCAATAACAGGCAGTTGAAATTCTTTTGCAATTTTGGCGACTTTTATGTCATAGTTTATGGCTAAAATTTTACTTTTAGCTAGGAGTCCAATAATTATTGCGTGAAACCTCATTGCAATAAGATATTCGGCTTTTGAAATTTTAGATATTATTTCTTCGTTAGTTAAATTTGAATAAAGTGTCGTTTTTATGTCAGGATTGAGCATACTAACTGCCTTTTGAAATTTTTTGCAAATATTAAGATCAATTGAATCTTGAAAAGAATATATTTCAATATTTTTATCTGCAAATTCCTGACAAACTTTTTGCGCCAATCTATCAATAAAATCTTCATTCATTGTCCTAAAATCTCTGAGTTGGACAGCTACAGTATTTGTTTTTGACGCTGAATCAACATTTGTAGAAAAAATCGGATCACAAACCAAATCAGCATCTATATTCCAGTTTTTTAAAAGTTCATAGCTCTTTTCATCTCTGACACTGATATAAGTACAGTGTTTAAGCAATTGTTTCGTCAATGTTTTCCCGGCTATGCTGTTAATTGGGCCAATACCCTGGGCAAAAATAATAACTTTTTTTCTTAGAAAAAGACCGATAGCTATGATTAAAAGATAATATATAAGACTTTTTACACTTGTCACATCCTGTAATAAACTGCCGCCTCCGGATATTAAAACATCAGATTTTGCTATTGCACCTATAATATTTCTAAAATTGAAAGTTTTTATACTTCTGATATGCTTATAATTTTTTAAAGTGTATTGTGGGTCTGATGATATAACCGTCACTCGATGTTTATCTTGTTGCAATTTGTTAATCAGTACAGATAAAATTGCTTCATCTCCGAAGTTTTTAAATCCAAAGTAACCTGATAAAACAAACCTTCTCTTCATTAATACTCTCCGGTATTGTATATTTTATAAACTTCGTCATAGTACGGTATTGATTTTATAGCTCCAATTCCTTGCGCTTGTAGACCTGCATCAATAGACGCTATTTTAGCAGCTTCATTAGGTGCATATCCTTTTGCCATAGCATGCAGAAAAGCTCCATTGAAGGCATCACCTGAAGATGTTGTGTCAATAATGTTTTCTGTATAGAAAGGTATAAAATTTAAATTTCCTTGATGTTTAACAAAATAACCTTTATCATGACTTGATTTTATAACTATAATTTGCACTCCGCTATCTGCAAGGTGTTTTATTATGTTTTCAAGTGATTCAATATCAAAAATACTTTTAGTATCATACTTAGAGCTCATTAGTAATATATCTGTCAGAGGAAGTATCTCATCAAAAAATTCTTTGGCATCTTCAGATGTTGTAACAATAGCTGAATAATTCGGGTCATATGCTGTTATTACACCATTATTTTTAGCTATTTCAAAAGCTTTTTTTACGGCTTCGCGAGATTTCATTGATAAAGATTGTGTAACACCAGAGGCATAAACAATTTTTGAACTTTTTATATATTCTCCATCAATATCATCTATTGATAACTGTGCAGGAGCAATCTTTTTTCTATAGTATTCAAATTCTTTGTCATGAACTGATGTTCTTGATACCATGTATAGTCCGTTTTTTTCTTCAACAACTTTTACATGTTTTGTATCCAGACCTTCTTTTTCCCAGCTTGAAAGCATGTATTCCTTAAACGAATCATTCCCTAAGCATGTGATGAATCCCACATTTGAATTTAGTCTTTTGGCTGCAACAGCTACAACTAGGGAATCCCCTCCATAATATTTATGAAGGCACTCTGCATCTTTAAGTTTCTGGTTTGTAGAAAATTCAATCAGACTTTCGCCGATTGTTATCAAGTCAAATTTGTTTTCATGCATAATTTATTTTATTTGCTCCAATAAGTTTCTTGCACGTTTTGTAATTTCTGTATAAGAATCAGCATTTGTAAGATTTCTGCCGACTCCTACTGCGACAGCTCCTGCTTTGATATATTCTGGAACTTCTTCCAATTTTACATTTCCTTGAGGGATGATATTCAAAAATGGCATTGGTCTTAAAAGGTTTTCAATATATTCCACTCCTCCCATTGCAGTAATAGGGTATATTTTTACAAGTGGAATTCTTGATTTCCATGCGGTATATGCTTCATTAGCTGTTGAAGTTCCTGCAATAAAAGGTAGGCGTTTGTCTTTAGAAATTTTTAGCAAATTATGCTGAAAAATTGGTGAAGATATAATTTTAGCGCCAGAGTCAATAGCCGTTTGTGCTTGAATTGATGTGATTATACCTCCTGCGCAGATAATTGCATCATTAGATAGCACTTTAATTGCGTTAAATATACTTGGAGTTTCAACATTTATTTCCATTATATTTAATCCGCCATCTATAAGTGCTCTTGCTGTATCTACCACTACTTGAGTATCAGTGCTTCTAATAATTGGCAGTACTTTATTTTTTGAAAGTTCATCAATTAAATTCATTTTTATATCTATCCTTTTTTTTGAATTTATTATATCATAAAATAAAACTTTGACAGGGAGAGTGTTATGAAAAAATTAAAAAACAAGTTCTTTTATATAAATTCTTGTTTCTTATATTTAGCATTAATATTTGTATTTTTTGTATTTACAATAATGTTTGTCGAACAATATGCTACGAGTTTTTTGGTTTCCAAATTTGCTGCAAATAAAGCAGTTTCTCCTGATATTATAGAAGTTGTTGTTGATGAAACATCAATGCGAGAATATAAATGGCCATGGGCACGTGGACTTTATACTGATATGTTGGATTATTTTCATAGTTATGCAAAACCAAAAGTTGTTGGGTTTGACATGATTGTAACGTCATTTGATGAGACCAAACAGGAAGATATTGATTTTGCAAAGCAGATTTCCAAAATGAATAATTTTGTATATGGATTTGTTCCTGAGACAGTTGATAATCCTTCTAATAATCCTTTTTTAGATAAATTTATTGACAGGCATTCTTTAAAGTTATTAACTACGAGTCACGAGCAGCTAACGCCAGTGTACAATTCTTTTGTTAATCCGCCAGAGAAACTTTTTGAATCTGTAAAAAATTTTGGCTCTCTAATGTTAGAGGGAGCACATGGTTCAGGTTATATTTTTTCAACTGTCAGTGCTCTAAAAATAGGGGATTCATATTTTCCATCACTTCCATTAAGAATGTATATGCTTTTTAATGATACAAATAATGTTGTACTGGATAATGATTATATTATTTATCCGGAAACGGGATTAAAAATACCATACACATATAATTCTGATGGTCTTTTGAAGACTTATTTAAGATATTATCCTAATTATGTAAAAGGGAATATTGTTACAGATTATTCACATCAAAATATTTCAGCTTCGCGTATTGTAGATTCCTATAAGGCTCTAAAATCAGGTATCACGCCGACCTCAAATCCTGAATTGTACGATATAAAGACCGGAAAATATTTAAATCCGGATTTATTTAAAGATAAAGCAGTTATCATAGGTGCTAATATCTCAGGTCCAACGGCCGATGTTTTGAAATCCCCTATGTCAGATAGACATCCTGGTGTAGATATTCAGGCGTCAGCACTTGATAATCTTCTTAATGCACATTTTTTAAAATTTGCAGGATTGGGAGTGAATTTCTTATCTTTTCTTATATTAGCATTAGTTGCTTTTATTTTTATATTGAGATTTCGCTTTTTTAGAGGAATATTGTCAATTATTGTTTTTGATATTGCATACCTTTTGTTGGTATTTTTCTGTGCTTCCAAAGGTTATATTATGAGTTATGCCGTTCCGCTTGTCAGCCAATTTGTTACTGCTATTTTTGCATATTCATTTAAATTTATTTCAGAAAATAGAAATAAAGAAAAAATAAAACAAGCAATGGGTAAATATCTTTCTCAGGATGTCATGAAAAATGTTGTGAGAAATATTGACGATTTGAAGCTTGGCGGGAAAAGAGCTGTTGTAACAGTTTTATTTTCAGATATTAGAGGATTTACCAGTTTGAGTGAGAAAATGTCTGCAGAGGAAGTTTCAATGATTTTGAATGAATATTTTGCAGAGATGGAACCAATAATTAGCAAATATAACGGAGTTATTAACAAATTTATTGGCGATGCTGTTATGGCAATATTCGGAGAGCCTATACAGGATATGAATCATGCTCAAAATGCTGTGAAGTGTGCCTATGAAATGCTGAAAAAAGTTGAATACCTTCGAGAAAAATGGTTATTTGAGGGTAAACCAAAGATTGAAATAGGAGTTGGGATAAATACAGGTGAAGTATTTATTGGCAATATCGGTACAGAAACTCGTATGGAATATACTGTTATTGGTGATACTGTTAATTTGGCGAGCCGAATTGAGAGTTATAATAAGGTGTATAAAACAAATTTACTTGTCAGCAGTTCAACTTATGCATCAATTGCAGATATTGCAGATGTTATCAAAATTAGCGAGGTTCAAATCCGTGGTAAGGCAAAGAAAATGAATATATACGAAGTATTAAGAATTGATAGAAATAAAGAAGAAAGAAGTTAAATAGATTGTGTATATACAAAGATAGTATGACTCCTGTTAGTAACAAGTTTTTTATAATCAATATTCTGGGAAATGGAGTCTACGTATTTGAATTATGTGCTGGCTTGGTAATTAAAAAGGAAATTTCCGTTATAAAGATTTGCAATATTAAAAAAGAGAGGCAAATGCCCCTCTTTTTATCTATAATTTGTAAATTGTAGCGGATAATCGTATTTGTCTTCATTTTTTCGTAATTCTTGGATTACAGCTTGAAGATCATCCTTATCTTTACCGGAAACTCTTACTTGTTCCCCCTGAATTGATGCTTGAACTTTTAATTTAGTACCTTTAATATCTGCTACGATTTTCTTTGCAAGTTCTTGTGTTAATCCTTTTTTTAGATTGAATACCTGACGAACATTTCCGCCCAACGCATTTTCTACACTTTGAGGATCCAGTATTTTTAGGCTAAGGTTTCTTTTTGATAATTTTGATTGAAGAATATCAACAATATTTCTTAATTTCATTTCGTCATTAGTTGTGATAGTAATTGATTTATCAGCATCAAGGTCAACTTGTGAATTTGAATTTTTTAGGTCAAATCTTGATGTCAATTCTCTTTTCACCTGATCAACAGCGTTGACAAGTTCTTGTTTATCGTATTCTGATACAATATCGAAACTGCAATCTTTAGCCATAATTTTATCCTCCATATTTATTTGAACACACTAATTTTATAAATATTACATAAAAAAGTAGGATTTTTCAATCCTACCTAAAACTACACACTATCTTTTCATTCTATTACAGGGAATTATAATTATTTTGTTTTTTGAAATAAATTTTTTATAAATTGAACTATTTTTTTACCACCTTTGAAGCAAAGAATACCTGCAGCTAAAAACCCTGTTCCAACTAATATTTTCTTGATTATTGATTTATCACGTTCTTTTCTTGTTGGTTGATAAATGTCGTTATCTAAGTTTCCTTGGATACGTGTACCGCTCATCGTTCCAGTTATGCCAGGGTAAAAACTGCCACCTGCAAATGTAAATGGCGGCATTGGTAACATTCGGTTTAAATTATTTGTGCCAATATCTTCGGTTAAACCCGGATTTGACAGATTGTAACTACTACTGTTAAACATAATAAACCTTTTAAATAACCTTTTACCTGTATTTATATAAAGTATTTTTTTGTAAAATAATTTACTTTTTTATAAAAATCTGGTTTAATATTCTTAACAATATAAGGGGAAAACTATGAAAATGTTTAAGAGATGGTATGATGCAGATTCGGTTGTTAGTAAGGCAATTAATGATTTAGAGCATGCTCCTGAAGAAATTCAGGTAAGATGTGCAGACTATATTATTGATTTGCTCAAGGATGTAGAACTGGAAGAGTTGAGCTTAGAAGATCAGTACAATTATATTATGCGTAGATGGTATGATAAGAATGTTAAGGTATCTCATGCTATCGAGTATTTGAGGTTATCTCCGGTTGAAGTCCGCAGGGAAACGGCCTTGAAAGTTGTTAAATATCTAAAAGAAATCTCTGACATTTCTTAATATTTAGACTTTTTTGCTATTATATTGTTTAATATATTATGGAGGGATATTTTGTGTCTGACGAGATAAATAAAAATGTAATAAATTTATTTTCTAGCCATAATAACAACCATATAACACCGGAGATTAGGGATAAAATAAAATACTATGCCGGATTTAATTATGTTAAAATAAAAAAAGATACCAATGGTAATAAATTTAATAAAGAGCATTTGTTAAAATATTCAGCAAAGTGCCACTATATGGTAACAGTAATGAGAGAACTTGACAATGAAGTTGTTTTGTATTCTTATGATGTCCCAAATGACGATTTATTTAAATTTATGAAATCCTTTGATGAAAATACCTTGGATGGAAAAATTATTGAAATTGATAAATATTTCCCCGATGATTTAGCCTGAAAGAGATAGAGAAAATGTGTTTTTTTAAGCAATACCACGAAAGTTTATTTAAATGTTTTAAACCATATCAATATGTAGGAGGAGAATACTTATCTCATAATAAGGATTTTGAGAGTGCAAAGGTAAAATTTGCTTTGGCTTTTCCTGATAAATATGAAATTGGTATATCTAACCTTGGTGTTCGAGTGTTATACGAGCTTATTAATCATGAACAGGATTATATGTGTGACAGAGTATACGCTCCAGAACCGGATTTTAACCCGCATCCGCTATATTCACTGGAATCTAAAAAACCGCTTAAAGAGTTTGATGCTATTGGATTTTCGTTGCAATACGAAATGGCGTATCCAACAATTTTAAAAATGCTTGAAATGGCAGATATCCCTTATAAAAACTCGGAAAGATCAGATGACGATCCCATTATTATTGCAGGTGGACCTTGTACATATAACCCATTACCTGTAAGTGATTTTATTGATGTTTTTATGATTGGTGATGGTGAAGACTCTATAATTGAGGTTTGTAAGATTCTTGAGCAAACAAAGGCGCTTCCTAGAATTGATAGAATAAAAGCTCTTTGTGCTGGTGAAAATTCAGGCAGATGGTCAAAGATTACGGGTGGAAAGGTTAAAAAACGTATTGCTCAATTATCTTATGATACAGCACTAAAATCATATCCTATTCCGTTTTCATCTTCAATTCAGGATAGAGCAGTTGTTGAAATTAGACGCGGCTGCGGTCGTATGTGTCGTTTTTGCCAGCCGGGGCATGTTACCCTGCCTATTAGAGAAAGAAAAGCCGATGATATTATAAAAATTACAAAAGAACTGGTAAAAAATACAGGTTATGACGAGTATTCACTTTTGTCTTTATCATCAAATGATTATGCGAATATAAATGAGGTTATAAAAGAGCTTTCTGTTGATTTTAATGATAAAAAAATTTCAGTATCGCTTCCTAGTCAAAGAATTGACGGATTTAACCTTGAACTTGCAAATCTTGTTCAAAGTGTTAGAAAATCTACAATGACATTAGCTCCTGAGGCTGGCAGTCAGCGACTTCGTGATGTAATTAAAAAGAATATTACAGAAGAACAAATTATGAATGCAATTTTGACATTATATGAAAATGGCTGGTCAAGAGTTAAGTTGTATTTTATTTGTGGGTTGCCGACAGAAACCCTTGATGACATGGATGAAATGGCGGAATTGTTCCGTAGAATAAGATATCGTTCAAGGCTAATGAAGAAAGAAAAAGGGTTAAAACATTCTTTGGATTTAACTTGTACACTTTCCATATTTGTTCCTAAGCCGTTTACACCATTCCAGTGGTGTCCGCAGATGAGTTTATCAGAGGTTACAGAACATATTCACTACTTGATGGAGCAAGTTAAACATATAAAAGGGGTAAAAGTTAACTATCACGAAAAATTTGTTTCTATGCTGGAGGCTGTATTAACAAGAGGTGATGAGTCTTTGTGCAGGTACATTGAAGCTCTTTATAAAAAAGGATGCTATCTTGATGCTTGGGGTGAATTTTTTGATAAAGATATATGGTTTGAAACTGCAGATGAATTGAATATAGATTTGAATGCTCTTGCACAAACTCAATATTCTATAAATGAACCATTGCCATGGGATTTTATAGATATAGGTATAAATAAAGAATGGTTTGTTGAAGAATACAAAAAAGCGTACTCTGTTGATTCTAATTCTTCACATTTTGTACCAACATGCCAGCAAGGGTGTGTAAATTGCGGTGTTTGCAAAAATTTTGGTGTACAAAAAATTATGGATAAGCCATTTAGAGCTTCTGATGCAGCGCAATTGATTGTAAAAAAAGAGCCAGTAGATCCTGCATTGTGTCCAAAGAATTTAAAAGAAGTGTTCAGGTATCGTGTTAAGCTTACCAAGACAGGTATTTTAAAGTATTTTTCACATTTGGATTGGCAAAATACATTTTTTAAATCTATTACAAGATCAAATCTAAATGTAGCTTTTTCTTACGGGTATAATCCTACAATGAAGATATCAATGGGAGTTGCTCTACCGCTGTTTTGTGAAAGTTTGACAGAGCTTGTTGATATTGAATTGTGGGAAGATGTTGATACTGAATTTGTTAAAAACGAATTGCAGAGAGTTTTGCCGGAAGAATCTGATGTTATATCTGTGAATAAAATAGATAGAAGTGCACCGTCTATTGATCAAACAGCAAGCTGGGCTGAATACAAAGTTAAAATATTTAATTCTGCACTTTACGATTTTGATAAATTAGTATATAATACAGAAAAAGTTTTATCTTCTGATGAAATCTTAATTAAGAAGAAAAACAAAAAAGGTTTAGTAAAAACAGTAAACATAAAATCATCAATCGGGTCGCACCGATTTGAGGATGGATGTTTATTTATAGTATTAAAAACAGGGCAGGGTTCTGAAATTCCGCCTTTGAGAGCTGATGTTTTAATGGATATCATTGCTCCGGACGTAGTATTTGATATTACAAGAGTGAAATTTCTATCAGAAACCTTGCATGAGTTATAGTAAAGGATTTTTTATGAACGACAGAAACAGAAATGCTAATCAAAGTATTGAAAAAAAGATTGTTATTGCAGAAAGAGACAATATTGCTGCAGTTTTAGAAAATAAAAAAGTTACCGACTTTTTTATCCATCGAGGTGAAGTTTTGCTAGGGGATGTTTATCTTGCGACAGTTGATAATATCTTACCTAGTATTGACGCAGCTTTTGTCAACGTTGGTACTGATAAAATGGGCTTTTTACATGCACAAGATGTTATGGGTAAAGGGACTCTGAAAGAAAAACTTTCACCAAAACAAAAACTTGTTGTTCAGGTAGTAAAAGAGCCTACAGGTCACAAAGGCCCAAGGGTAACTACAGAAATCAGTTTACCTGGAAGATTTTTGGTCTTAATGCCAAATGAACCGGGGGTAAGTGTTAGTAAAAAAATTGAAAATTCTAAAGAACGAGCAAGACTAAAGGCGATTGTAAATTTAATTAAACCGGTTGGTGTCGGTGTAATTATAAGAACGGAAGCAGAGGGTCAATCAGAATCTGATATTCAGGAAGATTTGGAAATTCTTTTGGAAAAATGGAACAATATAATTACTTCAGCAGAAACCTTGAATCCTCCAAATCTGATTTATAGAGATCAGGATTTACTTTATCGTGTTATTAGAGAAGCATGTACAGATGATGTTAAAGAAATTATTGTAGATACTCCGTTTGCACTTAATAGAGTGCAGTCTATCCTGCAAAACTGGCATATGTCAAAAGGTATTCAGGTGACATTGTACAAAGGTACTGAACCTCTATTAATTGCTATGGATATTCATAAAGAGATAAAAGCAGCATTAAATGTAAAAGTTAATATGCCATCAGGTGGTTATTTGTTTATTCAACAAACAGAGGCGCTAACCGTTATTGATGTTAACAGTGGTAAATTCATAAGTTCAGCTACTCAAGATGAAACCATTTTAAAAACTAATATAGAAGCTGTCCATGAAATCGCAAGACAATTGCGCTTACGTAATATCGGAGGAATGGTCATTGTTGACTTTATTGATATGATGTCAAGAGCTGACAAGCTGGCAATGATGGAAGAACTGGAAATTGCCCTTGAGCCGGACAAGGCAAAACCACAGGTGGGTCAATTGTCTGATTTAGGACTTGTTGAATTGACAAGACATCGTCAAGGGCAATCTCTATCTGAAATATTTACTAAAAAATGTCCTCATTGTCAGGGTAGCGGCTATTCAATGATTGAATTTAACTTTGCAACTCCAACTGCAGAGGGTGAATATAGAGCAAAAGCTGCAAAATTGAAATTACCTACCGGAAATTACAAAAAGAATAATAAATTTAATAACAAAAATAACCAGCAGCAAAATCTCCCTTCTCAGGAGGTGATTCAAGAACAGCCACAAAAAATTGCGATAGAAACAGAGCCATCTGTTGTTGCTACTGAGGAGGTTGTCAAAAAAGAGAATAATAAACGCAATAAAAACAGAAAAAATAAATTTGATAAAAATAAACAGGCTCAAGAAGTTAAAGAAGTAGCACAAAATGAATCTGTCGCAGAATTACCAGAACAAAATCAACCGGTGGTTGCAGAACAAAAAGTTGAACAAGTAATAGAGACTCCTCTTGTTAAAGAAGAAATGGTTCCTGTTTCTGAGGAACTATCTGAAAAAATGCCGGTTGCAGAAGAGGTTGTTCCGGAACCTAAAATAAAAGGGAAATCAAGAAAAAGAAAAGCAGCGGCAAAAAAATCTGTAGAACAAGTTGTAGCATCTGAAGATTCACCTGTTGCTGATAACAAAGAACCAGCAGTTGCTGAATCTTCACAGGAACTTTCAGCAAAAGAAGAGCCTCAAAATGAAGAGAAAATTCAAGAAGATGAAAAAACTAAAAAAAGGACAAGACGTCCAAACAGAGGGACTTCAAAAACTTCTAAAAAGTCTAAGAAATCAGAGGAATTGAGTGAAGAATAAAGTTTTTACACGTATAATATCTGCAGCATTAGGAGTGTTTTTTAGCACTTATAATGCTGCATTTGCACAATCTTCTCATATTGCAGAAATTAAGACTCTCGCTGTAAAATTTGTTCTTGCGATGCTTGGTGTTGCTCTTTTTTCTATTCTTATATTTGTAGGGCTATCCTTGTATAATAGATTTTTTGTGGCCTCACAAATTAAAGATTATAATTTAGGTAAAGACTCCTTGAGAACTCCGCTAGATAGGGATGAGGCGATACTTTCATTTATTACTAAAAATAGGTTGAAATAATGAAGAGACATGCGGTTGGAATTTTGGAATTGCTTATTGGAATTATCCTTGCGGTAATGATCTATTTTACCTGTTTTCATTCTCAGTATGGAAGAAAACACCCATTTGCGGATAATTCCAAAATAAATTCTCAGCAAGAGTTAATAGATACGAAACTTCAAGAAATTGAAAATACTAAGGCTTTAAAAAAGCAAATTGGAAAGAATTTATATGAGGGTAATGAATAGATGAAGAAATCAACTTTATTTGATATTATTTCACCAGTAATGATTGGACCGTCAAGTTCGCATACTGCAGGAGCCGTTAGGCTCGGTCTTCTTGCCAAGAATATATATAAAAATAAACCTGAAAAAGTTATTTTTAGGCTTTATAATTCATATGCTCATACCGGTAAAGGACACGGGACTGAAAAAGGACTTCTTGCTGGAGTCTTGGGTTTGGGTGTTGATGATAGAAGGATTAAAGATATTTTTAATTCGGAGTTAGCGAAAACCGTTGATTATGAGTTTGAGTATTATGATAATTTTAAATACCATCCAAATGCTGTTGATATCTTATTTGATGGTAAAAACAAAATGACAGTATCTGGTGATTCAATAGGTGCAGGTGAGGTTGTAATAAGAAAAATTAATGAGTTTAATGTTAAATTAACAGGAAAATATAATACTCTTATCCTTGTTTACAAGGATAAACCCGGTATGATTTCGACTGTCACATCGTTAATTCAGTCTAAAAATATAAATATTGCATCTTTGAATTGTGATAGAAGTGCAAAAGGTCAGGAAGCATCAATGATTATTAGTGTTGATGGTCATCTTGATGCAGGAGTGGTAGAATCTGTAGAAAATATTGCAGAAGTGTACTTTGTAAGTTATGTGGAAAAATTGGAAAATTAAAATATGGATATAAGTATAAATACATTTGAACAGTTATTTAATGCATGTGCATCTCAAGATAAAAAAATATATGAAGTTGCACAAGAAAATATGGCAAAGGATGCGGATATTAGTGTAGAAGAAGTTAGAATTTTTACTTCCAAGAGTCTTGCAGCAATGAAAGAAGCAATTCAAGCAGGACTTGCCAGTCAGGAGCTTTCTATGAGCGGAATGTGCGGACAGGATTGTAATAGAGTTCAGCGTCGCTTCTGCTCTGAACGAGCAATGTTCGGATCTGTATTTGAAAAAATTATTGAGTATGCTCTTGCGACAAGTGAAGAAAACATAAGAATGGGTAAAATTGTTGCCTGCCCTACTGCAGGTTCATGTGGAATTCTACCTGCAGCTTTGATAGGGGTTAGTAAAGAGTTTAAATATACTGAACAGGAACAGCTTAATGCTCTAATAACAGCGGGTGAAGTAGGTCGGATTATAGCAGCTAAAGTTTCGTTAGCAGGTGCGGTGGCTGGATGTCAAGCAGAATGTGGTGCGGCATCAGCTATGAGTGCTGCTGCAGTTTGCCAATTAAAGGGAGGAAGTGTTTCTCAAATTTTAAATGCTGTGGCTCTTGCGTTAAAAAATTTATTAGGTCTTACTTGTGACCCAGTTGCAGGACTGGTAGAGGTTCCATGTGTTAAGAGAAATCCTTTTTTAGCTGTTCATGCTATCACTGCGGTTGAGTTAGCTTTGGCTGGAGTTGAATCAAAAATTCCGCTTGATGAAGTTATTGATGCTATGGAGCAGACAGGTGCTTTGATGTCTCCCACATTAAAAGAAAGTTCACAGGCTGGTCTTGCAACAACAAAAACTGCTTTACAAATTAGAAAGCAAGTTTTTGGAGTTTAATTATGTATATTACCTAAAATGAGAAGCTCTCATTTATACAATGAGAGCTGATTAGCGCGTATAGCTATTTTATAAGAAGAATAGGGTCTTATTGTTTATTAAATCCAATAGGTTTTCTTTTTGGTGTTCTGTGCTGATTTCCAAATGTTTCTATAGCATTTAGAAAGTCTTCTTGTGTAATTTTAGCGCCAAGCATGTCAGAATCTGCAAAGGTTCCATTTTCCATTTTTTCATATATTCCTAGGCGATTCATCATGTTCTCTCTTGCTAATTTACTCACAAATTTAATGTCACTACCTACTGCTTTTAGTTCGAATAATTTATCCGAAAGTTCATCCATATTAATATCGTTATCCAGAGGTCTGTTTTTTGTATGAATCTTTAGAATCTCTTTGACCCCATCTTTGTCCGGAGCTCCTACCATAATATGTTTACTGAATCTTTCAGCCCTTTTTAGAGCGCCATCAAGTGCATCATATTTATTTGTTAGTCCAAGAATGAATACATCGTCATTTTCATTATAAATATCTGTCATGCACGTTAATATTTGATTGACAAGTTTTGCGCCATGCGGATCTGCATCCCCACGCTCTTTTCCTATAGCATCAATTTCATCAATAACGCCTATTGACGGCTGATTAGCTTTTAGTTCATCAAACCATGCTCGAACATTTGCTTCAGATTCGCCTACCCATTTTGATTCAAAGTTAGTTCCGCTTAAATACATATAATTCATTCCTGATTCATTTGCCAGAGCCCTACAAAGTTCTGTTTTTCCGCTGCCTGGAGGCCCATATAAAATGTAACCTCTGGTTATATCTTCTCCTGAGTGTCCCGTAGGATATTTAACAGGAAATAATATTCCTTTTTTTAATTCCTGTATGGCTTTTGACTGTCCGCCAATACTATTAAATGTAACTCTGTTTTGTGGGTTTTCGGCCTGTAGAATGCGTTTAGTTACCGTTTTTGTATTAACTTTAACAAGTTCTTCCTGTACTTCTTCTGAGAAGTCATATACTTTTGAAAATATGTGCCTGCTAAAGCTTAAATCAGCCTTTGGTTTGTCTTTCAGGTGAATAACATCATTTGCATATTGTATTGTATCATTGTTGATAACGTAGAAACTGTTTCCTGGTTCAAGATAATACTGCTTTCCACTTGTTAAATAAGAAATTTTCTTATCATTAATATTTAGTAGTTCAATGTCCCCAGTTGTATTTTTAAAGAAAGCATAATTATGCTCTATATTTTTATCAGGTAAAAATATTTCTTTTTGTATTAACTGTTTTAATTTTCCCAAATTCTTTTTTAGTGCAAGCTGAGCTTTATTAAAATTATTTCCAGTTACAATAATGTCTCCCTGCTTTAAATCTTGAAATAAAGCTGCCAATCGTTCTTCTATAGGGATTTGTTGAACAAGTTCTGTTGCAGCTTTTGTAATATTACCTGTGAAAACAGGTTGTTTTCTTACAATTAAATCCTTTCCGTATCCAAAATTAGGCAATGACTGCAAATCTTGTCGCGAGGTAAAATTAGAATTCGAACAATCTTTTTTAATTGTATTTGTTACATTTGTTTTTGCATAATAATTTGCATTTTGGATACTACTAATTCTCATCTTTACACCTCACTAAGTCTGAAACAAGTCAAACAAATATTATATCTACTACTTATGTAGTGTTATAATACGTTTGAATACAGCAAGTTGTCAAGTACCTGCTAGAGTTAGGATTGCATATGAATATGTCTAAAGTCGTATAAATTGTTATAATGATAGTATTTGGTACACTTATTATTTAACTTTACAATTTGTAATATAATAAAATTTGTCCTTAGACGAATGAATCCCATAATTAAATAGTTTGTAAAATTAATTAGGTAAGTTAAGTAATTAATAAAAATGAGGAAACATACATAATGATGTTTCCTCATTTACGCTCGAAGAGATTCGAACTCCCGACCTTTTGGTTCGTAGCCAAACGCTCTATCCAACTGAGCTACGAGCGCTTATTTCTTTTACACCTCTATATTATTCTAAACATAGAAATTTTTCAAGTGCTATTTTAGAAAATTGTGTAGTAACTCTGCAAAATTGATTAAAAATTTCTTACTAAATTCGTTTGTAGACTGTTTATTCAATCAGATATTAAACGAGGCATGAAATAATAACAAAATAATATGATAATAAAACTTCCATCCGAGCCGTCAGTTTTGACTCTAAACTAGTCGGCGAGAAAATTAATAAAATATATGTTGAAATACAGAGAATGAAATGACAATCAAGTATCAATTTTTTTTATGTTTAAAACAGGAATTATTATTAAGCTTTAAATAATAAGACACAGTAAGATATTATATATGGAGGTATGTAATATGAAATTGACACCAAGAGAACTTGAAGTTTGTGAATGCATTGTTGAAGGTTTAAATAATAATGAAATTGCAGCAAAACTATTTATAAATAAGCACACAGTAAAAACGTATGTTAGTCAGATTATGAATACATTAAATGCGAAAAATAGAACAAATGTTGCTTATATACTGGGAAAAGAAAATATTATAAACCTGTAACATTTTTGCATTTCATAAAAATTATTTTATACTTTTAATAAGGTAGAAATTTTATGAAAAACTTTTTTGTTAAATTACTATTTTTATTTGCGTTTATCCTTACATTTGCTGTTAATACATTTGCAGCAGGCGATTTAGGCATTACATCTGTTGTGTATGATAATTCTTCTGCTTTGGTCGCAATTAATAGTTTTGATAGTGAACCGTTTACCCAGCAGGCTCCACCTAAACTATTTATTGTTGAAGATGAACACAAGGCTTATTTTGATATTAATTCTGCGATATTAAAGTGCCCGAGACAAGATTTAGTGATTAATTCTTCAGATATACAGGAAGTTGTAGCCAGCCAGTTTTCAACAAATCCAAATATTGTAAGGTTTGTTATTTCTTACAAAGATGGCTTTAATCCAAGGAATATACAGCTAAAGGTGTTAAATAATACTTTATTTATTTCATTCAGACATCCGTCTATGGAAAATTTTTATTTCCAGCATATTTATTCTGAGGCAAATATTGACGAATTATTTGAACCTGCATCTATACAAATTCCGGTTCCTGTGACTTCAGATAATGTGCTGGGACAAATCAATTCCGCGTTTAATACTGCTGACTCTCAGGATAGAGGATATATTCTTGTAAAAAAAGATTTACAGATGAAGTCAAAATACTATCTTGATAATGTAAATTTTAAAAATAATAGTATAATTATCACCGGTGTAGGTTCATATACGATTTCAAAACCGATGTATCTGTCAAATCCTTCAAGAGTTGTATATGATGTAACTAATGCGGTTGTTAATAACGCTATACGAAACAAAGAAATAAAATTTAACCAATCTGATTCTATAAAAATTGGTCAATTTAATAGAAATACTGCAAGAATTGTTATAACTACTGCAACTCCGGATGTGTATGTTCCAATTTTATACAGTGATACTCAAAGGCTTGTATTTATTGATAAATTGAATATCAGCCCTCAAACTTTATATTCAGGAACTGCAGATTTAACAGGTGTGTATTACGAAAAGTCTTCTGATAAAATTCATGGAGTTAAACTTGTATTTTCAAAACCTGTGGTATCAGGTGTAATAAGGAATTATTCAAATATTGAGTTGCTATTGTATAATGTAGATAAATTTACAAATACGTCTTTTGAATCTGCACTAAAACATACTGTATTTTCAGATATATTAGTTTCATCAATGCAGGGTGGCGGACTCAAACTGACTCTTCCTGCTGATAAATCTGATATTGTCGAGTTGATGATTGGCTCAGATGGGAAAACTATGAGGTTTAGAGAAACTACCAACGTGCAACTTCCAGTACAAAATAATCCAACACCTGTAATTGTTCCGCCTGTTAAGGACCCAGCGAAAAAGGTTGTTGTTATAGACCCTGGACACGGAGGTTCTGATGTCGGAGCTACAAGAAATGGAATATATGAAAAAACTATAACTCTTGATGTCTCAAAAAAGGTTGCAGATATGCTTCGCAATAAGGGATATGAGGTTGTAATGACGAGAGCTACAGATAAAACAGTATCATTACAGGAAAGAGTAGAAATAAGCGAAAACTCTAATCCTGATCTATTTGTCAGTATTCATGTGAATTCTAGTAATAGTGAAACTCCTAGCGGTTTAGAAACTCATTATTATAAAGATAATAGTTTAGAGCTGGCAAAAAACGTACATGCATCTATGCTTAACAATATTAATTCTCCAAATCGCGGCTTGTTCAAATCTAAATTTTATGTTATAAATCATACTACAGCCCCTGCAATTCTGGTAGAAATTGGATTTCTTTCGAATCCGTCAGAAAGAGATCAACTTATTTCTGAGCATAGAAAACAAGCAACCGCAAAGGCTATAGTTGAGGGTATTTATGAATATTTCAAATAGTTATAACTGTGATTCTCCAATAGCTTTTTTTGATTCTGGAGTTGGAGGATTAACAGTTTTAAACAAAGTTAAAAAACTTTTGCCTGATGAAAGTTACATATATTATGGTGATACATTGCATGTTCCTTACGGTGAAAAGACCAAAGAAGAATTGTTGGAGTACTCTGATAATATTATTAAATTTTTTGAATCAAAACACTGCAAGGCCGTTGTTATGGCCTGTAACACAACTTCTTCTGTAATATATGATTCTATCAAAGATAAATATAATTTAAAAATTTACCCAATTGTGCAGTCAGTTGCTGAAATCCTTGCAAAAATGCCAATTGACAGACTTGGTGTTTTTGCAACAAGAGCTACTATAAATTCTGATGTATACCCTAGAGAGATTGGCAAATACAATACACATATGACAGTATTTGGACAGCATTGTCCAAGTTGGGTAAATATCGTAGAAAATAATACTCTGGATGACTTTTCAAGTATTGAAATTGTTAAAACTGATTTGGATAATATGATGAAATACAGCCCTGAAAAGATAGTTTTGGGTTGCACTCATTATCCTTTTCTATTAAAAATATTGTCAAAATTTGCACCGGCTGAATTATTTATAGATCCTGCCGATTATTTTGCACTATATATTAAATCAGATTTGGAAAAATCCTCTTTATTAGTTAAAAATAAACATAAGCAGGAAGAATTTTATGTTAGCTACGCTCCTGAAAAATTTTTTGAAGCTTCAAAAATGTTTTATGATTTAAAAACAAAACCTCAATTGTTAACTTTTTAATATGATTTCAAGACACTCATCATAGGTTGGGATTTCAATGATATTTTGATTTTTGAACAGTCTTTTATTTGTTACTTCCAATTCTGTTACATTTTCTTCTACGGCATATATTTTAATATTCCGGCTCAGGGCTTCAAATACCGGTGTGGCCCCTAGAGAGTTATGAGGCATAACAAGAAAATCAAGATTTGAAATATTTATTCCCTTATTTTTATCTGATGATATTTGAGGAGCATTTGAGAGTCCGAGCAATATACACGGTAAAAAAGTTGGAGTAATATATTCAGAGGCTGCCTTACTATTTACAATATTAGTTGTGATGCTGAAATCCGTGAAAGCCGGAGAATGAGCACAAGGTATTTTAAAATATTTAGATATGCAGTGCGAAATTATAGCCTCAACTCCTCCAACCGGATCTGGTCCACTACCATTAGCATAGTCTGTGTTTGTATCTTCAGGGTCCTCAAACAGACAAACAATACCAATTGCGTTGCAGCCCTTTTTTATTAAATATTTTGCAGCATCTATTATGGTTGAAATGTTATTTACGCTTCCTGTTGCTACTCCATTGTTTGTAAGGTAAAAATTAACTCCCACTTTTTGTGCAGTAATCACATATTCAGATATATTAACACCATAAACTGTTTTTACAGCGTTTTGGGTATTTATATGAATATTTAGAACATCTTCCGGTATTGCTCTGTCGTAGATAATTCCTATTTTATTATCTTCTGCCGGAACTAAATTTATTTCATTTTTAAAAAAACAATCCAGTGTAAAACCTTCTGTGTAAAGCATGTTTTGTGTTATACCGGAAAAGCACCCCGCATTAACAACGTTGGGATTAACAATCAAGTTTGTATATTTCGCAAATTTTCTTGCATAAACGCTTGCATCACCTGCATATCCTCCAATTGAAGCTCCAATACCTGTAGGTACAATAAACGCTCCGAGTTTTTTGTTTTCATATGTCATTTCAGGTAAATCTCCAATCCTTTTACAATTGCATCTGCGGCCTTTTCTTGAAAATCCCTATCAATCAATTTTGCGTTATCTTCCGGATTTATTATATAAGCAAGTTCAATAAGTACACTTAAGCATTGAGTATTTCTAATTACTGCAAAGCTTTGTTGTTTTACTCCGTTATTCTTTGTTCCTGTATACTTTGTAATTGAGTCTGATAAACTGTGAGCTAAATCCTTTGACTGCGGGTAATAATAGTAAATTTCAGTGCCTGATGATTTTAAGTGCGCAAGTGAATCCGGTAGAGCATTATTGTGGATACTCAAAAATATCTGAGTCCCATGTTCATTAGCGATTTTTACTCTGTCTTGCAAACTCACATCAGTATCATCATTGCGTGTCATATTAACGATAGCACCTGCTTCTTTTAATTTGTTTTCCAATATTTTAGCAATTGACAGATTTATATCTTTTTCATTATCTCCAAGGCAGCCTATTGCGCCAAATTCATTTCCGCCGTGTCCGGGATCTATTGTTATAGTAATGTTTTTTAATGGGTGAGCTGATGTAGTATGAGGTTCATTATATACTTCAATTGTCAGCTCGTTTTCTTCTGTGTAATAGCTCTTATAGCCGTACATTTTACCTGTTTGATTTATATGAAATTCGTATTTGTTGTACAAATATCCATCAATATTGTAAACCACAAGATCTAACCCGTTGTTTTCTGATAGAATATATGGAGCAGGTTTATCTAATTTTAGTTTAAAAACTCTGTGATGAGTGTCTTCTGAGTACGCAAAAGTTTGAATTTTTGACGGCGATAAGTTTTTTATATTAATAGTATTTGTAGAAGTCTTTGCAATATAACCATAATCGTCTCTGGCAAGTTTTACTTTATAAAAATTATTTATTTCTCCAATGGCTTGAAATTTCATTCCTTTTGCAAAATGTTGGAGACGATTCATGCCTGCATCAATTGGAGTTGAGCGAAGCGGGGTAGCATCTTTTGATATTTGTATATATACAGGCTGCTTATAAGTGTTAAAATTGTTTTTATTATCAGTATTAACTGTGGTTGGTAATTCTCGAAAAATCTTAAAAGTTTTAACAGATTGCCCGTTATCAATATTAAAAATATTTTCTCCATAATCAAGCTTTACGGTGTGCCAAAAACCTCCAGATTCATGAATATCAACTAGTTCATCATTTATTTTTAAGGAAGTCCCGAAATTTTCATTCCCTATGAAAAAAGTTTCTGGGGAATTAATAGTTACACAATCTGATTTTGGATAGACAATATTTGCACCTATAGCAGGAGAAACTGTATAGATAGCAAATAATAT
>ERZ780223.1516-NODE-1516-length-22794-cov-7.140420_pt1 | contig 22794 bp, 19 predicted proteins | sample MGYA00511016_ERZ780223 | MGnify/ENA primary metagenome ERZ780223 (study PRJEB29588, sample SAMEA2159032) | human gut metagenome | biome: human gut; feature: human-associated habitat; material: faeces | place: Denmark | collected 2008/2010 ... | reverse complement strand
CCGCGAAAATTCGGTGATGACCCGTCCCGTACTCAATCAGACGACGCAGGAGCGCATCAAGGGGATGATTGAGCTGCGGGATTGTACCCGTCGCCTGATCGACGCGCAAATAAACGATGCAACGGATGACGACATTTATCGGCGTCAAGACGAGTTGAACCGCACATACGACGATTTCACAGCCAGGTATGGGCTTATCAGCGACAGAGCCAATAATCAGGTTTTTTCGTCCGATTCTTCCTATTATCTGCTATGTTCTCTTGAGATTCTGGATGACAAGGGAAAACTCAAGCGCAAAGCGGACATGTTCACCAAGCGCACCATCCGTCAATCAAAGCCGGTCGAGCACGTCGATACAGCGATGGAAGCGTTAGCGGTATCCATCAGCGAAAAAGCGGGTGTTGACCTTCCATTCATGGCTGGATTAACCGGCAAAGCTGAAAATGTGCTTGCCGATGAGCTGACCGGCGCAATCTTTCGTCTGCCCGAAGCGCCGGACACGTTTGTGACCGCTGACGAGTACCTGTCCGGAAATGTACGTGAAAAACTGCGTGCGGCTCGGACAGCCGCGCTGCAAGACGACCAATTCGCCGTCAATGTGCAAGCGCTTGAAAATGCGCAGCCCAAAGACCTTGACGCTTCTGAAATCGACGTGCGGCTCGGCGCAACCTGGCTCGATCCGGCTACGATTCAGCAGTTCATGGTTGAAACATTCAGCGTTCCCTATCGTTTCAGGGACATTGTTCAGGTGCGCTTTTTCCCCATGACCGCCGAATGGAACATCTCCGGCAAGACACGCTTATCTTCAACGGTTGCCGCATCCGTCACATACGGCACAGATCGCGCCAACGCATATCGGATTTTGGAAGATACCCTGAACCTCCGCGATGTGCGCATTTATGATACGGTTGAGGACGCTGCCGGCAGGGAAACGCGCGTATTGAACCAGAAAGAAACAACGCTTGCTCAGCAAAAGCAGCAGGCAATTAAAGATGCGTTTCAGAAGTGGATTTGGCAGGATTCCGCACGCCGTCAGCGTTTGGTTGAAAAATACAATGATCTCTTTAATTCGACAAAACCTCGCGAATATGACGGATCGCACATCACTTTTTCCGGCATGAACCCCGAAATCACCCTGCGGGAACATCAGCGAACGGCGATTGCCCATGTGTTGTACGGCGGGAATACGCTGCTTGCACATGTAGTTGGCGCGGGCAAAACCTTTGAAATGGTCGCCTCTGCGATGGAATCCAAACGGCTTGGTCTCTGCTCCAAATCGCTGTTCGTCGTTCCCAATCACCTGACCGGGCAATGGGCGAGCGAGTTTTTGCAGCTCTATCCCAGTGCCAACATTCTGGTTGCCACCAAACGGGATTTTGAGCAGTCCAGACGCAAAAAATTCTGTGCGCGCATCGCTACCGGCGATTATGACGCGGTCATCATCGGTCACTCTCAATTCGAAAAAATACCGATTTCGCAGGCGCGTCAGGCGCGATTGATCGAGGAACAAATCGAAGAAATTACCGAAGGCATCGAGGAACTCACGGAAAGCCACGGCGAGCATTTTTCCATTAAACAGCTTGAAAAAACAAAGCGCGGTCTGGAAACCCGACTGGAAAAGCTTCGTGCGGAACACAGGAAAGATGATGTTGTGACCTTCGAAGAATTAGGCGTTGACCGCCTGTTTGTAGATGAAGCGCATTCTTACAAGAATTTATATCTATATACCAAAATGCGCAATGTGGCGGGACTCTCTGTCACAGAGGCACAAAAGTCCTCCGACATGTTTGCCAAGTGCCGTTACATGGATGAAATCACAGGTGGGAAAGGCGTTATTTTCGCCACCGGCACCCCCGTTTCCAATTCCATGACCGAGCTGTACACGATGCAGCGCTATCTTCAATACGATACGCTTAAACGCAAAGGGCTGGCGCATTTTGACTGCTGGGCTTCAACATTTGGTGAAACAGTGACGGCGATTGAGCTTGCGCCGGAGGGGACGGGATACCGCGCACGGACGCGCTTTGCCAAATTCTTTAATTTACCCGAACTGATGGCGATGTTCAAGGAAACCGCTGATATCAAAACCGCCGATCAGCTTCATCTGCCAACGCCCACACCGCATTTTGAAAACATCTCCGTCAAGCCAAGCGAATACCAACAGGAAATGATTCAGACACTTTCCGAGCGTGCCGCACAGGTTCATTCGGGTTCAGTCGATCCAAAGGTCGATAACATGCTCAAAATTACTTCGGACGGGCGAAAGCTGGGACTCGATCAGCGGCTCATCAACCCGCTGCTCCCCGACGACCCCGGAAGCAAGGTCAACGCCTGTGTACAGAATGTTTTCCGTATCTGGCGGGAAGGACAGGCGGACAAGCTCACCCAGCTTTTGTTTTGCGACCTTTCAACGCCGACAGGTAAAGCTCCTGCCGTAAAAGACGATGCCGCAAAGGATGCTGCGTTTATCGAAACCGGCGAACTGCCTGCCGATCGCTTTAATGTATATGACGACATCCGCGAAAAACTCGTCAGCATGGGGATTCCGCGGGAACAGATTGCCTTTATTCACGAAGCCAAAACCGACGTGCAGAAGAAAGAACTTTTCAGCAAAGTTCGCTCCGGCGATGTACGAATTTTACTTGGCAGCACTGCAAAAATGGGCGCGGGAACAAATTGCCAGGATCGTTTGATTGCCCTGCATGACCTGGATGCCCCGTGGCGGCCGGGCGACCTTGAACAGCGAGCCGGACGCATCATCCGCCAGGGCAATATGAACCCCGACGTCCACATCTACCGATATGTTACAGAACGCTCGTTCGACGCTTATTTATGGCAGACCATTGAGACGAAACAGAAGTTTATTTCACAGATCATGTCCAGCAAATCGCCCGTTCGCGCCTGCGACGATGTAGACGAAACCGCACTCTCTTATGCGGAAATCAAGGCGCTGTGCGCAGGCGATCCGCGCATCAAGGAAAAGATGAATCTGGACGTGGAAGTCGCTAAACTGCGGCTGATGAAAGCCGACCATGAATCAAAACGCTTTCGTCTGGAAGATCAGCTTGTTCGTTTTTATCCTGAACAGCTCCGTCAGCAGGAGGATTATATCGCCGGGTTCAAAGCGGATATACAGACGCTTTCCGACCATCCCGTACCGCAGGAAGATTTTGTGGGCATTGAGCTTTTGGGCAAGGCTTATGCGGACAAATCTGCCGCAGGCGAAACGCTGCTCGCGTTGTGCAAGACTGCGCCGCACGACCATGATACCGCAATTGGTCATTATCGCGGTCTATCCGTCACGCTGTCCTACGATTCATTCAACGCGCAGTTTCAGCTGCTGCTGCGCGGCGAAATGACGCACATCGTCAATCTCGGTGCAGACGCACGCGGCAATCTGCTGCGTATCGAAAATGCGCTGAACAATATTCCCGTGCGGATGCAGAAAGCGCAGGAACAGGTGGACAGTCTGCATCAGCAAATCGAAGCCGCCAAACTCGAAATCACTCAGCCATTCCCGCAAGAGCTGGAGCTGACAACAAAAAGTGCGCGTCTGGCAGAACTGGATGCGCTTTTAAGTATGGACAAGTCCGCCCCAATGAACAACAAAAGCGAAAAGCCTTCCGTTCTGGCTTCGCTTGAACACGGCTCATCCGGGATGCAGAAGGATACGCCGCAAAGACGCAGCGACCGTCCTTTAGACACGGCGCTGTGAGCCATTTTCTCAATCACAGGGGTACATTTCCCTGTCCGCATATGGAGATAAGGGCTTAAAATCGACGTTTTTTTCTTGCTTTTCTGAAAGAAGGGATGATAATATGACACCGATTTATACCGAAACCGCCGCGTATGCGAAAAGCGTCGGCGAGCTTGACCTTTACCGTGTCTCGCTGCATGAAAACAAGAATTGCAAAAATGCAATCGACAAGGCTATCTCTGAGAACTTTGATGGTTTCCGTCTCAAAAAGGATTGCTATAAGCCCGTCATTGAACAGTTTGGTCAGGAGCGTATGCTTTATGTATTAGCCAACACGCTTCAACTGCGCGGCTGGGATGGGCGTTTCTCTCGCGACAACAAGGCATGGGCGGAACACTTCTCCATTCCGGGCGATCCGGCAACGGGCGGCGAGCATCGCTTCCTGTTCCAGTGCGAAAGCCATCCCACCGTTTTGGATGGATTCATCAGCCTGACGCGCCGCGAACTGGAAAAGCAGAAATCCTCCGTTCTGGGCGCGCTGAAAAGTGCCGCTTCCCCATCCAGAGATCTTCCGCAGAGCCGGAAAGGGATTGAGCGCTGATGGCAAAACGCAGCCGCGATAAAATGATTACTTTCTGGGTAACGGAAGATGAGCTGGCGAAGATCAACGCAAACATGGAAAAGCTCGGCACCTCGAACCTGAGCGCATACCTGCGCAAGATGGCGATTACCGGCTTGATTGTTCGGCTCGATATTCCCGAACTCAAGCAGATTGTTTCGCTGATGCGCCGCACGAGCGCGAACATCAACCAGATGGCTAAGCACATCAATCAGGGAAATCCGGTTGCTGTGCAGCAAATCGACGGCTTGCATGAACAGCAGGAGGAAATCTGGTCAGGTGTTCGGGGAGTGCTTCAACAGCTGAGTACGCTGCAATTTGAATAGTGCTGAAAGGCGAGCCGTTCTTTGCGATGGCTCGCCCTTCTTTTTTTGTTGAGTTTCTGTTTCAGCCCTTTCGGATAACAGGACGCTGTTTGACCTTTTTCCCGATCTGCCGTCGCTCCAGCGCAAAGACCATATCCGGGGTTCGTTCAAAGAATCCGATGTCCTTTTTCCAGCTCATCCCGCAGCGGCAGTGCTGCAAGCCGATGAACTGCTGTTTCATCTTCCGTCCGCAGTTTGGACAGACTTTGTTGCTCGCGCCCATTGCTTTTCCCCTGTACTTCAATCAAACGTATTAAACGACAAACTGGAATTTATGTCAATGCAAACTCAATCTCATCAAGCCCATTGCTTATCGTATTTTTTCTGCCTGTTTTCTCAAAACCCATTCGCAGATAAAGCCTCTCGGCATTTATGTTATTTTCTAAAATCCACAGTGTTGGAGTTCCTATGCATTGACTTACTGCAAATTGCAAAAGTTTTGTTCCATACCCCATATTCTGTTTGTCAGGAAGGATATAAAGGTCTTCAATTAAACTGTCAGTAACCGAGACTATTCCTATTGGCATTTCCTCGACAAGCATAAAAATCTTGCTGCCGACATTCATTTTTCTTTCTAGATACTCCCGTTGTCGTTCCGGTGTGTGCTGCTCTATGAAGCTGGCAGAACAAAAGGAGCAATGAGATTTTTTCCAAGATATAGAATGTACCGTAGCCGCTTCTGAAAGACTTGTTTTGTCCACTGCTATGATCATGACGCGCCTCCGCAAATTCCGATTTATTATTAAGTATACCACACCAGCAAATGAAATTGCACTTGTACCCATTTTGATTTTTCAGAAAGGAGTCCTGCCTATCGCTGTCACACGAATCATCCCCATGCACATCAGCAAAGGCAAAACCGCCTTGCAATCCCTCTCAGCTCGGCTCGACTATGCGACCAACCCAAGCAAAACAAAAAACGGTGAACTCGTCACCGCTTATGCCTGTGATCCGCATACTGCGGACGCGGAGTTTGCTCTATCGCGCCGCCAATATCAAACCTACACCGGGCGAACGCAAAAGCATGAAGTTATCGCCTATCAGGTGCGTCAGTCTTTTAAACCCGGCGAGGTTACGCCGGAGGAAGCCAATGCCATCGGCTACGAATTTGCCAACCGCTTTTTGAAGGGAAATCATGCGTTTATCGTTGCCACTCACTGCGACGTAAAACACATACATAATCACATAGAGTGGAACGCCGTTTCACTGGATGCCCATCATAAATTCAAAGATTTTTCGTTTTCGGCTCGTGCTGTTGCCCGCCTTTCGGATATGATCTGTCTGGAACACAAGCTGTCCGTCATCAAGCACCCGCAGCATACCGGCAAAACCTACGATAAGTGGCTTGGAGATCGAGCCGTTCCCTCACATCGCGATGTTCTGCGCGCCGACATAGATCAAGCATTGAAACAGAAACCCGCAAACATGGGTGCGCTGCTCGATGGCTTGAAAACGATGGGCTATGAAATCAAGCACGGCAAGCAGCTCTCCTTCAGAAAGGCAGGGCAGAAACGGTTTATCCGCATGGACACATTGGGCAACGCATACAGCTATGACGCGCTTTCCTCTGTGCTTACCGGTTCGCAGAGTCACCGCCCGAAAACAAAGCCCATTCAGCAGAACGAGCTAATCTCCAAGGCTATCGACGCACAGCGAATGGAAGCCAAGGGAAAGGGTTACGCCTATTGGGCGAAAAACTTCAACAGCAAGCAATATGCCAAGTCCATTCTTTTTCTGACGGAGAATCATCTTTCCATCGACGATCTGCCACGCGTCGTCGAAGAAGCCTGCACAAAAGCGGATGCTTTAACCGCAAAACTGAAAAAAGTGGAAGCACAAATCGCTTCCACTTCGCAGCTTATCGACCAGGTTCGGGTCTATCTGTCGGCTGTTTCTACCTATAAAAAGTACAAGGCTTCCGGCTGGTCGCGATCTTTCTTCGCGGAACACGAATCCGAGATCCGGCAATACAAGCAGGCGCTCCTCACATTCGACGAAGCTGGCTGCAAAACCGTCCCCAAGTTCAAGGCACTTTACGATACGCTCGGTCAGCTCAAAGTCCAGCGGCGGAAGCTAATTGGGGATTACGCCGCCGCAAAAAAGACCAAGCAGGAGCTTTTAACCGTGCAGGCTAACCTCAACGCATTGTTTCCGCAGAACGAAAAAGAGCGCATCCGTTCCGACGCTGAGCGTTCATAGCTCAAGCATCCGAAGGATGCGCTGCCCATCCCGCAGGGATGGCTCAAGGGGGATTGGGGGATTTTTCCATCAACAAGCAGGTTTGTCTATACACAAACACTGCTTGCCGCTTTCTTGCTCCATTCGTAGTCCCTCTGAGGGCATAGTGCTTAATATCATGTTATGGCAAAATGGTTGAAGTATAAATAGAAAGGGGGTTGTCTCACTAAAAAGAGGCAACTCCTTTTTGGTACAAAAAAGCATTCGGACTAAATGCCATCCACATACACATAGGGATACTTTCCACCCTCAAGTGATCGGTTTCTCCACTGTTCGATGTGTTCGTATGCCTTCTTGTTCAGTTCGCTGATCGTTGAAGAAGAAACCTTGCAGCCCCATAGCGCTTCCGTGATATCTTCTACGCGGCGCACCGACACACCTGCCAGATACATCTCCATGAGTGCTTCTTCCACGCTGGATTCCCGCCGACGATAACGCTCAATAATCGCTGTTTCAAAGGTAACTCCCTTGAGCCGCGGCACATGGAGCTTATGTCTTTCTTTTTGCGCAATTTATTGTACCTTATCGACCGCCAGTGACGGTGCCGAAAATGCGATTGATCATGCTGTCGCGTCCTTTCTTGTTTTGGGGGGCATAGAAAAGGCGGAGCTTCTTTTCGAAGCTCCGCCAGAGTTAGTTTACACACTATTCTGTTTCATAGACATGATTCCCTCAACATGGATAACTAAGAACATTGGCATTCTCTCAAAGCGCTTAATGCTAGTCTGAAGATATAGGTTATTCTATTCATTATTCGTCAGGGAACATATCGTATAGCATATCGTCAAGATCAAATCTCAGTTTCTTTGCATCGCACTTATGCTTAATGATCTCAAGCGACTTGATAATGATTTCTTTAACAATATCTCTCTGTGTCTCTCGAGATGATTTAACGAATGTATCAAAATCGATTCTTAAGCGAATGTCGGCCTCTCTCCTTGACCAACTTACATATTTTCGCTCTTTCCAATCAGACATATGCTTATTGGGTCCAGAAAAAGGAATAATACCAATGGTATCCAAAGCATCGCAGTATTTAGACAGATCAATGACTTTCATCCTTGCATCAAAATATGCGAAACATTCAGAAATACGCTCTGCTGCTGGATGCCATGATTCTGTAGAAAAGACTATTCCGGCCACATTGTTCTCCTCCTTAATACCAGTTATGATTCATGGGAGGCCTAACCCCGTGTCTCTTAGCGTAATTGACAATCATATCATGCTGCCAAGTGTGCATTGCTCGCTTTGTCCCAGATTTTACGAATACCATATCCACCTTGTTGGCATCGAGAAATTTTACAGTATATCGTCTTTTACCGAGAGTGGTTTCGCCGAATTTCATGATCTTTCCGGTTCCACGTTCTTTCAAGATATATCCTTTAGCTGGTTTTGTAGTATTGAGAGAGTTGCCGTGACTCGATACTTTGGCACACATATTGTGAACCAAAATGCAACCTGTCCCAACAAAATAAGTGTGAAAATCTTCAACTTCGAAGTTGTAAACCTTAACTGGTTCAGCACACTGTTCAGTAGCGATAGCATCAACATATGCCTCTCCACCGTTCAGCAGCTTGAGCTTATCGCCAACCACCAGTTCCTTTGCAGCAACCCAGCCCTTGCCTTGCACGAAGAAGGGATGACCGACGGTAGTGGTAATGTTCTCTCCATTAACCTGCAGGTGTACCAGCTCGTACTTTTCGTTGCGGAAAAGGCAAACAACACGTTTCAGGGCGCGTTCACCAGTTGCGGGATCTTCAGCCCATACCAGCTGATCAGGCTTGATTTCTTCAATCGGAACCAACCCATCCTCGGTATGGATCAGCGTACCCGCCACAAAGCAGTGCTTGCTGGCAATGCCGCCAGTGATGAAGCCGCCAATGGCACCACCAAGGAAACCATCTGCAGCACCGTCAACAGCAGCTTCGAGTGCACCGTCCCAGCTACCGGTTTCAATACGGCTCTGAATAGTGCCGGTAATTGCACCACCGATAGCACCAGAGACCGCACCCTTTGCAGCGCCAATGGCTGCACCGGCAGCGAAGCAGGCAACACCGCCCGTAGCTACAGTAGCAACAACGGCAGCGCCAACAATCAGGGCTGCACCGATGGCAACCTTAGCCCAGTTGGGCAGGGACCAGGAACCGGCTTCATCCCTATTGTTGACCGGATCATTCATACAGTAGATGAAGAGCTGGTAGCCGTTGATGTCGCCATCAGCACCCAGAGCTTCCACATCGTCTGCATTGATGAACCGACACAGATTCGGGTTGTAGTACCTGCTGCGCAGATAGTACAGACCGGTTTCTTCATCAAAGATGTAGCCGCGATACCTGAAGGGGTTCAAGGTACCCAGCGTATTGGCCAGAGAGCCAGACTTGCTGGTGGGCTTGCCCCAGGCATCGTAAGAATAGGATATCACCTTCGTGCCGTTGCTGTCAACCAGACCGATGACATCATCCTGCTGGTTGTAGAGGTAAGCGTAGGCAGTACCGTTGAAGACAACCACAGCAGGTTTGTTTTGTGCGTCATAGAAGAAGTGCAGGTTGTTGCTACCATTGGTGAGATGTACCAGGTTGCGGCCATGCATGGAGTACTTGGTCGTACCGGTAGAAGTCGCAGTCTTCTGGACACGGAGACCATCTGTGTTGTAGACAAAACTGACAGCTTCACCGCTCTTGGACATGTTCTGCAGCTGACGGCCCTTAGCCCAGGTATAGCTCCAAGTACCATCGGACAGCGGGTTACCAATCTCATCGTAGGAGATGCCGACGCCATTGAACGCAGTCAGCTTGTCCTTCCAGACAGAAGCACCGTAGGTAAAGGTATTATTCTGTACGGCGGAACCAACATTGCCGGTGGTATAGGCATAGGCAATCTTCGACTGGATATTGCCGCCAAGATCATACTCGAACACCCAAGTGGTACCGTTGCTGCCAGCGGTGGTATCATAGGGATCATTGGCGCGGGTCAGCTGGCCAAGCAGATCGTACACATAGGAGATGGTCTTGCTGCCATCGTTGATGCTGGTAATGTTGCCGGTTTCGTTGTAATCATAGGTCAGGGTAGTGCCAGCCTGAGTAAATGTGCGAACGAGCGGAGTGGTGCTGTTGGTACCATGAGCGCCAGCCAGATACCCGAAAGTAGTAGTTACTGCAGTACCACCGGCATTCACAGTACGCTTGGACACGCGACCCAGACCATCATAGGTATACGCCACCTGGCGAGTGCCGCCAAAGTTCATCAGGGTAGGACGGTTCTCGTTGTCATGCGTAAAGGAGGTCGTATAGGCAGTGCGGCCAGTGCCAACCTGTTCCTTGAAGGTTTTCACATTGTCAAACTCATCATAGACAAGTTCGCCAGTGTAGGAGTGAGCGGTACCTTCCAGTACGGTTTTGCGCTGTGGACGGTTGGCAACGTCGTATTCGCTGACAACAGTTGTGCCACGAACATTATCCTTCACCTGTGCGATCTCACCATTAGCACCATAGATGTAGGAGAAGCGATCGGAGGTATCGCCATCGTAGCGAGTGCCGACAATACGCTTGAAGGCATCATAGGTGTGAGCGACCTTGTCATTATTGCCATAGGTGACGTTTGCGATGGTGCCGTCCGCATTGTAAGTGGTTTCGACCAAGGGCTGAGTGCCGACTTTCACATTTTGGAGGCGACCAATCGCATCATATCCGAGGGTGTAGGCAACATCATCGGCATCAGAAGCGGAAGTGTTGTGCTTCACCTGAGTCAGCTTGTCTTTGGTATAGGTGAACTCATTTGCATACTCTTGACCACCAATCGTGGTGGTCGCCTTGATCACCTTACGATTCTGATCATAGGTGTAATTCAAGACCTGACCGCGAGCATCCGTAACCGACTTGAGAGTATCCAGGGTGTTGTCAACATTACGGGTTTCTACCATGCCGCGAGCGTCGATCTGCTGTTTTACGTGGTTGTTATTGCTGTTGAATACAGCGGTCGTCTGCATGAAGTTGGTACCATCGCTTGTCTTGGCCGTCAGCTGGTTGCCATAGCTGTCGTAGGTGTACTCGTTCACAATGCCCAGCGGACTGGTGGACTTGCGCAGCAGATGCTTCTTCTTTTCGGCATCCGTAGTTCCCCACTCCATGGTGGTCTTTACCGAGGAAGACCGGCCGGGCTGGTAGTAAGTCAGGATGTTGTCAAAGGCGTCATAGGTCGCGCCGTCCTGCAGGCTGGCCGCGTTCTTGGCAGAGAGCACATTGCCCTTGCTGTCATAGGTATACGTCTGGCCGAACTCCTCCTTATGCAGGAACAGGCCGCCGAACTCGGCGTAGTTGATGTTCCGCTCATAGTCCACATTGAAGCGGATGGCGGTGTAGTTGCAGGGAGCCACCACGGGGCCAGCAGCGAACTGCCAATCCGTCCATTCCTCGCTCCATTCAATGGAGGGAGTATTCACACGGGTAGAAGAGGTGCCGGACTTCAGGAAGGCTACGCGGATGTTGTAGCGGAAGTCCTCGCCCTTGCGCGGTTTAGAGTAATTGAAGGACCAGCCGCCTGCAACGAACACATCGCCCTGATTGCCGGAAACAGGAATATCCTGATAAATACCAGCATACTTCGTGCGGCCAGTACCGTACATGCGCATGGTGTTGGCAGACAAGCCTTCAGGCTTGGTACCGGTGCAGGTGGTATAAACAATGTCGGAAGCGTCGTTGGAACTATTTTTACTCCAGCCGGTGGGATGCGCGCCGGAGTTAAAGGTGAAGTCACCGTTGATCAGCATGTTGTAGCGATTGGCAACAGGGCCTTCCTCCAGCTGGACGTTATCCACCCATGCAGTGCCATTGCCGCTGCCAATGCGAATGCCGATATATACGCTGCACGTTCCGCTCGTTCCCGGAACGATAAAGCTGTTCTGGTAGCGCTGATACGCAGAGACTGCCTGAACAGGAGGCTTTTCAAAGACGGTCCAACCCTCATCCGAAGTATAGGTTTCCAGCCAGACGCGCATGCTGCCCGTACACTTGGCGTAGTAGGACGCCGTATAGGTCTTGCCTCTTTCCAGCGTAACCCATTGCTGCATATCACAGCGGAAACCATCGACAACGGTGGCTTTGACACAGCGGGTTCCCATGTGTGGAGAATCGATGGAATAGTCGATGGTATTACCGGCTGCGCTATGGGCGTTGGTGAAGCTCCATCCATCGCTGGATTCAAAATTGTGATTCTTCAGGAGGTTTACCACCGAGCGCTGCATCTTGGAAATGGTTTCAGGATGGTTGACAGGGTTGCTGTCGGAGTATTTCGCAAAAGCGGCATAACCGAGCTGGTCATTGACAGAGATGCAGTTGCCATAGTCGTTGAAGTGATAGAACAGCTTTTTGCCGCTCAGATTGTCGGTAACCACGGTCAGGCAATCCTTGTACTCATAGGTACGGTCATAAGCACACAGGGTTCCGCCAGTGATCCTCACGCGCTTGACGCGGAAAGGTTCACGGGTCGTGTAATATTCGTAGGTCACCTTTACGCCGTCGCAGTTGGTAGCAGAAAGCAGCAGACCATTGGCATCGTAGGTGTAGTACACGTTCTCAGTGCCGGGCTGACCAGCCAGTTCCCACACACGGGTCAGGCGACCGGAAGCGTCATACTCGAAGCCGCAGGCGCCGGATTCGCCGAAGCCGGGAGAATAGATAGTGCTTACGTGGTCACCATAGTTGGAAAAGCCGGTATCGCGCCCGATACCATCCTGTACGTTGCTGACAATGAGACTGCTGGCGGTGACCGTCATGGTATTGCCGCAGGCGTCAGACAGAGTCTTGAGCATCTTGACATTGGCGTAGTTGTTGTTGAACTCCACCGTAGGCAGATCAAAGACCATCGTGTTATGGTCCTTATCGGTAATGGTGGCAGTGCTGCCGGAAATCGTGAGCTTCATGCCCAGGCCAGACTGATCCTTCCATTCGCCGGAGACGGATTTAAAGTGATGACGGGTTCCGTCTGCATCCATATAGACGTAATACGTCACATTGCCGGAGCTGTCAGTCAGCGTTTCCTTGTGTAGCGTCTGCTGCACATTCATCTTCCAGCCCTTGCCCGCACCGAAGGCAGTGACATTGCGATAGCAGGAATTATAGATATGGCTGATAGAAACCGGCATGCGGCTGCCGCTACAGGAAGAATCCTGACGTTCGAAAACCAGATTACCGTTATACAGACTGACATGACCCATGCCAGCGCGGCCCACATCCTGATCCTCATAGACCAGATAATCCTCCAGACCGGCGAGAGAAACGTAGTTGATGGTCACATACGGCTTGTTGTAAGCATGATCGCTGGTGTATAGTTCAAAGTAGGTACGGCTGCCCGCTTCAAGAGCAAGGCCATAGTTGGTGCCGCCATACCACTTGCGCACCAGATTGGAGATGTCGTAGGTATACCAAGTGCTGTTCGCGGACATGTACTGATAATCCAGGGCCTTATCGCTCAATGCCGGCGCATTGTTATAGGTAATGGTCTGGCTGCTCCAGCTACCCAGCACTTCCTTCAAAAGAATGGAGGCGGCCGTGGTGGGCGCGCTCTTGGTCATGACAGAGAAGTACGCCTTGGTGACATAGTACGAAGAGTCGATCTGCGGCAACCCGGAATCAAGGAACTTGACAAAGGCCTTGCTGGTGCCCCAGTTGGTGCTGCTGTTGGAGATCGTCATACCCGTACCAGCATAGGGCTGCACGGTGGACGGCTTAGCACTGGTAATAAAGTTATCCTCAATGGCAGAGGAATGTTTCTTGCTGATGACAGCAGGGTCCAGCGTTATCGGGAACTGTGCGTTGGCAAGCCACGCTTCATCCGGCGTATAGGTCATATGCCAGATGCCCGCTTCGCCAGAGGGAATCAATTCGCAACGAACTGCGCCATGGATACTCTCGGGCGTGCTGTCCTTCATAAACGGGGCAGGGAGAACATAGGCGGTTTCACCCGTGGGAGCGATAAATTCAATATCGCCATTCTCCGCCTGTTCAGGGGCGAGATCGGGAGCGGCGAGAACGAAGGTTACAGGCCGGACAGACTCTTTGGTAGAGAAGATCAGTTCGTCCTTAAAGGACAGCGCCTGAACACGGCAGAGAAGATCAACGCCTGGGAAGATGTTGCGATAGATCGCCTCATCCTCAAGATGCGCCAGCACGTCGCGGCGAAGATCGCAAGCATCATGCTCGCGGCAGGGTCTGCCTACACGCACAGGAGCGACATCCTGAGCGCCTTCCAGACGCCAAGCCAGCAGACGGTCATTGTCGTCCTGCATCAGGACGGTGGCTACATCACGGGTGGAATGAAACTCAACGTTGAGCTCGTCATTGGCACGGTTGGTCAGATACACGCCGCCGGCCGCGTCGGTCACAGGGATGAGGGTGTTGTCGATCTCCTCCCACTGACCGGTAGCCTTGCTGTGGTAATGCACGGGATCGGCAAAGAGTACCGCCTGGTGCAGGCCGCGGCCAAGGTCGAAAATCTTGCCGGCACGAGTGCGCTTTTCACGGTTTTCCCGACCGGGCATGCGTTGCATTTCTTCCGCACTGATGGGAGCATCAAACGCCTTGGAAACAGCAGACGTCTTATGGTTCATATTTTTCATCATTCAAAATTCCTTTCTTGGTATTGTGATTGTATAGGTATAATTAAAAAAGCGGATTCCGCTCAGGTTTTGCCGGAAGCCGCGGGTGACAGGGCATCCAGACGATTCTGAATATCCTCAATGCCATCGGCAATGTCATTGCTCAAATGATCAATCATCTGCTGGTAGCGTTCTTCCCGCGTCGCGTTTTCCTTGAGCATGCGGAAGAACAGGTAAATGTACAGCGCTGCCCAGATTCCCTGCTGCAGTGCCGCCTCCAGAATGGTCTGCAGACTTGCGTCCATAGGTTCACCTCCTTTCTTTGATTCGCCCATAGAAGGGGGACAGAAAAGGCGCCGTGATGACACGGCGCCTGACCACATAACAAAAGGCCACTCAGTTGCCTGAGCGGCCTTGCCGGTTTCTATGAGGCTTTGTTGTTTGGCAGCGCTGCGTTCCTTGCACAGCGCGTACCATTTGTCGGTCGTGCATGCATGCCGCTTAGTCTCGCGGGTAGCTTTCACTCTTTCGACGCTACCAGTATAGCACAGTGAAAATCAAAAATCGTCCGCGATTTTAGACACCCCTATGAATGTAGCATCAAACAAATACACGTTATCAGCAATACAAAAGATACATTGGAGTTACCTTTACAAGGTTACAAGAATGTGATAAACTTTTTTGATGTTCATGGACCATGCAGAAACGGAGCATCGCTGGCTGCATATTGAGTGGAATGCTCCGCAAGCAAAAATATCTGATTCTCGCTAAGATAAGATACAACCACTGCGTACTGCCGCCAGGAGGTCATGCTATGAAACATCGGTATCATCAAGCCGTTACTTTGTTATTGCTGCTTATGCTATTGCTGCAGATGGCTTCATCTTCTTCCGCTGAAACACTGACCAAGTTAGGAAACTCTGCTTTGCGAAAAGCAATCAAAGACAGTGTTTACGCTGACTGGCACATCTATCAGCCGACAGATATGGAAATCTCGGGAAAGAATGTTTTTAACACCTTTCTATTCAAAAAAGGCAGTTCTTTTCCACTTGTCGCAGAAAAGAACGGTGTATACTGCCTGTTGGTTATGAAGAAGCAAAAAAGCGGTTGGGTTGTGGGCGATGCATATTCCGATCTGTTATTTAAGGAAGGATATCTTGTTACGCGCTTTGCCATTGACTCTGGTTTTTTTGACGCGGAATATACGACCGGCGATATGCGCATATGGTTACGGAACAATGACGGCATAGAATGCTCAATCCTGGTGGATTGGGACTGCATGAATGGCGAGAGCACAGTGAGGGGCATTTTTGTGAATGACCCAAACTATCCCATTATTGACTGCACGACAAATATGTTTGTAGGCACCTATCAGAACGGTGCGTATATCTTCGAGTATCAGAATGCGCAACTGAGCGACTTTGTGTCTTACAGAATTGACAGCGATTCTGCATACAATGACTTTTCCCGGTTTCAGTTATCTTGTGTCCCTTTTTATCCGAATGATGTCATGGAAACAAGCGTTTTGCATGATCTCCTTGGTGTTGTAAATCGTCCAGCTGTGCTATTTCTGGATTTGGAAAAAAGTATTGTCCTTTGCGATATACCGCCTGAAGCTGAGATTCGTTATGCATCATGTACGGATGATCGTGCTTATGTGATCGAATACAACAGTCACCTTGGCTATGTCTTCCAATCGGAGTGATATAGCCAAAGGTGACTGTTGGGCACATTCTTATCAGAACGTATCGTTAATTACCGTTGCTTCATTGCCGGACACGGGAATAGATACTCTACGCTCGGTGCCTCCAACAATAACCGAAGTACGCACACGATAGATTTTCACCTTTCCAGCCACGAGCTTCTTCGTATCGCCATAGTCGCCGTTCTGGTTTACAGAGTGACCACAAATATAGCAGCCGCCAATGGCACTGGAATAATTGCTGGTTGCAATTGTGACATGGGTGTATTGCTTTCCTTCAGCCTGACTGCTGTCGAAGGTATAGATAATATCACCTCGCTGCGTCTTGGTAGGATCACCAATTTCGTAGATGCGGTCTTTACCAAGCAGCTTTTGGCAACTACTGTAAGTAAGCTTCCATTTGCTGTTGCTATTCCAGCCGGCTGGAATATTCGTCAGAGGGTAAGACCAACCATTGAACATAGGCAACCCACCTGCGCACAGGCATTGGCTTACAAAGTTGGCACAGTCATTGGTTGTAGCATTTCCGAAGACGGTGTTGCGCTTAGGATCAGCGCCGCTTTTGCCACCGCCGGTCGAATGATTCAACGCATATCTGACTGCAACGTCGGGATTGTATTGGACCGAAATGTCGGGGTGGGTTGCAGCTTCAACATACGTCTTCATTACATAACCGACTTTTCTGGTGTCATTATTCCAGTAAGTTTCATACCAATCGGTGTTACCGGAAATCTCTTTTACCTGAATTTTTGCTCCATCAGCAAACTGTCCCCAGTAAGCCGCAGATTTGCTTGGCGACTTTCTGCAATACAGTCTTCCGCCGCTGACGATACCTTCCATCCAGTTTGAACTCATAATAATACCTTCTTTCTTTGACGCTGTTATTTGTTGTTTGTGCTTTCGGAATACCGGCGCACACATTGTTATTAGAATAGATATAGAAGAGAATCGCCTCAATTCGGGTAATAAGTCCATTTGGATTGACCTTACCATGCAACACTGGCGTGAAACTCTTCCTGAGATTGGAAGGAACCACGCCATGTGATCATAAAAAATAAGTTTTGAGGCACTCCTTTTTTTGAAATGTGGAGCCTTTCTGCTGGGCTAAATCATACTAATTCCTCCTTTTGTTTACTTAACCATGAGAAGATATAAGAAAAAGCCACTCAATCTTTTTGAGCGGCTTCAATTATTTCCTATGGTTTTTGCGAACTGCTGTGTGTGCCTTTCCCTCGTCAAGGAGATGCTGATTCATATCTTCTAATCGCACTCCTTTGACAATACCAGCATATCACGGAACAAGCCCAAAATCATCCGCGATTTTTGACATGCGCTTACTTGCCATAGAGCAGGAGGGTAAGGCGAGACAGCGCGCGATCCTTCCTCTTGTACGCCGAGGTGCGTTCAATGTGGAAGTGTTCACAGATTTCACCTACGCTGTCCACCTGCTTGGATTCATCATCAATATAAAACCGGCTCAGAACAAATCGCTCCTGCTCGGAGAGCATCTGCCATGCTGGAAGAAACCATGCCATGTATTCTTCTGCCCGCCGGTACCGTTCGTTTAGGAGGCTGATGGAATCCATCGCCTTAACGATTCGGATTTCTGCCGTATGAGGGTCACGCGATCCCTTGGGCATGTCAGACAGCGCAGGGCTCCTGATGCCTGTCATGCACTCCTGGGTTGCAGCGATTTCAGATGGCGCAGTTTGGATGATATAGTTCATGCCCTCGTAATCCTTGAGCGCGTTAATAGCGGCGTTGCGCTTGTCAAGATACAGCCACGCAATATTCATATCAGTTACCTCCGCAAGGTCATGATTCAAAACGCAGGGATCTTCGCAAGGATCCACGCAAGAATCGCCGGGTATGGCTTGCGAATGCTCTGGCCGGGAGCGCCGCACCGGGTAGCCTTATGATAACGGATATATCTGTCCATGACCACGCCACGGCGTGGCGCGTTTTGGCTCCATAAGCCCATGCTTTTCAGAGCTGCAGCAGCAAAAAGCAGGAAAGCCAAAGCAAAGGAGCACGCCACCGGCTGGCGTGCTCCTCAAAAATTTTACAAGATGACAGGCTATGAATTGATGCTTGACAAACGCAGCTGCTGGCAGCCTGATTCGGCCAGGAATTTCTGCGCATCACTGACGGAATCCATAAACAGACAATCCAGGATAAATTGGTACGCCAGATGCTGCTTGGTAGGGCGGAGGATAAAGCCGGCGCGCTGAATCATTTCGCGCGAAAGCCATGGCGGCAGATGGAGCGCGACGCAGATGGCAATCACCTGATCCAGGGAGTAGTCGCGCCGCTCCTCCGTGCGCAGACGCGAAATGGTGCGACGCGACAAAAATGCCTGTTCCTCCAGCTCTTCAATGGTCATGTGCGCCTGCTTCATCAGATGGGTCAGCGCATCATGAAAAGAGCCTGGCAGTGCATCCAATGCCCTCGACATGGCGAGCAGCTTTTCCTGATCTGACAAGGTATTATCGCTATGAGCAAACACAAAGTAATGGCGATTGTATTCCTCGTCGCTGTTCATGGCGCCGAACCGATAGTCTGCTATGCCGCATTGTTCGTAGATATGAATAAAGCGCAGACAACAGGCATCCACATGGGCATTGGCCCACGGTGTCAGCCGCAGACCTTTGGCAGTGCGACGGACGTACCGCTCATCGTTGAGGACGATATGACCATCCGCATAAACGTACCGCCCGCTCTCCATATCTTCACGGAAACGATCATTGGTTTCATAGATGAAAAAAGAGTTCTTTCGATCAATGACAAAGCTAAAGTCACCGCCGCCATTCCCCAAAGAGAAGGCAAAAGGCTCAATATAAGCTCCATCCACAAAATTGAGAGCGCCCTTGGCGGCAATATACCCCATCTGAATCAGGCGGGCGCGCACGCGAAACTTTGGCAAATCGCGTTCTCGGGCAATTGCGCGAGCCACTCTGTCCAGTTTCTGCCCTGCATGCAGACTGTGCTGATGCAGATCTGACAGGTGCTTCTCAATCTGCGAGCGCATCAGTCCAAGCGGCATCATCAAGCCAAAACTTCCACGCCTGGCCTGCCACTCCATCCACTTCAAGGGATTAGCAGGTACTTTGCCGTTGGTTATGACAACATGTTTGGTGCGGAGCTTATTGATATCGCTGTTGTGCATGTCCTGCAGGCGGAAAAACATGTAGTGCCAAGCATAGTGGATGCATTCGTGATAGATCTCCATCTGACAGCAGTCCTTATGAACCGCGTTGGTATTGATGACAATGGTTCCCGCTGGAATATTGACCTTGCTGACATATGCGGATTTTTGCCGATCGTCAGCGACTTGAACTGTACCAACACAAAAGAACAGGATACTCAGTGTTCCCTGCTGGTGAAACAAGGGAAGATGTTCTACATGCAGACCCATTTTGTCCGCAAGGAGATAGGCGTTGTGTTCTTTGTAATCGGTAAGAGCAGTTGGACAATACTGCAGCAGGAGATCCTCGGCACCTTTTTCGATTTCATCCTTGCGTAACAAGGGAACGAGATGCGTACTGAGCATCCAAAAATCGCGCTGAGGCTTGTTTTCCAGCAGTCCGGCTTCACCGCAGGTAAAGCTCATTCCTCTGCGCATATCGACCCAAAGCTCACAGTACAAGTCATACGCATATGTTTCCCCCGCAACGGAGACGGCGACGTGAACGATGACGTCCACTAGAAGGGTATGAGCATTGTAGCGCCAAAAGGCCATGTCGTCAAAGGTACAGTTAGAAGCCTTGAGAAATACGAACTCAGGGCAGTCGATGGAAAGGCCGTTTAGCAGGCCGGAGCGAATCTGCCGGTTGAGTTCTGAAAGCACCATGCGCTTATGATGTTTTAGGATGTACTCCTGCATGGACTGTATCCGAGGAACCAGTACGCTCCGGGAAGATAATGACGAAGATAAAAGAATGTCTTCGTCGATCTCATCGATATGGGAGGATACTTTATTTGCAGGGCTACCCATGTATTCAGGACAAGTACCCAATAGTCGGCTGTCAAGCATGCTTCGTATCCTCCTTGCAATGTTGTAGAGCATCAGCGACTGGTATCAAAGTACGGATGTCAGTCGCTGGGTACATTATACAAAACATATGTTCGCATGTAAAGACGATAGGCATAAAAAGCATATAATATCCTGTTAAGAGATGCTAAGGGATGCATTCACCAGAGAGAAAGGAAAGGTCGCCAATGGACTTGTCCTCCATAGCGACCAAGGCTGTCAGTACACTTCCGAAGAATACTTTGCCTTAACCCAAGAATACCATTTTGCAGCTTCAATGTCCAGACGTGGATGTCCGTATGATAATGCTTTAATGGAAAACTTCTTTGGCACTTTCAAAACTGAATGCCTATACAGGTGCAAACCTGCTACTGGCGAGCAAGTTCAACAGCTCGTTGACGAATATATCCAATTCTACAATTACGAGCGTATTGATATGAAATACGGCCTTACTCCGTTTGAAATTCGGAGCAAAGCCGCGTAATGTCGTGTAATTCTATGACCGGGTTTCTTTTTTGTGTCTACTTCTGTTATAGCAGTCCACACGATGATCCCGCTTTTTCTTTTCCGATGACTTTTACAGATTCCTCTACTCAACAGGAGGAATGGTCATAGAGTATCCCTTTATCATGCTTGATGACGGGATTTTTCACTCCGAAAAGCTTGCAGACCGCAGCGTGCTAGTATATATTCGCAGAGACACACTCTGCCGTTCCGTCTATGCCCTTCCGTCGCAGGAATGGCGCGAGGTCACCTAGTTTACGGCAGACGAACTCGTGCAGTTCAAAAGGGTCATCCTGAAGATGACTCCGTTGATTCTGGAGTTTTCGCAAAAAGGAGGTCTCCGCGGTGCCTCTGGTCTTGAGGATTGACCGCTACTGCGTGTTTTTCTGGTCGAATGAAGGGAAACCCATACACATCCATGTGGCAGAGGGAAATCCCGCCCCAAGCGTCGCAAAGATTTGGATTACCCGCGCAGGCCATTGCTACCTGCGCAGCAATTCTTTACGGATACCGGAAAGGGCGCTTCGCAACATCATGCGGTTGTTGGAATCGCATCAAGAAGAAATTGTTGAAGTCAATAGGAAGCAGCAGCTTGGCGGTGATCAGGCTGCTGTTTCTGTATAAAGTTAGGGTTTGGAGTGTCGCCTCTCTGTCACCATTTTGACTGTAAACTTTCATGAATATAGCACGAACTTGTCACTTTTCAGTAACGAAATCATGCGTTAAGATATAACCAGCAAAAGGAAATGGTGGCCGCCGAAAACCTGATGCAAGTTTTATACAAAGCGAAAGGATTTGCAATTATGGCAAGTTATGGTGGATTGTCTGTTGATGACATCACTTATGTCAATGGAACTGGCGTTCGTGTACGCGATGCTGCTGTAAACGGTGAAACGCTTTATACGATTGCGAACAATAATAAGGTCAAGGTTCGGAAAAAGATGGCTTGTAGCGATGGATATTGTTGGTATCGCATCAGTAATCTCTCTAATACTTCGAAGCCAGATGGTTGGATTCGCGGAGATTTCCTAAAGAATTCGAGCGGTTCTTGGAATGGCGACGATGGCACCTCAATTGGCGGAGTTACTGGCAATGGACCTAACAGTACTGTTAGTGCTCAAGATATTCGTGACCAGTATGGTGTCTGGAAAAAGGATACAAAGACTAAAAACCACCCGGGCATTAAGGACATGCAGGAAAAGCTTAATTCTTACGCGGCTTATCGTGGTAGCGACATTGGAAGCTGCGGCATTCCCGATGGATGCTTCGGCGATAAAACGGCCTATATGGTGCGTTGGTTCCAAGGCGTTGTCGTTTTTGAAAAAGGTTATTCTTCGGGTTTTACCCAGGACGGCATTGTCGGAGTGCGAACGATGCAGAAGCTTGATGATGTTCTTGGCCGAATCGTTTGATCTACGTTTTTGAAAGAGGCAAAATGAGAAATCATGGCGCTGTCTCAAAATGGCTAAATCAAGCCATGAGAGGCAGCGCCTTTTGCCGCAACAATTTTAGGCAAATGCAAACAGAGTGCAGGGAAAAATGGCACTCAAGATACTATTTTCATAAGAGATTCAGAGTAGAATGCATCATAAACCGACAGGAAAAGATGACGGAATCTTCAGCCCACTTCCCAAGCGTCTGTTTTGGATTTTATGGTGCAGATGAAGGATATTGAGTGCGAGGCTGAACAGCAGCCATTCAGCAGCGACCTTCGTATTGCCACGAAGCAGAAAACGCCTGAAATCAAGATCCTGCTTCACATAAGCAAAGTTGCCTTCGACCTGAATGGAACGGTTCACCCGAAGCAAACGGCCCTTCGGAGAGGATATCTTTGCCTCTTGTGCTGCCAGTTTCTCATGTAGTCTTCCTTCATGTGCATAAAGGTTGCATCATGATCTGTTTTGCTGTAGCTGTTCCGATTTCCGCAGATGTGAATATCATTTGTGTATTGCTTGAGTTTAGCAAGACATTGATCTACCCATTCGTTCAGTCGCTGCAGCCGCGTTTTTCTTTTGCCTTTTCCTGAAACAAGCTCGATTCCATCCGCT
>ERZ780223.1511-NODE-1511-length-22853-cov-2.886394_pt1 | contig 22853 bp, 26 predicted proteins | sample MGYA00511016_ERZ780223 | MGnify/ENA primary metagenome ERZ780223 (study PRJEB29588, sample SAMEA2159032) | human gut metagenome | biome: human gut; feature: human-associated habitat; material: faeces | place: Denmark | collected 2008/2010 ... | reverse complement strand
CCCTTCTCTTTAAACTCAGTTACTCTTGGAATACCATGTGGTACAGGACGGATAAGCCATGCGTTTCTCATAAGATACCTCCTTAGACTTTTTCGATAAATCTTGTTGTTATCTACTTCATATCTTTATAATACTTATATTTTATCCAAAAGTCAAGTAGATATCTTCTAGAAATCATATTTTTTAGATTACACCGTAATTTCAATCTGATTGCCCTCGATCGCAACAATGCAGCTTTCGTAATAGCCATCTCCCGTGGTCCGCGGTCCACTGACTACTTCATATCCGTCAGCTTTTAACTGAGCAGTCAAGGCATCTACCTTTTCCTTACTTCCCACACTGAAAGCAATATGCGCATATCCGGTGCGTACCAGATCTTTCGGCAGATCCGTCATTTCCAGTTTATTCATGATCTCAAGTCTTGCGCCATCATCAAATGAAAGAAAATAAGAGCGAAAATTGGTTTTCGGATTATGATATCCACCATTTGACTGTGCACCCAGATATTTCATAAAGAATTTCCTGGCTCCTTCCAGGTCATTTACATAAAGTGCGATGTGTTCGATCTTCATAACTGCCTCCATGACTTCTTACAATATTTTACTGACATCTTTCCAAATATTCCCTCAACATCTGTTTCACATATGTCTGTATTTCATCTATGATCTTTTCACAGCTTCCCTTTTTCATGCCTGCCGCAATTCCAACTGCCAGAAGTTCTTTTCTTCCCGGATCTCTTCCATTTCCATCAACCGTAGTTGTATGTTCTCCATAATAGGTATTGCTGTAGGTAAGATCATACGCAGGACTTAAATGCCATTTATCTTCCTTGTCATCATATAAATATGTGAAATTCTTTGAATGATCGTCCCGGTTATGGGCAAATACATTAAAACACATCCTACGAAACATATTTTCCATATCTTCTGCGTTATCTCTTGTCAGTATTTTTGTCAGCTTCATCAAACTATGATAATCCAGACTTGGCTGTTCAAAATCCAACTCTAAAAGTGCCGCCGCTGTCAGCATATGGAGCCTTTTTCCATCTGGTCTTCGGTCAAATCTTTTTGTTCCAAAATATCCTTTGCACTTGTCAGAAGGAAATAATCTTGTTTCACTCATAACAATACCACATTGTCTGGCACAGCAGGAATAATCATACTCCATTTTTCCTGTATCTTTCCCATCTACGTGGGCAGGAAATTTTATGATCCATTCTTCCCCATTGATCGTAGTCATGATCTTTGGTCTTGTTCCGCCACTGGTGCCACCCAGACGGTACAGTTCATCCAACTTATCTGAATATTCTGTATTCAATATTTTCTGACATTCTTCTGCCAGTTCATCTAAATCCAAATTCCCTGTCTGCTCAGAAAAACTCTTTTCAGGATAATAAGTCAGCGCTCCCATTCCTGACTTTCCAACGATTGCCAATCGATCTAAAACTGTCAGTTCGTCTGGAGCCTGCTTATGTGCCCGGATCAACCGGTCTAACAACAATCTTCCCCAATTATCCGGAAGACTGTCTGCAAACACTCCAAAAAGACCTGAAAAATAATCTTTTGTTGGTAAAAATACCTGTTTTTTCAGTGGAAGTGAAAAAGGACTGATAGAAAAACCATTTTCCAGCCATTTTTCATCATACTGAAAAGCCGCTTTATGATCCGCTGTCAGCGCTAGAATTCCCACACGCTTTTCCTCATAGTATACCTGGAGCACATTATCTTCTTTCATTTATAACCTCCTGGATATCTCTGTACGGTACCTGCGTAAAAATATTTCTCAGTTCATCTGCTATATCCAAAGCCATAGCAATCTTCGTCAAAGATATCAATGAGATCTGTCCTGTCGCTTCAAATCTCTTGATCGAACCATAGCTTACACCGCTTAAAGATGCTAATTTCTCCTGGGAGATCAAGCGGCGTTTCCTGATATTACGCACTCTCTGCGCAAGTTTCTGATCCAGTTCTTCTGCTGTTTCCCATATAAGCTGTTCCATAGACACCCCATTTATCTTTCTGCTAATATTTTATCCAAAATATTAGTTTTATATTAAAAACAGATAATATTTTATCTATTTCATTTTATCACTTATTTTTGTTGCATACAATATATTTTTCACCTAATTACTGATAAGCAACAAAAAAGACAACTGCGTTGCTAAAAACGTCAGTTGTCCTTTTATGATCTTGTTCAAATATTAATGCGAAATTTTACTGTATATCCAGATATTCTTTCCTTACTGGCGGCGGATATGCCTGGTCGATAGCTTTATAATCTTCTTCTGTCAGCTGGATCTGATCTGCCTGTGCATTAAGAAGTGTATGCTCCGCACGGCCGCTTCTTGGAATGGCAATGGTATGTCCGTCCCGGATATTCCAGGCAAGCATGACCTGCTCTACGGTGGCATTATACTTTTTAGCGATCTCTTTTAAAACCGGGTTGTTTAAGATGCCCTCTCTTAAAGTCCCAGCCTGTGCCAGAGGACAATAGGACATCAAGGCCACATCATGCTCTCTCATCCACGGCAGAAGGCTGTATTCAATGCCTCTGGAGCCTGTATGATAAAGAACCTGGTTTACCAGGCAGTTTCTGCCTTCCGGGATCTGCCACAGTTCTTCCATATCATCAATATCAAAGTTGGAAACGCCCCATTCTTTGATCTTTCCTGCTTTTTTCACACGATCCAGCTCTGCTACGGTTTCTTCCAGAGGATAGTTTCCTCTCCAGTGATACAGATAAAGATCCAGGTATTCCACGCCCATCCGCTTCATGGAATTATCTAGCGCCTGTTCCAGTCGGTGTTTCCCCGCATTGTTTGGCAGAACTTTAGATACCAGAAAAAGATCATCCCGTTTTTTATCAGAAATGACCTCTTTTATAAGACTTTCCGCTTTTCCATTTCCATACATTTCTGCAGTATCGATCAGCGTCATACCAGCAGAAATGCCAGTGCGCAGACTTTCCATTTCCCGCGCTCTTGCTGCTTTATTTTCCCCAAGGAACCAGGTTCCAAGCCCTAAGGCCGGAACCTGCACTCCGTTTCTTAATGTAACTGTATGTTTCATATTAGATCAGACCTGCTTTTTCCATTTCTTTTTTCATCTTATCATAAGACGCACCTTCTGGTGTTGGAAGATTTGGTAAATATGGTTTTCCAGCTGCCTGTCCACGCATGATAGCCATATCCTTTGCAGCTACCGGGAAGCTTGCACCATCCATTGCCAGACGAACTGGATTTAACTTATACTGGGCTGCCAGGGAACCTTTCAGATCTCCGGCCACGTATTTATTGTAAATATCTACGATCAGCTCCGGCATAAAGTTTCCGGCTGTACACACACCACCTACAGCTCCAATACATAAGCTGGCATATAACAGTGTGTCCTTTCCGCCAAATACCTTAAAACCTACATCTGCATTTCTGCGGATAAATTCCTCTGTCTGGGTAATGTCACCGGAGGTATCTTTCATACCTACGATATTTTTCACCTCATGGGCCAGTTTTTCTACCAGATCTGCACTTAAGGTATAACCAACTCTTCCAGGATTATTATACAACAGAACCGGAATTTCCGGAACTGCCTCTGCAATTGTTTTAAAATGCAGGAACAATTCGTTAAAATTGGGTTTTAAGAACATAGGTTGTAAAATGGAGATGCCTGCTGCACCGTTTGCTACTGCCATTTTTGCAAGGCGGACGCATTTTTTCGTATTGATCGCGCCGATTCCAAAGTAAACAGGAACTCTTCCCGCTGCCTGGTCTACCATGATCTTAAATCCACGTTCCATTTCCTCTTCTTCGATCTGGTAGAACTCACCGTTGGAGCCAAAAGCAAGGATACCGTGAAGGCCGCCATTAATCACATAGTCTACCTGTGCCCGCATAGCTGCTTCATTGATTTTTTCCTCTTCGTCAATAACTGTAATAATAGGAACGATAACGCCCTTGATAAAATCTGTATTCATAACATTTCCCTCTTAGATCAATAAAGAATTATTTTTCTTTTACAATAGAAACACCGGTCATTCTCTCATAGTAACGGATAATGTCATCATGGTCGCAGCTGCCTTCGTCATGGTTCTTTAATTCCTGCATTACTTCCATCATATGTGCGGTCATTGGTACTGGCATATTGATAGCGTGGGAAGCATTTAATGCATTGTTTAAATCCTTGATGTGCAGGTCAATTCTGAATCCAGGCTTGTAATTTCCAGCTAACATCATAGGCACCTTTGCGTCCATAACAGTAGAACCAGCAAGGCCGCCACGGATGGCCTGATATACCAGTTCTGGATCGGTTCCCATTTTCTTTGCAAAGGTCATTGCCTCTGCACAGATACCGATATTGGCTGCAACGACCATCTGGTTAGCCAGTTTTGCTACGTTTCCGGAGCCGATCTCACCTACATATACAACAGAACTTCCCATTGCCTTTAATAAGTCAGTGTACTTGTCAAATACCTCTTTCTTACCACCACACATGATAGATAAGGTTCCATCAATTGCCTTTGGCTCTCCGCCGGAAACCGGGCAGTCTAACATTTCCATGCCAGTTCTTTCTTTTAACTCAGCTGCAATCTTCTTGGACTCTACTGGATCGATGGAAGACATGTCGATGACTACGGTATCTTTATCTGCTCCCTCTGCAACACCATTTTCACCTAATAAAGCAGCTCTTACATTTGGAGAGTTTGGCACCATGGTAATGACTACATCTACGCCCTTTGCAACTTCTGCGTTATTTGCACCTGCTGTAGCACCTGCTGCTACCAGCTCTTCTACTGCTTCTTTGTGGAAGTCATTCACACAAACCTGATAACCTGCCTTTAAAAGGTTCTTTGCCATTGGCTTTCCCATAATTCCTAAACCAATAAATCCTACTTTCATTTTTTATTCTCTCCCGTTATTAAACTTGAATTTTTCGAATTTACTTACCAGTTTTTCGGATAATAGATCTCTCTGCTCTCCATAAGCCCATCTTTTTCCAGCTTCGCAATATCCAGACGCTGTGGATTACCAGGAAGATCTGGTTGGCAGTAGAAGCGGCCGTTCTTTTCCTCAGGCTGGAACAGGGTATAAGCACCTACCGGGCGGCTGATCGGCTCATGGTATTCGATCCACTCATCTTCGTTGTATAAACAACCAAAAATGGCATTCAGATAAATTCTTCCGCCGGATGTGAATTTAACTCCTTTTTCACGGGCCAGATCACGGATCCTGATAAGATCATCCATTCTGGTCATTCTGCCTACAGACGGCTGAACGTGATCTACGCCTTTTTCAATATAAGTTTCATATTCATAATAGATCCTCATGGACTCTCCAAAAGCGATTGGAATTTTCACTCCCATTTCTTTTAACCTGCGGATCCCGTTCATGTTATGGGAATGGATCGGTTCCTCCAGCCATGCCAGGTGATATGGTTCACACAGCTTCGCAAACTTGTATGCACTGTCCACATCCCATCTCTGGTTGCAGTCAACTGCTACACCGATTTTGTCTCCCACTGCCTTACGGACCTTTTCGATTCTGCGAAGATCCCGCTCCATATCGGTACCGTCATTACTTCCCACTTTAAATTTAACAGTGGTGTAGCCTTCCTCCACATACCGGACCATGTCTTCTACCAGCTCATCATCCTCCATAAGAAGGGAACCGCCGCCTTTATAAGCCTGGGCCCAGTCTTTTGTAGCTCCCATAAATCTGTGAAGAGGCTTATTGGCTCTCTGAGCCAGGATATCCAGCATCATCAGGTCTAACTGTCCCACTTCCACAGCCTTCTCGCTTTGAAATCCTGCGTTTCTTATCTTCCAGTAAAGACTGTTTCTCCACTCATTGTAGCTATGCTCTTCTCCGTTTAAGATCATAGGAAGAATGTCCGTAATAAATCCAGGACCTACTGACAGATGAGCGCATGCTCCTTCCTGGTCATACAGTTCAATGCAGCCCTGTTCCGGTGCGAACTTTCCCATTCCTCCGGTTCCGTCTTTAAAAGGCTTTGGTAGGGGAATTTTATGGAAATGATAGTATACGGCTTTTGTAAATTTTATTTTATCCTCAAAAGAAAAAGTAAACATCTTCATTGCCTCCGTTTATCTTTTTTATTTTTATAGATCTTATAATCCTGTGGAAGACAGCTCATTTGCTACACCGTCTTCTACGATCTTTGCACAGGACATGGAATCACTTTCCCCATAGCTTGAAAGCTGAAGAGCATTAAAGAAAGTACCATCTGCGCCTGTAAAGGAGTTTCTTTCAAAGGTTGGATCCATCTGGAAACTGCTCCATTCCATTACCTTTGCATTTGCCTCTGCTACCTGGCTTCCGCTCAGATCCAGCATAGAAAGTCCAGCCTTGTTAGCAGGAACACCACGGGTATCTCCCAGTGTCTTTACACCATCTTCTTCGGCTACCAGGAACTGGATCAAAGCAGCTGCCTCTGCCGGATGCTCTGTGGTTGCGCTGATACCAAATGCCTGGTTTACCTTGATAAAGCCGCCGTGGTAATCACCCATCTTAATGTAATCACCGATCACAAACTCGCCGTCTTTTACTGCTTCTGCATGTTTTACAATGGAAGTATCATAAAGGAAAATGCCTGCATAATGTCCATCGATCCAGTTTGCGTTTGTATCGATCAGGTCAGCGCCGTCTCCTGCTACCTTCTGTAAAGTAGGAATTACGTGGTTGTCCTCCAGATTCTTAAGAAAATCAAATCCTTCTGCGATTTCTTCCTGGCTGTACTGCAAAGCGCCATCCTTTACCCAGTCTTTGCCATATTTACACTGCAGGTAATAAACCATAAGAAAAGCACGATCCAGTTCCTTTGTAACCAGCGGATAGTAGGAGTCATCATATGCCTCAAATGCTTTTCCTGCTGCTAACAGTTCATCTAATGTAGTAGGGATCTCCACACCGATCTTATCAAAAGTGGTCTTGTTCCAGCAGAACACTCTTCCTGTATTGCTGATGGGGATGGCGTTCAGCTTGCCGTTGATGGTAAATACGGATTTATCCCCCTCTGTATAATTGTCCAGATCCAGGATATTGGATACCTTGTTCAGATCATAGAAGTTGTCCCCTTTTGGTGAGTAGGTGGACACCCAGCTCCAGTCTAACTGCATCACATCTGCTGCATTGCCTGATTTGATGCCCAATGCGATCTTTTCCTCATGGCCGTTAAATGCCTCGTATTCAGCTGCTACCTTAATATTTGGGTATTTCTCCTGGAATTTATCGATTGCTGCCAGCGTAGCCTGATTTCTGGAATCTCCGCCCCACCAGTTCAGTCTCAGTGTAATAGGAGTCTGAGTATCAACCTCAAGTCCTTCCGGTGCTGCAGGTTCTTCCGTTCCCTGTGTCGCGTCACTGGCCTGCGCATTCTGTTCCCCTGTGGACTCCTGCGGTTTAGATGTAGGCATGCAGCCCACTGTGCTGACAGCCATTGCTCCTGCCAGAAGTAATGCCCCTAATTTTTTTACATTTTTCTTCATTTTTGTTTTCTCCCTTCTGCATCAATGATGATTAAAATACACTCCATAAGCATTTTCATAAAAAATCTGTTCTTTTTCCTGATCTGTGAACACGGTCGAGTCAGCTATATAGCCAACATAATGACCATATACATCCTCTTTCAGTGCCGATGGAAAATCTGTGCCAAACATCAGCTTTTCTGCTCCAACCATCTCCTTAGCCAACTGGATAAACTCAATGGCCTTGGGATATGGATACTCATCCGGCCTGCAGTTATGGACCACACTTGACAGATCAAACCAGAGATTTGGCAGCTGTAACTGTTCTAAGGCCCAGCGCAGCCTGTCTTTATCCTTGTTTGATGGAGCCAGCAGATGGCAGGCCACAAATTTCATCTCCGGGTATCTTTTAACCAGATTGCAAAGTTCCGGAACCTGCCAGCTGTCACTTCCACATTTTCCAATATCAATGACAAATACATGACCATGATCACAGGCATAGGAACAGGCTTCATCCATCACAGGACCATCCAGTTTCAGTTCAGGATGGATAGCCATCAGGCCGGAGCCTGTGCTTACCTCAAATTTTTCTATCTTAAACCCCAGTTCTTCAAACAGGTACCTTCGTATACCATCTTTATCTCTGGAAAATGGATCATAGGCACCGGCTCCAGCAAACCGGTCCGGGTACTTTTTAACTGCCAGATGGGTGTAGAAATTCTGATATCCATAGAAATTGCCCTGGAGCAGAACTGCCTTTTCTACCCCATTTTTATCCATTACCTGTATAAGATGTTCCGGCGTCACCTGATCCCCGCCAAACTCCTTCGGTATCATCCTTACGGTCTGACCATTGGCATAGACAGCCATTCCGTTTCCTATGCTGCGCAGCTCTCCACCTGCGCCCGTTCCGGCAATATACTGGACCAGATGAGCATGACTGTCAATGATCCTGCCCTTTCTCATCCCTTTACACCTCCTGCTGCAATTCCTTCTACAAAGGAATCCTGTGCTGTAAAGAATACGATCAGTGAAGGAACAATAGCGATCAGTGACATGGCTAATACTCTGTTCCATTCAAATCCTACGTCTGCGTCCATGGACATACGAAGGAAAATGGATACCGGATATTTAGCTACTGTATTAACATAAATAAGTGGTCCCATAAAATCATTGGATGCCCACATAAACTGGAACAATGCACAGGAAACAATGGAAGGTTTCAGCATTGGAACGATCACGTACCAGAGTCTCTGCATAATTCCGCATCCATCGATCTCAGCTGCTTCCTCCAGTTCTTTTGGTATTCCACGAAGGAACTGGATCAACATGTATACAAAGTAGGTATCTCCTGCCAACAGGGAAGGAATAATAATAGGAAGATAAGAGTCTAACCATCCTACCTGGTCAAAGAGTATGTACTGAGGTACGTTTAATACTACCTGAGGCAGAAACAGTGTGGACAGCAATACTGCAAAAGAAAAACGTTTGCCAATAAAGTTAAACCGTGCAAATCCATAAGCAGTCAGTGTAGCGGAAGCTACGGTAAAAAGTACTTTTGGAATTACAAACTTATAAGTGTTCACCATGAAATGAAGGAGTGTCATTCCCTGGTATCCTTCAAAGCCTTTTTTGTAACCACTTAAGGTTGGGAATCTTGGTATACAGCTTACGCTGGAAAATATCTGTTCATTGGTCATAAAAGAAGCTCCGATCATCCAGACCAGGGGGTAAACCATGACAACTCCCACTGCCAGAAGGATGACATATCTCCAGACCATATTTACTTTATTACGTGTTTCACGAGACATTCGATCTACCTCCCATCCTCGTCAGAATAATATACCCAGTACTTCTGGCTGAAGAACGCTACACCTGTCAGTGTCATGATGATCAGGAACAGAAGCCAGGCAATGGCACTTGCCATACCCATTTCATAACTCTTAAAGGCATTGTTATATACCAGAAGAGATACCAATGTAGTGGAACGAAGAGGTCCTCCCTGAGTTACGATAAACGGACCATTGAATTCCTGGAACTTGTTGCACAGCTGGGTAACGAAATTATAGAAAATAACCGGTGTGATAAGTGGAATGGTTACACTGAAAAACTGTCTCCATTTTCCTGCTCCGTCAATGGATGCTGCCTCATACAGATCCTTTGACACTCCCTTTAAGGCTGCAAGGAAGATCACCATCGGGGAACCAAACTGCCAGATCTTTAAAAATACAATGACCCAGAAAGCTCCGCCTGGATCACCCAGCCAGTTAAAGGGCTGGATACCAAACCTGGATGCGATCATGTTTACAAGTCCCTCTGTCTTAAACAAAAATCTCCACAATACCGCAATGGAAACGGATCCACCCAGAATAGAAGGGATGTAATAAGCAGTTCTGAAAAAGTTCACGCCCTTGATCTTAAAATTCAGGATATAAGCGATAAACAAAGCAAAGATCAATTCCAGTGGAACGGTAAGAAAGGCATATTTAAAGGTCTGTATAAATGCCTTCATGATCAATGGGTCGCCCAGTATTTTTTTGTAGTTGCTTAAGCCTGAAAAAGTAGCTGTCCTGAAAAGGTTGTAATCATGGAAACTGTAGATCAATGATGATATAAAGGGATACAGTTTAAAGATTGCAAATCCGATCCACCACGGCAGGATCAGCAACAGTCCCACATTCTTCTTTCTGAATTCTTTGAATTTCATTTTATCGCCTCCTCCATGTTTTCCCGTTCTTGAATACCATGTTTTCCCACCAACTTTTTCTTCATGTTTTCCCTCTCCTTTTTCATATCATTTTAAATATAATATTATTACGTTCCCGCGTTGGCTTTTTTAGCAATTTTAGCTTATTTCCATGCCATACGTCTTTATATTTTGTATTATATACTTGTATTTCTCATTTTACAAAGCTATAATAATTATACTTATCATGGCATTTTAGTTATAGTAAATTCCAGTTTTTTACATTCCATGGATTTTATTTGTAATATATTAAAGAAGCAATAAGAAAGGGACCGATCTTATATGACAACACGACAATTTTATTACCTTACCGTTATAGCGGATCTTGGAAATCTTTCCGCTGCAGCCCAGAAACTGCAGATCTCCCAGCCTGCCTTAAGCAAATTTCTTACGGAATATGAAGCTTCCCTTGGCTTCCAGATCTTTCTCCGTTATCACCGACATCTGGCACCTACCTCTGTAGGCCGCTGCGTGATCGAATACGCACATAAGATCGTCAGTGAGCAGAACAGACTTTCCCAGTCCTTAAGAACGATCATCAACAGGGATCATGCCTGTATCCGCCTTGGAACTACTCCCAACCGTGGTTCTGTGATCTACAGCCGGATCTATCAGACGTTTATGGATCGTTACCCGGATATTTCCCTGTCTCTCACAGAACGATACTCCAATGAACAGACAGAAGCGGTTCTGAAAGGCCAAGTGGATCTTACCATCGGCTCCGGAAAATCTTCTGATAAAGTAACCGATATCCCCGTTGCGCATGAGGAACTCCTGGTTGCCCTTCCTGCGGCTCATCCTCTGGCATCTTCCGATAAGGTCCGTCTTTCTGACCTGAAAGATACGCCGTTCGTACTCCAGGGGCCACGTCACAATATCCGCATTCTTGCAGAAGAGCTTTTTAAAGAAGCCGGATTTGAACCTGTAATTACCTTTGAGTCCGATAATGTGATCATTGTTGACTCCATGCTCCACCATGCTGCCGGAGCAGGCTTTGTATCAAAAAAATACGCCGTTCCCTGTAACGAACTGGTTTTTCTCCCCTTAGATCCGCCTGTATACCAAGAAACCCATATCCGCTTTCCTTTGGGACATAAACTGACAGAACCGGAACAGTACCTTGCGTTTCTTCTGATCCGTGATATCCAGTCCAATCCAGAACAGCGTTTTGAGATCATTCCTTCAAAAGAAGTAAATGATCTGCTCCAGGCTGCTGATCCTGATATGAGCAGTAAAAACGATCCTGCTTCCATACAGGGCGGACATGCAGCTGCATCCTCTGTACAGGGGTATTCTGAGTTAAACTTAAATCCCCAGCTTCTTCGTTATGTGATCGCCATTGTAGATGAAAAAAGCCTGACCAAAGCCGCTGAAAAGTTTTATCTGACCCAGCCTACTCTTTCCCGTTATCTTCACGGCATGGAAAAAATGCTGGGTGCCAGATTATTTACCAGAGAACACAACAAATTACTTCCAACCAATGCCGGAAAGGTATTTGTAAACTTTGCCCGCAACATCCTACAGATCGAGGAAGAAATGTCAGAACACATCAAAACCTATCAGCAGGGACATGACGGTGGTATCTATCTGCAATGTGACCCCAGTCTGCTACACATCATCCAGACACAGGTCATTCCCAGTTTTAAGAAACAGCACCCGGATATCCAGCTGAATGTGAGCACCAACAGCCGTGAGCAGATCCAGGAGTCACTTTTAAATGCATCTGCTGATTATGGGGTCTATTTTTCCTGCGAAGAAGAACATCCTATTTTAGACAGCCGCATTCTGGATGAAGATGAACTTGTGTATTGTTCCAAACATGATCTCCTTTCTGATCCCCTGGAGCATACTAAAATTATGACGGTTCCAAAAGGAAATCCTCTTTACGCTGAACAGAAACGCCTGTTTCAGCAGTTATATCTGACTTTCCCTGCAACTTCCTGTGAAGCAGCTCCATCCATTCTTTTTTTTCTGGAAAAAAATGGAATTGGAAACACCATATTGCCTTCTAAAACAATGGCAAATAACCCGGATGACCGCCATTTTCTTACACCGGCCCCGGGATATTTTCTCATCATGGCCCATCATCCCATCCGCACCATGCCTCCGGTGACCAGGGATTTAGAAACTCTGCTTTATGATACATTTGAAACATATTTTGAGCATTTCGCGGAGTTATTTTCATAAATATGGAAAAAATGTAGATGCATGGCAATTAAAAAGGCAGCTGCATATCCCTGGACTTTATCGCTTACCTGTCCAAGCAACTTGCACACAGGAAGGTTTGCTACCTTTCCAAGGATATCCCAGAGAGCCACATCAATGCCGCTGATGGCACCCATGACCATTCCCTGACGGCCATTTGCCCAGTTGTTCCACATCATCTTCTGATGGAGAAATTCGATCTTTGTGGGATCTTCATCTAAAAGTAATGATTTTAACTGTTTTTCTACTACAAATTCCATTGCATCCATGGAACTTCCAAAGGTTGCTGCTTCTCCGATCCCTGTAAGTTCTGTATCTGTTTCAATGAAGATAAGAAATGATCACCGGCATCAGCAGTGCCAGGATGGCATCCTTAAATGCCTGAACTTTTTCCTCTGTGGCAGCTCTTTCGCTTGGCTCAAATCCCTGTTTTTTACATAAGAAGTGGGCAACCACACATAACACCAGACAGATGAAAATTCCCGGAAGGAAACCTGCCATAAACAGATCACTGATAGAAGTTCCTGTCGCTACACCGTACTGGATGAGACCGATACTTGTGGGAATGATAACACCCTGGTCTGCAGTGCTGTAAACAGTTCACCAAAACTCATGGACACTGCATCGATCCCTAGCTCTCCAAGAGAGTCAACACAGACGGAACTTTCCAGCATTCTCATCCGGATGCCCTTTGCGTCTTCCGGATGAACGATGGGTCTGCTGGAATTGGTCATGCTTCTAAAACCAAGATCAAAGGTTCCATAGGTCTCAATTCCCTATTTTTCCAGTCCTTTAAAAATTTCCTGTCCTGTTTCTCCGTCCAGTACCTTAAAAGCTTCTTCTCTGGAGTCAAACAGATATAGAAAGTTAAATACGTCCATATCCGGGTCAAATCCGCTTAAAGTTGCTGCAACTGCAACTGTGATGTCAATGGTTCCAAATGGAAGAGATCACCATGACTTTTGAAGCCAGACTGCTCATGGAACCCTATATTATTGAAAATTACAGTAAATATATTGATATGGATAAACTTCTTGACTTAGAAGAACAGACAAAAAAGATCTTAAGCAGTGATATCTTAGAGCAGAAGGATGCTGTTGTCTTCTGCAATATTGATGATGCCTTACACCGCACCATTGCCGATGCCTGTAAAAACAAATACCTGAACATGAACTTATCCCAGATCTATGACCAGAACATCCGTATCCGCATCTTAGGCGAACAACCGAATAATTCTTTTAAAGGCTGTTGTAAAACAGATAAATAATTATCCATTCTGCAACAGCCCTTTTATCTTTATATATGCTAAACCAGATAATTATTTGGCAGGCGCACGCTTCTCCTGCATCTCTCAGGTTTCCCTTGTCTGTACCAGCGGCGTGTGGATCGTGCGAAATTTTCCACCTCAAATAACTATCTGGGTAAAGCCTTGTTATTCTATGCTTAATATAACAGTTTTATTCTCTCTTGTAAAGAATTTTTTTATTACGAAGCAGGCGGTTCCATTCCTTTTCGTCAATTTTCATAAACGTGATTATAGAATTCTTGTATGCCGGATTATCTCCGCTTGTTGCTAATCGCACAACCGTCTTAAACACCTCGTCAGCTTTCACAATTTCCTTCAATACCAGCGCTGTGTTTGGCTTCGGTGACTCTATGATGTAATCCGGAACTTCTACGATTTCGCTAAAATATTCCGAAAATCGTTCATAATCATTTGGGTGGCGTTCTTTTATATGCTGAATCTGATTATCCGTAATGATAACTTCATCTGTTCTAATGTCTTCCGACACACACTTATAAATATATCGGTCAATCCTGCCGATTATATGCACATCTGCCACCTCTTTCGTCTCTTCTGCATTCATTATATCAGAGCCTGCTTCCATTGCAATATTTTTCCACATCTCTTTTTTGCCTTTATATACCCGCTTATTCTCCTGATCCAGCGAATACTCAGCCAGCCGCCCATACTTCTCTTCCTGGCGTTTTGCATATTGCTGTCTAACTTCCTGCTGACTTTGCAGACCAACATTCTCCAGCTCCTCTTTTGTCCAGGTATCATCCGCAGTGGAAATGCCCGGAAAATATGTAGTGTGTGAGTCCTTACATCGTGGGTGGTAAAGACCTTTGCTGATGGCGTAGCTCATAAGCGGATAGCGTTTCCCGGTCTCTGGATCCACGCCGTCCTTACTGCCGCCGCTCCACACATCATCGATAAGTACCTTGCCGACGAAGGGAAGGCACTTAGGGCACGGATTCCCGCGCTTTACCATAATAACAGTGGCTATACCCCATTCCTGCCGCTTCTCGCCTTCTCCCTGCAGGTATGCCCGCTTGCTGGCCGTCCTGATCGCCATATCAGCATAATCAGACAGTGTGTGGCGTGCACCGTTGGCGTACATCACACAATTAAGGCCACGGGACAGCATATCCTTCGTAGCCATATCAACAGCCTTTTCATATGTGCCTGCTCCGGTATTGGCATACACCTGCGCGTTGAATATGGCTTTGCGGTAATCATCGTTGGCCTTGCGGAGCACTGCTGTTTCCGCAGCTTCCATATCGTGCGTAGTGGCTTCGATCAGCGCATTCAACTTCCGGTCATTCAGCTTAAAGAACTCTGCCGTCATTGCATCATGTGCAGGAGATCTGTTTGTTCCGGATGTCTTCCATCCTTTCCTGATAGCCTGCAAGATTCTGATTTCCTGCTTCATATTGCCTTTCATGCGTGCCTGCCGGATTAGATGCTCAATCTGACTGTTGATGCTCTTAAACTGCTTTTGGTACTTCTTCTGGTTCTTCCGCTTGTACTTTTCCAGGGCTTTCAGCTGTTCCGCCTGCCACATGGACCAGTTGTAACCTTCCTTGGTCTCTTCCGCCCTGTGCCGGTCCAGGTTCCGGATCATGGAGGCAATCAGTTCATTTTCGATGCTCCGGAAGGCCTCAGCAAGATCGTACTCATCAGGTTGCACTCATCAGCGCCCCTTCCATGGCATCCTGTCCTGCAGGCTGCAGTATCTGGCCGTCGTTTGAGAGTACCTTGAATCCCTGTGCCTTGAATCCGCGAATCAGCTTTTTTAACTGGCTCATGCTCTTACATTTGTCATTCCGGAGTTCCGCGTATCCTTTTTTCTCGATAGCATACACGCCAAACGGTACCTGATCACTTGCCATCTTTAACAGCCCTTGGTACTCCTCCTGGCTCATTCTGTACACTCGGTTCATCACCTTCACCTGCATCTCCGTCACCTCCCAGATTAACATTAAAAAGCCCGGCAGCCATATTGACTCCAGGTTCTTCTACCTCTGTAATACCCTGCTCTGCTTTCAGACGTGCAATCTCTTCCCGCTTCCATTCGTCATCTCTGGAATCACCATACAGTTCTTCCACCTGTGCTTCCACACTCATCAGCGCCACTCCAGGTCTTGCTTTCGCCAAGGTTTCCACCTGACTCTCGAAAGAAGGGTTTGCGTACTCGCCGAATGGGATATCCACCTTTACATCTTCGACTTGCTGCCCGATCAGAATGTTGTAAGCATTGACCGCCGCACTGACCACATTCGGCAGTGTCTCCTGCATCGCTTCCACGATGGCGTTCCGGGTATAAAGCGTGGTCTTTTCTTTTTCCCGCTGTGCTTCCGCATTATCCAGCTTCTTCGTATCAATACCAAGCGTGCTTGGACTTATGATGCCCTGCAAGCACAAATCTAGCGCCGTCACATAAGATGCCAGGTAACTGTCATGTGGGATAACCGGTTGATCGGTCTGGACTTTATTTTCTCCCTTTTCATCCATATTGTTATCTCCGGCGAAGAAGCGGTTATCAAATGGATTCGGCCTCATTGGCTTACCAGTCATCGGGTCTTTGGGTACCAGGCAGTCCGGCACATACGTTTTTGCCCTGCCTGCCCGAAGAGCATCCATCCACTGGGACCACACCTCATCAAATGCATCGAAACTGTCCAGCTTACCGTCGTAAATAGATCCGCCACGGCCCTCGTACTTCGTGGATTCGTACACATGGATCGGTACAGCAAGAATGGTCTTCTCATCAAACCGCCAGTCCTGCAAGTTTCTGGTCTGATCCAGGGCCTTCAGATCCACCGGTTTTTCATCCAGATATAACTCATTGATGATGTAACCATAGCCATAGCGCTCATTGAGCACATACCGCTTACCTTTTGCATTGTACGGTGTCTTAAAAATCACCTCACGCAACCGGTCACGCTGATAGAGTATTTCAATCCGGTCTCCCGGATACCATTCCAGGATCGGGTACTCGCTCACTGCAGTGTCAATCGTCACCTTGAAAGCTCCGTCTCCGATGTACAGGATTTCTTTCAGCGCCTTTTCCATCTTTTTTCTGAATCCATTCTGCTCCTCGATGGCTTCCCAGATCTTGCCCTGTTTGCCACTGTCAAAATCGAAGTCATTCATGTCCGACAACACAATAGCCGTCAGAACCTTCACGATAAGCTGTGGGAGTCCCGTATGGATCTTGCGCATCTCAATGCCAGGCGTACTCTTGCAGGCCCAGAATTTGTATTTATCTGCATAATCCTTCAGAGTCCCGTAAAGCTGTTCCAGCTCATTACCGTCACCTCGATACCAGATCCGGTTGCGAATGGCATTGGTCTCAAAATCCATCATCTCCTTGATCTGGATGCTGTACGGCGCCGCTGAATCTATCTGCAGCCAGCTTTTTACGCCTCGGCGAATATTGTCACCCATCTTTTCCAACCACCTCATTTCTGCTTATCCTCCTCAAAACCTATCATGGACCGGTACGGGATCCATGCATACTGATTTGCGTTTATCGTATGGTCGTTCCGGTCTTCCGGTTCGTCCTTATCTTCTTTCCAACTGTACTTATCAAGCTCAGCCAGATGCTCCGGGCACTCATCAACCACCAGATAGCAGCCCTGCTGGATCCAGCCAAGCTGCAGCTTGATTCGATCCAGAATAGTCAATTTCTTATACGCATCCCAAAAATTGTAAAGACAGCTATGCAGCCGCTTATACTTTTTCAGCTCCGTCATAGTTGCCTGGTCGGCATTGTCTACATAGACATCCTTGGCAAAGCCCCACTTCTTCCGGCACTGCTCCAGAAAATCAATGAGTTTTACCACCGTGTCACTGGGCGCGATCGGATTTTTCAGGTCTGCATTGTTATAAACCCTTTCAGCCAGCGTAATCAGGCGTCGGTCCGTTGTGATTCCCTGGAAAAGCATCGCGATCGTATCCGGAGACTTACTGGAATATGCCGTATCCATTCCGCAGGTAAACTTCTTCCACTGGATCCGTCCCGCTTCCACTTCTGATCTCACCCATGCCGCAGTAACAACATGCTTTTTCCGGTCAAAGTTTGGAAACACCAGGCCGGTTGCCTTACCACGCAGCCCCAGGATCTTGTTCTTCCAGATTTTCGTTCCTTTCGGAGTGTTTGCCAGGATCTTATCCAATTTTTCTTTCGGAAGTCCCAGGTTATGCGCAAAAGAAAAGAACCAATGCACCCAGCCGGCTTTTGGCTCTTCTCTCAGTTCATCTTTAATTTCCTGCGGTGTCTCCTGCTCCCATTCTGGAAGCGGCCTGCTGCAGTTGATGTACTCCTTGTACACATCCAGTGACGGATCATCTGGATTCAGCGTAGCCATCAGGTAGTCGCATCTCATGGCAGCCTCACGGACAAAGTCAATGTCCGCGGTGTTAATCTCATCGATATACAGGCAGCCATACTGACCGCCAAGGGCCTTCTGCCACTTTTTCTTGTCACCATAGCCCATCACATAAATGACCTTGTCCCCACCGGACGTATGGAACAGGATGTGAGGGATTTTATCATCCTTGGTGCCGTTGCCGTTGTACTCAACCAGTACACCGAAATCATCCACAATGCCCAAGTCTTTGTTAATGATGTTCTTCTCGGCGGTACCGGTATCCTTTGCAGCGATGATGTGCAGCTTCTTGGAGCTCTCTGCAACTTTAAGCATAAACTTAAACAACCCCACCGTGGTCTTTCCGGCAGCAGTTGTGCCCTCCAGAAACTCAACAGGAGCATCGCACCGAAGGAAGGCTTTATTTTTTTCTGACAGCAGCAGCCGTTCCGTGCTCACTATCCACCACCTCGCATCTGCTGAATCAGATCATCCAGCTTGCTCTGCTCGGATGCCAAACCGGACACCTCAACCTTATCCTTAAACATGCCAAGGTGCCGCCCAAGCAGCTCCAGGGCCTTTTCTTTATCGTTCAGTTTCAGTTCAATGCCGAACTTGCCCTCTTTGATTCCGGCAATGGCCCTGATCTGGCTCTCCGTCAGATCTGCTGTATCCGTCAGGACCACATTGCCATTTACAATCTGGGCAAAATCCGTAGCTTTCGCAAAGGCAATAGCAGCCAGTTCCTCGATTACCCTGTCCTGGGTAACCTCGGTCCGTTTCTGCCGTTCCTGCATGCGCTCAGAAATGTAGGCGGCAACCTTAACATTTCTTAACAGCCTGGCAGCGGCCGCAGCCGCCACATCATCATTCTTCACTCTTGGATATGCGACCTTGTAAGCCCGGGTGGCATTCAGGTCAATCAGATATTCGTCTGCAAAGATTTTCTGTTTTTCAGTCATTCGGGCTCACCTCGCTTTCTGTTTTTGGCATAAGAAAAGAGCCACACGGGGTGACTCCTACTCATTCAAATCATTTTAATTAATCGTGTGCTGTTCTAACATCTGAGTATTACTACTATATCCGATTTCAATATTGTCTAAAATTGAGCATCTTTTCAACATTTCTCCCTGCTGCTCCGCTCCCATATATTCTCCATAATCTATATCACCCACAATTTTTCTATACTCCGCCAAATCTTTTTCTGACATGATAACTACCTCCTAATTAGTTTTGTTCATAATCATTGCACCACCATTGTGATTTTCTATGATTTTTATCGCACTGGTTTGAGAAAGGCTTTGCATATATGCATGATGAATCGTTAATACACAATCTTGTAAGTCCTTGCAACCGCTAATTTTTCGATTATCAAGTCCTTCAAGCTCTATTATATTCAATCCTAACGCTTTTAATTCATCTATATGAATATGTCTAGAATGCGAAAACGTCTTTGCATGACTAGATAACATTTCAATAACTTTATCTGCTTTTTCTTCTTTATCAGAATAGCTTTCAAACATATTTTTTTCCAACCATTCTTTTACCATACTTTCAGACCAACTTATCGCTTTTCGACAATCACCGATAAAAGTAGGATGATATTTTTGAATTATCAACCCCCATATCTTGGCTGCAGAAGCATCTTTTGATACTGCGCTTAATGCTTCATCAAACTCCTCAATAATCCCTGCACATGACATTCCACCATATTGAGGATCGATCGGACCTAAATTAGATTGCTTTCCTAAAACAATTTCTTTTGCGGAAAGTGCTATCATTGTCCCCGCTGACATAGCTATTTGTGGAACAAAAACACGAATATCGTTCCCAAACAATTTTTTCAAATAATAAACTATAGATTCAGTTGCAGCAATCGCTCCACCTGGAGTATGTAGAATCAGATCAAGTCCTTTTGATCGATCTAAACCACAAACTGCTTGCATGAATGCATTTTTGTCACTATCATCTATACCAGTGCCTGCTATACTTGGCTTCTGTATAAATGCAGAATAATATGCAATGACATTCCTGTCTGTGTATTTATTCATGATTTTTAAATACTTTCGTCGCGTCATATCTAACGGATTCGCAGATTCATTAATGCTCGCAAGAACTTGTCCCCAGTTCGGCATATTCCCCCACCTCTTTTGTATTAATATTACCATTATAATTGATTTTATTAAAAAATCAACCGAACTCACGTTCTTTCATCAGTTAAAGATAGACATAACAAAAGCACCCATCTCGCGACAGGTGCTTTCATGAAAAAGGGCTTCTTATGAAGCAAATTGGAACGGAAGGATTTGAACCCTCGACACGCTGGATATAAGCCAGATGCTCTAACCTGCTGAGCTACGTCCCATTAAGCACAGCCGGGTGTATGGGCCGCGCTGCAGTCTTTTGTACGGTAGCTGCCAACCAAATCCGCACAGGTGGGTTCGAACCACCTCCTACATAGCCAGTGCCATGGTGCACTATGCAGGACATCCGATCTGTTACGCGGAGAATCCCCCGCCAGGCTGTAACACCTGACGGGAAACACATTTGTAGTATGTACAAGAAAGTCGCAAGCTGTCTGCCTTTGGCTTCATGCATGCTACCATAATATCACGGAAGTACCCCTCCGTAGTTACCCACTTTTTTATTTTTCTTTCTGGCACGTTTCTCTCGTTTTCCCTGAATCACACCGTATGTATATGCCACCGAAAGCATGAACGGTGAGCACTTGCATTTATATCTATCCATAAGGCCCTGAAAAAATTCTGCCAAATCCGTTCCAGCACAACCAGCTACAGGCTAATAACCATTAATACGTAATTCTTCCTAAATGTTCATCTTATGCCACCCCCTGCGCTGTATTCGCTTTCTCCGCAAATAACTTACCATGTATCAGATCAAACACCGCAGTCATAAACTGCATACTAAGTTTCTGCTTACCAACTTCGCACATCACATCTTTGCGAAACTCGTTAAACTCCTCTTCACTCATTTTACTACACTCTTTCTGCAGTTCTAATACGGACGGTACAATCTGTTCACGAAATTCACGATATGACATTATGCCACCTCCCCGTAAACAACCTTGCATTTATTGCTGTTGCCGTTGGAGAGCACAAACTCGATCACAGTGGGATAACCATTCTCATTCAGCCACTCTCTGACCTTCTCCAGAACACTGTCTTTGTACTGAACCGTAACACCATCATGTCCATTCCGGCTGTAAGCTGTCCGGACGATTTCATCTGAAAAAATATCTAACTTCTGGATAATGGCACTCACCGCTTTATCATGCGGGCGACCAGACTCAGATAAAATTCCAAGTTCTTTTGCAATGGATGTGCAATCCCACAGCTTCGTCAGATCGGAAATCACCGGAGCATTGACCGGATAGCCAGAATCGGAGTAAATTCTCACCACCTCAGCAGCTATATACTTGGAATCTACCCCGGCATCGTGCAGAGCCTCCTTGATGTTCTTCACCATCATGTTCACGGAAGGAAGTTTCTCTTTCTTAGACTTGTCCTGCTTTGGCATCTCGTAGGAACCGGTCTTACGGAGAGTTGGAAGAACTTCATCTGCGATCCAGTCTGTGAAAGCTTCTGCATTTGGCTTATGGCTTTTAAATACCAGCTTATACACGCCGCTTTCGGTGAGGAAGTTCTCGCCTGTGTTATGTAATTTTCTAAAGTCAACTTTATTGACTTTAGAATTTGTCAGCTTAACAACCTGCTTCTCATTCATTTTTGCAACAGCCATTTTCACTGCACTGTTACCCAACTCCAGGCAAGCTCCTACGTGATACGGATTAAATAATACCTGTCCATTCAGTTCAAATACTTCTACATCGTGTCCTTCAAAAATCATTAAATTCTGCATTGCAATTTCCTCCTTGCAATTTCTGGCGGAATCACTTACAATACAAAGTGATTCCTGGGTTTACAGGTTTCGGTTTTGAGCAATCACGGAACTCGCCAAAGTTTTTAACGTGACTGCTCTTTTTTTGTTTCAACTTCCGCTTTCACAAGCTCTACGATAATGTCAGTTACTGTTCTGCCTTCGTTTACCGCCATATGCTTTAACTGCTTGTGAAGTTCATCATCCATGATAATTCCTACTCGTTTCATTGTCTCGCCTCCATTCTATTCGCTATCGAATATATGTGAATTATAATATTCAATATTGAATATGTCAAGTGTATGTTTGCAAATTTGAATATTTTATGCTAAAATATATTCAGAGGTGAATATTATGAGTCTAAACGAAATCATAAAAATTGGAACACGCATCAAGCGTATCAGAATGGATAAAAAAATATCTCAACGAGCTGTTGCCGAAGCATTGGGAATTCCATATTCGACTTATTCAAACTATGAAAACAATAATCGAGAACCTAATCACGATACTCTAAAGCGTATTGCTGATGTACTCGATGTGTCTGTTTCGTATTTGATATACGGTGAAACTGGAAGTATGGCAACAAACACTGCTGAATATCTACTAACTCTGTCTGGATTCGAACTTAATGAAAATCCAGATGGAACGTTTACGATTTGTGATATCGAAAACAACAAAACCAAAAATTCCGTTATTGTTACCGTCAGCCAATTAAAGCGATTGGTCCTTGAAACCTCTGACTATGTCACTTATTTAACTCAAAAACTTTTTCATCAATAAGCCACCCACCACTGAGTAGGTGGCTCTTTCACAACATATCACAGTCATCCTTCAATGTAAACCAGCTGAATTGTCTACACAATTACACACT
>ERZ780223.1507-NODE-1507-length-22883-cov-28.319432_pt1 | contig 22883 bp, 17 predicted proteins | sample MGYA00511016_ERZ780223 | MGnify/ENA primary metagenome ERZ780223 (study PRJEB29588, sample SAMEA2159032) | human gut metagenome | biome: human gut; feature: human-associated habitat; material: faeces | place: Denmark | collected 2008/2010 ... | reverse complement strand
TTCCGTAAACCCTCGCGCAAGCTAGTAGAGGGCTTATATCCGAAGTCACGCTCCAACGCACTGGTATCTGCATAGGTCACAGGTACATCACCCGGCTGCATCGGAACCAGTTCCTTGTGAGCTTCAAAATCATAATCTTCCGGCAGTACCTTTGCACGAACCAGTTCCTTGCTCAGAATCTGCACAAAATCCAGCAGGTTCTCCGGATTTTGATTGCCGATGTTGTAAACTGCATACGGCGGAATCGGTAGGCCATCCTCGCCGTTCTTCTTGTCCGGTGCTTTCTTCATCACACGAACAACGCCCTCGACAATATCGTCCACATAAGTAAAGTCACGCTTGCAGTTGCCGTAATTGAATATCTTGATGGTTTCGCCCTTCACCAGCTTGTTGGTGAATCCGAAGTAGGCCATGTCAGGACGGCCAGCAGGACCATATACAGTGAAGAAACGCAGGCCAGTGGACGGAATATTATAGAGCTTCGAATAGGCATGAGCCATCAACTCATTAGATTTCTTGGTTGCTGCATAGAGGGAAACCGGATTATCGACCTTGTCATCCGTGCTGTACGGGACCTTCTTGTTGGAACCGTAAACGGAGGAAGAAGAAGCATAGACCAAATGCTCCAAACTCTCACAATGACGGCAGGCTTCCAAGATATTAAAAAAGCCGACCAAGTTGGATTCCACATACGCATCCGGGTTGGTGATGGAATAACGTACACCAGCCTGTGCTGCAAGGTTCACGACTACAGCGGGCTTGTATTTCTTGAACAGCTCTGTGATCAATGCCTTGTCAGCGATATTACCTTTTACAAAAGTGAATGTGGGATACTTGGCCAGCTCATTCAGACGGAACTCTTTCAGTGCAACATCGTAGTAGGCATTCATGTTATCAATGCCGATAACTATTGCTGAAGGAGCTTCCCGGTAAATTCGTTTCACTAGGTTGGAGCCAATAAATCCAGCCGCACCTGTGACTAAAATGGTTTTATTCTCTAAGCTAACTGTGCTCATTTTCTTCCTCCGTTTTCAATAATCCCCTTGTTTATTTCCACATCCAATTGATGTAAGGCTCATTTCAGAGCCAGTTAATCTATTCCAAAACAAGTGTGTGCTTTTTGCTCACACCTGTGTTTATCACCTCAACTGAACAAACTCATCATTTTATTGAGTACACACCCTTTGAAGTAGTAATCAAATTTCCCTCAACTGAAACTTTACAGTACAAACCTTAAGGACAGCGCACCGTCAAAGTGTTAAGTCTTATTGTCATAGCCCGATGGACAGCCACTCCATTTTTCAAAGTGCTGACCCTTATTGTCATAACCCGTACGCCAACTCACTTTGTTAAAACCGTACAAGTTCACATCTCATCTTTGTTGCAACATGAACAATCATCTACCACCCTCTACCTCTAAATCTCCAGAAAAATGCAGTTATCATGTCCGTCTTTCCTTTGCAATAAACTTCTCCAGAAAAATAGATTTTGGGCTTTTCAACGTTTTCAGCCTCCACCTCTAATTCTTCGGAAAAATGAAGGTATCATGTCACTACCCTGCTCTGCAATAAAACAGGCTCGCAGTAGGGGTCTTTTGCATGAGTTTTATACTCCACCCTAGACCATCATGCCGCCACTGAAAGTTTGAGGTAGACATTACTCCCCATGCCCCAGCAAACACACCTTAAACGTCTTTAAAATAATCTTCCAATCCACCCAGAAGCTGCGCTCCTTGACATACTTCACGTCCAGGTCCATCCACTCCTCAAAGGAGAGGTCATTCCGGTGCGGAGCGATCTGCCAGTAGCAGCTCAAGCCGGGTGTCACATACAGACGCTGCTTTTCGTAGTTGCCGTACTGCTCCACCTCGCGGGGCAGCGCCGGGCGGGGGCCAACGATGCTCATATCACCCTTCAGGATGTTCCACAGCTGGGGCAGCTCATCGATGCTGGTCTTGCGGATAAACTTGCCCACGCGGGTGATGCGGGGGTCATCCTTGATCTTGAACACAGGACCGTCCATCTCGTTCTGATCCAGCAGGTCGTCCAGTTTTTCCTCTGCGTTGGGGCACATGGAGCGGAACTTATAGAATTTGAAGGGCTTGCCGTTGCGGCCAATGCGCTCCTGACTGAAAACAGGGCCAGCAGAAGGGTCATCCACCACAATTGCGATGGCCGTAGCCAGCATGACAGGCGACAGCGCCACCAATGCCAGCGACGACAAGATCACATCCTGCATCCGACGCCCGATCCAATACAGACGATGTTTGCGCAGATTCTCTTTTCGGTCGATTTCAACTTTCTTATCAATTCCGGTCGGATTCATAACCATTTTTCTCCTCACATGCTTATAAATTTCTCAGTTCAACCTGCTTTTGCCGCAACTATTTCGGTTTGTACTGCCTGCTCAGACAGGTGTTTTGGGTTGTTTTTCTCCCACCGCATCCCGATCTCGTCGAGCTTATCAATGCGCTCCTCTGTCAGAACAGCACCGCTTTTTTCTGGATTCTGGCGGGTGTACCGCTGCCGCTTGATCCATTTTCCGAGGGCGTATCCGCCCGGTGAAACGTAATTGATTGGGACCTTCAAATCTCCATAGGCTTCAAAATAACGCTTGGCCTCCTGATAGCCTTCGTTCCATTGGCGGTCATTGCGGTTGCCCCAGTACATCCCGATGCGGTTGAGCCGCTCGACCTGTTCGTCCGACAGCTTTCCTTTCGGGTACGACCACTGCTGACTGGCAAGCCATAATCCAAGCCGTTCGCCGCTGGCTGTCACATAGGAACGTGGGATGTTCAGGTTGCCATTCTCCTCGTAATAGGCCGCAGCCAGCGCATACGCCTTTTCCCACTTGGCATCAAAAACGCTCCACACCATGCCAATTTCATCAAGCTGTGCAATGCGTTCTTCCTTCATGCGGCCATTCAGCCTTTGCTGCCGGGTCTTGATGATCCACTGCCCCAAGGGATAGCCGTCCGGGTCTACATATTTTCCGGCCACCATCAGGTTTCCGTAGGTGTCATGGTATTTCTTTGCAACCTCAAAGCCGTGCTGCCACGCGATTTCTTTCCGGTTGCCCCAGACCATCCCGATGCTGTCCAGCCGCGCGATCTGCTGCTCGGTCAGATTGCCTTGAATCTGTCCCTCGCGCACCCGGCGCTGGGTAACCAGCCACACGCCGAGGCTTAGGCCACCGGGCGTCGTATACAGTTTCGGGACGTTCAAATTGCCGTGCTCCGCATAGTAGATACTTGCCTCAGAGAAATAGTGCTCCCAACTGGAAGAAAGGCTGGCCTGCAGTTGCTCGAACAGCACCCGGCAGTCATGCACCTGCTCGATGACCTCGAACCGCTCGGTCACGATCTTATCGCCCTCACCGTTGGCATAGAGCCGATGAACGGCCTCCTGCATTTCGCTTTGCAGGCCGGAAATACTAGTCAAGCCCTCAAAATTGTTGACCACGTCGAGGATCAGCGGAGCTGCGGTGTCTCCGGCGGTCAGGGCACGTCCGATCTGCTGTTTGTAGATAATGGGCGAAATCGTAGGCCGGAACAGGATGACTCCGGAAATCCCGTCTACATGGACGCCCTCGTTGAGCATATCGATGCAGAACAGCAGCTTCAGCCGGTTGGTCGTATCCGTCTTGAAGTTTGCAAACGCCTTGTCGGTGTTCGGGTCATCCGAATAGGCTTCGTACACCACTACGTCCGGATTGACCCCGGCGAACCACTCCGGCACATGGGAAACCATCTCGTCCATGTGCTCCTTGTTGGCGCAGAACACGATGTATTTGCCGCTCTTGTTCGTGATATGATGGGCAAAGACCCTGTCCAGACCGTCCGCCTGCTCCAATGCCCGGCGGAGTGCGTCCAGATATTTCTGGTTCACGTCCTGAATGCCCGGTGCACGCAGGTTATCCACCCGCGCCTGATACTTTACCAGTGTCTTCTGGTACTGATAAACGGTGGTCACATATTTCGGAGTAGGCAAAATACCCCTGACGACTGCTTCGCCAAGGGTCATGTCACTCGCAACACGGCTGTCAAAAAGTTCTTCTGCCATGTCGCGGTTATTATCCAGATATCGAATGTTTGTCGCCGTCAGCCCCAGCAATTTTGCGTCCGGGCATAACTTTAATAAATCCACCGTACTCTCGCCCCAGCATTCAGCACCGGCACGGTGGAATTCATCGAGTATAATATAGGCAGGCTTCTGCGCTGCTATTTCGTCCAGCTGTGCCTGCGTACAGCACATCAGTTTGGCGTAGGTATAAAAATGAACATTTGCCAACGGAAAATCCGGGTCATTCTTTTTCAGGCTCTCCAGCTGGGTCTTGAAGATATATTCACTGGGAGAAAGCCAGATTACGACCTTCTCCGGGTTGTCCTCGATCAGCTTGAACGCAATATAGCTCTTTCCAGTGCCGGTCGGATGGATAATAGCGGCCTTGCCGTACTGCTCCATCATCTGAATCGCTGATTTGTACGCTTTTTCGTTGTGCTCAAACAGCCGCAATGCCATCCTGTTCCCCCTTTCCGCAATAAAGGGGTATCCTTCACATGGAAAATGAAAGACCGCGGCAAAAATCGAGCGTTATTCCATCATATTCGGCGCTTTCACACCCCTCATAGACACCTGATGGGAGAATATCCGGTTCAGTTCCCTGCGCTTTCGGGTCAGGTCAGAATGCACATAGCGCTGCAAAGTGATATTGGCGTTGGCGTGTCCTAACAATTCGCTGAGGGTCTTTACATCGCACCCCGCCTGCAGACAGGTCGTTGCAAAGGTATGGCGCAGCGCGTGCGGACGTACTTGCCGGATAGTTGACTGTTTCAGATATGCCTTGATGCTTTTTCGGTAGCAACGGGGTTCGGTGGGCTTGGACTCGTTGCCGGACAGAAACCATGTGGCATTGCTGACACATCCACGCAGTTTTTTCAGCATAATAAGCAGCTGCTTCGGGATTGGAATTTCCCGGCGGGAGGTGCGGGTTTTAGGCGTTTGGATGACTACCTTTGTATGTCCATTTCCGCAGGAAATTCGGCAGACTGTCCGGCTGATTTTCAGCGTTCCGAGTTTCAGGTCAAAATCACCCCATTGCAAGCCGCAGATCTCGCCAATACGCAGACCCAATTCCAACCCTAATAATAAGCCAATCTTGCGGGGCGTGGGGTTCTCCTGTACATACTGATAAAGCCGCTGCTGCTCCGCCGGGGAGAGGGGTACAGAAATTTTGTCGATGGCTTTTGGCAGCGCTACTTCTAGCTCCATCGGACGGATCAGGCGCAAGTGCGCGGCATATTTGCAGATACGGCGCAGCATGGAGAGGCATTCCCGGGCAGAGGAGTTCCCTAGCGGCTTGTGTGCGGCATCTATCGGCGCAATGATCTGCTGCATGGCCTGTTCCAGAAAGCTTTCTTCAAGGGAGGCAACGGGCACTTTGCTCAAAACGGGAAGAAGATACTTGTGCAGGGTGTACGAATAATGTGCATAGGTGGATTCTTTTATACTGTTCCGCAGGGAGTGCAGCCATACTTCAGCCAGCGCTTCAAAGGTCAGGTCGGTTCTTTTCAGGTTGTAGAAGCCCGCCTCAGCTTTCTTCTGAATCAGCACACGTTTGACCTCAGCATAGACCGTGCCATAGACGTAGCCCCACTGGATTTTGCCCTCCGGCGTGCGCGCCTTGATGTACCGACCTTCCCACCGACCATCCTTGCGTTTGTGAATGTTTTCTCCCCGTCGTGCCATTTCTGTTTCCTCCTGCGGCTTGGACACCCATTTGACCACTTATTTTGTCCACCATCGTTTTTAGCTGGATTTTTCATGCAAAAATGGGCAATGTGCAACAAACTTTCAGCTTCTGCGAGGTTTTTTCTAAGGTCATGTGGGATACATTTGTACGGATTTCTATTGATTCCCAGATATAACCATGATAAAATAATAGGGAGAATCAAACAATGATGTCGAAAGATTGGTATCCTCCATTTTCCATGTGGAGGATACCCCTTTATGCGGGAAGGGGTGAACAAGGTGGCATTGCGCCTGTTTGAGCACAACGAGAAAGCGTATCGTGCGGCAGTCCGGATGATGGAGCAGTATGGCAAGGCCGCCATTGTCCATCCCACCGGCACCGGAAAGAGCTACATTGCGTTCAAGCTGATCGAGGACAACCCGGAGAAGGTTGTAATCTGGCTTTCTCCCAGTGAATATATCTTCAAGACCCAGCTGGAAAGCCTGAAAAGGAACGACCCGGATTTTCCGTTGGCAAACGTTCACTTTTATACCTACGCCAAACTGATGTGTTGCACGCAGGCACAGCTGGACGAAATAGCAGCGCAGAAGCCTGCCTATATTATACTCGATGAATTCCACCGTGCTGGTGCCGAATGTTGGGGCGAAAGTACGGTGGCTTTATTAAAGTTATGCCCGGATGCAAAACTGCTGGGGCTGACGGCGACGAATATCCGATATCTGGACAATAACCGCAATATGGCTGAAGAACTTTTTGACGGACATGTTGCCAGTGAGATGACCCTTGGCGAAGCAGTCGTCAGGGGTATTTTGCCTGCCCCGAAATATGTGACCACAGTTTATCAGTACCAGAAAACGCTTGCAAAGTATCAGGCACGGGTGGACAACCTGCGAACACCGGGCATTCAGGATGTGAATCAGAAATATCTGGACGAGCTGCGCCGCGCTTTGGAACAAGCAGACGGTCTGGACAAGGTCTTTGCCCATCATATCACAAACAAATCTGGTAAGTACATCGTGTTCTGCGCCAACAAGGAGCATATGGACGAGATGGTGTCCCATGTGCCGGAGTGGTTCGCCGGGGTAAACCCGAATGTTGTGGTGTATCAGGCTTACTCGGATGACCCGAACACGGATAAGGCCTTTGCGGACTTCAAAACGGACACCGGTGACCGGCTGAAGCTGCTGTTCTGTATCGATATGCTCAACGAGGGCGTCCATGTAGAAGGCATTTCTGGCGTGATCCTGTTCCGACCAACGGTTTCGCCCATCATCTACAAGCAACAGATCGGTCGCGCCCTGACTGCCGGTGACACCGCAGCCCCGCTGATTCTGGATGTGGTCAACAACTTTGAGGGCTTGACCAGTATTTCCAGCCTGCAAAACGAGATGCAGGAGGCCGTTCGCCGTCTGTATGCCAACGGTGAGGGTGATAAGATCGTCACCGAGCGGTTCGAGGTCATCGAGCAGGTGCACGATTGTCGGGTACTGTTCGAACAGCTGCAGGCAAGCCTTTCTTCCGGCTGGGAGCACTACTTCTCTGAGGCGAGCATCTACTATGCGGAACACGGTGACCTGAATGTCCCGAAACTGTATACCACGCCTGGGGGTCTGAGCCTAGGGGTGTGGCTGATCACCCAGCGCCGTGTGCGTGAAGGGCAGATCCAGGGCAATCTGACCCAGCAGCAGATCGCACGGCTGGACAGCATCGGCATGGTCTGGGGCAACCGGAAGGAAATTGCATGGCAGCACGGGTTCGAGGCTGCAAAGAAATACCATGACACCTACGGAGATCTGCTGGTGGCTGGAAAGTATGTGGACCCGGAGGGCTATCCCTTGGGCCAATGGATCCTCAAGACCCGGCAGCAGAAGTTGAATGGCTGCTTGAAGGAAGAACGCATCGCACAGCTGGATGAGATCGGTATGGTGTGGAGCATCTTCGACGCCAAGTGGGAAAAGGCCTATGCCCTGGCTGTGGCCTATTACGAGGAAAACGGGAACTTGAATATTCCCCGCTCCTATGTAACAGCGGCCGGGGAACGGCTTGGAGTATGGCTTGCAAATCAGCAATGGTCGTACCCGAAAGGAAAGCTGACGGAGGAGCAGATCGAACGGCTCAACAGGATCGGGATGTACTGGGGCAACCGCAATGACCGCCAGTGGAACCAAGGATATCAGGAAGCAAAACGTTATTTTGAAGCCCACGGAGATCTGAGGGTCCCGGTCAACTATGTTTCGCCGGAGGGATATGCCCTCGGTAAATGGGTCAAGCGGCAGCGTTACACACGGCTGAATCCCGAAAAAAGCGGTGCTGTTCTGACAGAGGAGCGCATTGCAAAGCTAGATGAGATTGGGATGCGGTGGGACAAAAGCAACCCGGAGTACTCGCCTAAGCAGGCAGCACAAGTCGGAATTGTTGTGGCAAAACTTGGATGAGCAGAGTTAAATGAAAAACAGAAGCAAGGACTTTATGTGTTGTTGGGGGACGATTTGGGCTTATAGAGAGACGAACAAAAATACGCATAAACAGGTTAAAAGTGTGAGGAAAATATGGAAAAATTGGAAGAATTGAATTATCACGTTGATTTTGGACCGTACTATGTTCATTTGACCCGGAAACAGAAAAAATACCTTGCGGTGCGATCCGTAATTGACCGCATTCTGGCGGTGCTAGCCTTGGTTTTGCTTTCACCCTTGTTTTTGGCGGTAAGTATTGCACAAAAAGTCAGTGCACCGGATGAGCCTATCTTCTTTTTACAGAAGCGCGTGGGCAAGGGGGCTCATTGCTTCAATATCATCAAGTTCCGGACGATGAAGAGTTCCGCACCTAAAAATGTGGCTACGGGAGATTTGGAAAATCCGCAGATGTACATTTCCAAAGTGGGACGTTTTTTACGCGACACCAGCATTGATGAGCTGCCGCAGCTGGCAAACGTAGTTCGTGGCGAAATGAGCCTGATTGGCCCTCGTCCGCTGGTGTATACGGAACGTGAAATTCGTTTTCTGCGCCGCTGGTACGGGGTGTATCAGGTAACACCGGGCATTACTGGTTGGGCACAGATCAACGGCCGTGACACGGTGGATGTGTACGACAAAGTCTACTATGACCGGGAATACGTCCAGAACGTTAGCCTGAAATTTGATTTGAAGGTCATTTGGAAGAGCATTCAGGTCGTGCTGGGACGCAAAGGTGTGGTAGATGGAAAAATCGACCCGGAGTTCCGGCGAGAAAGTATTGTGCTGTTAATGGAAAGCGAAAAGGTTAGGAAAAGCGAACCGATGTATAGCAATTGCCAGATCGTGTAAGGAGATAAATAGAGTATGACACATGTTTTTATTGTAGGTAGCAAAGGCATTCCGGCACAGTATGGCGGATTTGAAACCTTTGTCGAGAATCTGACAGCAGGTAAACAGTCTAAGGAGCTAAAGTATCATGTTTCCTGTATGAACAACGATGAAAAACATTTCGAGCACAATGATGCAGACTGCTTTAATGTTCGCGTTCCGCTACCCGGCGCCCCCGGACGTATTTTCCATGTGGGTTTGGTTCTGAATCAGGTGGAGGAATGGGCAAAGCAGCACCCGCAGGAGAAAGTAATCGTCTGTATTCTGGGATGCAGAATTGGACCTTTGCTGATTCCGCACGCCAAAAAGCTGCACAAACTTGGTGCAAAGGTCTACTGCAACCCAGATGGGTTGGAGTGGAAGCGCAGTAAGTGGAGCGCTCCGGCCAAAGCTTTTCTGCGGTATTGCGAAAAGTGTCTGGTCGAGAACAGCGATTTGGCAATCTGCGATTCTGTCAATATCGAGAAATATATCAAAGATACTTATGGCAGTCGGGTGAAGGATACCACGTTTATTGCGTATGGCGCGTATACTGATCGCTCTCAGTGCGATGAGGAAAAGCTGAACGAGTGGTATACGCAGTTCAATGTCAAACGTGGGCATTATTATTTGATTGTTGGCCGTTTTGTTCCGGAGAACAACTATGAGACTATGATCACAGAGTTTATGCGCAGCAAGACTGAAAAAGACCTCGTTATTATCACGAACGTAGAGCATAACAAGTTCTATGAACAGCTTCGTGAAAAAACCGGTTTTGAGAAAGATAAGCGTATCAAATTTGTTGGTACGGTTTATGATCAGGACCTGCTGAAAAAAATCCGTGAGGAAGCTTACGGTTATCTGCATGGTCACGAAGTCGGTGGTACTAATCCCAGTCTGCTAGAGGCACTTGCCAGTACCCGGTTGAATTTGCTTTTGGGCGTTGGCTTTAACAAAGAAGTTGGCGAAGACAGCGCTCTGTACTGGAGCAAAGAGCCGGGGAATCTGTCTGCTTTACTGGAGAAAGCGGATGCTCTGGATGCGGAGATAATTGAGCAACTGGATGAAAAGAGCACTGCTCGGGTACAGGATGCTTATAGCTGGGAGAAAATCATAAGTGAGTACGAAAGGGTATTTAATGTATAAAAAATCCTTCTTGTCTGGCAGTCTTTTATCAATGATCGAGCAGGGGTTTTCGAGCGTCACATCTTTTTTGACAACAATTATTATTGCGCATAGTTGCAGTATGCAAACAGCGGGTCAATATGCGTTGATTTTATCACTCTCGTTAATTGTTCTTGGGCTGCAAAGAGTCATTATTGCCGTTCCCTTTAGTGTGCATTATCCCAAGTATGCTGAAGGAAGCGAAAAGAAAAGATACTATGCCTCGACATTCAGTTTGGAATTTATTTTTCTGATAGCTGCTGGTATTATTTCGCTGTTCCTTGGAGGAAAAGCAAGCCATTCTGCAAATGGAATCGCATTCTTTATCTTTTTCGTCGGATACTTATACAAAGATTTTTCCAGACAACTCTTTTTTGGAGTTGGTCGGATTGGGAATTGCCTTATTATGAGTATCACGCAATGTGTTGCCCAGCTTGGAATGCTGATTTTTTTCCGTTCAAATCTGTCTTTGAATACGGTTCTCGGAATTATCGGCGGCTCTTGCCTTGTATGTAGCAGTCTCTTTATTGCGTCGATTTTTAAGATGACCTTGAATTTGAAAGATATCTTGAAAACTTGGCAAGAAAATTGGTGGACTGCAAAGTGGAGTATCGGTATCAGTATGTCCGACTCGGTAAAATCACAGATGTCTGTATGGATGCTGAATTTCTTTCAGTCAACAGAATCGGTTGCAATTTATAATAACAATAATACTCTGGCAACACTCCCTCAGCCAGTGTTTGTTGGACTGTCTCAATATTTACTTCCTAATCTATCGGCAAGTATCCAAACAGAGAGTTCGAAATCAGTCTCTAAAAAAGTGTATAGCGCATGTTTGATTGCAGCCGTTGCCAATCTGCTCTGGTGTATAGGACTTGGCATTCTAGGAAAGAGCTTGATTGGAATGCTGTATGGAGAAAGCTATTATATTGGTGTTGCTCCTCTTTTGATTTGCTGCATTCGTGGGATCTTTGTATCCCTGAACAATATCCAGAATGCTGTATTACAAGCTTATGGGAAGCCGCAAATGATTTTCTACACCCTTTTACTTGGATTACTTTTCTTGGCAACGGCAGGTGCAGCAATGATTTGGAAGGGTGGAATTATGGGCGTTTGCATTGCAATGCTGATCGTTTACATTATTCCAACTACTTTACAAGCATATGAAATATGGAAAATTTGCAACGAGAATAATTAAAAATGAAAAAGAATCGACTTTATTGGACACGTAATATGATTCCTATTCTATGTCTCTTTGGGACATGCCTCAGTTTTGCTTCCCGAACTGTTTCTGAGGCTCAGGCGGGACTGTTCAGCTCGGATAATTTATTGCGAATGGCATTTCTTCCACTTGCCTTTTTCTCCATCCTATATTTTTCATGGAAGTGGAACCTGTTCAGAAGGGTGATCATACCGGCACCGTTGACATGGATCTTTCTTTTCTGGTTCTTATCCGCATTTGCATTTTTGAACAACAACTGGCTCTCGTACTCCTTTGTAAAATGGGTTGAATATTTTGTGGCCTTTATGGGTGCTGTCTATGTTGCAAGCATGACTCAAGTTGACGATGATTTTTCCGAAAAAGCGTTAAACGCTATAAAACTGTTTGTTTCATTCCTGATTCTAACGGTTCTTGTGGGAATCATTGTAAGTCCAACCAAAGCTCTCTACACAGGAGAAAATTCCTATTCTGCAATCAGGAATGCCTTGCTTCCGGTTTTGCTTAGTGGATGGATTATACCACTAAGTTCTACGAGCGTCGGTATGCTTTCTGGCATTCTCTTTTATGTTTTAATTGTGGAAAAGCTATCGATAAGGGAACGAGCCAGCTTAGGAGAGTGTATCTGGGAAGGTTGCCTGATTGCCTGTATCATTCTATCGCAGTCAAGAACTGCGATTTTTTCTGTCGCACTCGCTTTTTTAGTTTATTTCCTGTTTTTTTATCGTGGTGCTGTATTAAAACTGCTTCTGTTTTTTCTTGGAATAGTCGTAGTCGTTTTCGGCGCATCCACAATTATGACATTTCTTCTCCGTGGACAAAGCCGGGACCTTTTGTTTTCTCTTTCCGGGCGCGCAGAGTGGTGGACATATGCATGGAACTATTTTTTGAAATCGTCATGGTTCTGCAAATTTTTTGGAAACGGATTTGCAGCAGGTGAGAAACTCGTGGCCGCACAGAGTAATGCAGTTATGTATACCTTGGACTCTGAATGGTTTGCTATTTTGATTTCCAATGGTTTACTGGGAGTTTTTCTTTATTTGATGTTTTGGCTTTCAACAATAAAGCAAATCTTTACGGCCTACCGTATCGATAGATCAAATGTTATTCTGGCGGAAACCGTTGGCGTTCTCCTTATTATTTTTGTGCGAACCTTCACTGTCACGACTTTGGCGGTGCATTCGTATTATGTTCTCATCTGCTTTTTTGCAATCTGCGCACTCTGCCATACACAAGAACAGTACTGAATCTGGAGGAATTGATCATGAAAAAATTCTGGCTAATGCTATATTATGGATTTGCGAGATTTTTACCCGCATACCCGATTCCGGGGTATCAGTTGGCATATTCCATTCGTCGTTCTATCTGCAAAAAGTTGTTTTTGAAAATGGGGGGGGGTACGCTGATTAAACGGAATGCTTATTTTGGAGACGGACATGGTATATTGATCGGCGAAAATTCCCAGATTGGATTAAATGCTGTTTTGAGCACGGATGTAACACTTGGTGACAATGTTGTGATGGGACCAGATGTTATCATTTACTCCAATTCGCATGAATATGCAGATGTGAATATCCCCATCAACCAGCAGGGCATGAAAAAGAGCAACCCGGTAACAATAGGCAACAATGTCTGGATCGGTGCTAGAGTTGTCATTCTTCCGGGCGTGACGATTGGAGATAATTGCATCATAGGCGCAAATACTGTGGTGACAAAATCTGTTCCGGCCAACTCTGTAGTTACCGGCCATGCAGGACGAGTTGTAAAGACAAGAACATAACTACACATCAGAGGGAGGACAAGTATGCTTCTTTTGGAAAAAGTATTTCAGACTATCAATGAAAGCGGACTTGACTATTGTATCCAGAATAAATATGAAATGATGCCCGAAGAAATCCCGTCGGACATCGATATGATGTATCGCAATGCGGACGAATCTTTTTTGGATCAGCTGGTTATCAAAGTTGCTAAAGAGACCCGGCTTTTGGTCACACAGAAAATCGTACAAGGCTATTATGAATATACTTATATCCTTTCGTATCCGATCCCTCAAAAAAGATTCCAGCTGCAACTTGATTTTTACAGTGCGATTTCCCGCAAGGATTATCCCAATGTTATGCCGGCAGCAGTGATGCTGGAGAATAAGCGGTTCTATAAATGCTTTTATGTTCCCGATTATTTTGATGAACTTCAGTATATGTTTATCCGCAGAACCATCAAAAATGATATGAAGCCGGAACATCTTGAAATCGCGCGTCAGATGTACCTGCATTCTCCACAAGAATATGATAAACGGTTGGAGCATGTTTTTGGCAAGGAAGCAGCAGTGCTGATCAAACGCTGTGTTGATACACTCGACTGCAATATTTTTGAGGAGAACAAGGCAGTCTTTCGGAAAAGCGTGAAGGCAATCTCTCAAAAAAATTGTGCAAGCAGCAAGTTCCAAATCATGTATCGTAAATTCCAAATCTTCGAGGTCATCCCGAAACGAGTGATACACAAATCCGGAATCAGTGTGGCATTCTTATCCCCGGATGGTGGTGGAAAATCGACGGCGATCAAGGCGGTTTCGGAGCAAGTGTCCGGAAGTTTTTATGGAAATGTTGAGCTTTACTTCCGCCCGCATTATCTGTCGAATGCGGGTTCGTATAAGCTATACAATAAAACCTCAGAAGAAACAACAAACACTGACCCGCACGGAAAAAAATTGAATGGAAAAATCAAGTCCTTCCTCCGGTTTTCTTTCTATAATCTTGATTTCATCATCGGCACATGGATGAAGATAATTCCGCTTAAAATAAAGAAAAAGCTGGTCATTTTTGACCGGTACTACTACGATTACTATGCAGACATGGCTCGATATCAATACTCGCTGCCCACCTGGGTCGCTAAAATGTTTGCATGGTGCATTCCCTCTCCGGATTTGATTTTTGTCTTGGACGCTCCGGCTGAGATTTTGTACCAGAGAAAACAAGAGCTGCCAATAGAGGAACTTCGGAAACAGCGCGAAGCGTTCAAAACATTTGCTGAAAACAAACGAAACGCGGTTCTAGTTGATGCCACTCAGGATGCAAAGCAGGTTGCAGATTCTATTACAGAAAAAGTTCTGCGCTATAAGGCAGAACAAACAGCCAAACTGATGCATTGCACATTGGATGATGAGGGTGTGCCAGTATAATGAAATGGATCGATTTTAAAAAAAAGCTTCAGAGCATTGGTGTGACAGAAATCACAGATGGTGCTCTGTATATGGCATTGCCCTCTTTTGAAAATGTCCGATGGCTTGTTCCGCTGAAAGATAAGCATAGTTTTCGGTCGGCACTTCAGCTTTATATTCCCAATACATTAAAAGGAAAACTCTATAAATTTTCGATGGAGCATCTGCCGCTCCCTCTCTTGCGCCGGTGTTCAGCCAAAATTGTCCGGTTGGATTACAAAAATGGTCGGTTTTTTGCTCCGCATAATGAAGCATGCCAGCCGGCATTTTATGTCGGAAATGAGGGAAGTGACAGCAAGGCAACGATTCAGATGCTGAAAAATGGAGTGCCATTTTCGTATATCAAATTTACGGAAAATCCGCAAATAGCAGTTCTATTTGAAAGAGAGGCAGCAACACTCAATAAGGTCTCTGGCATCCAGTCGGCAGTGCTGCCACAGGTTTTGCAATGCAGTCATGAAAATGGCGTGTATTTCTTTGAGACATCTTCCGTATGTGATCATCGCACACAGCCATCCTTTGAACTTTGCAGTCAGCACAAAGAATTTTTATTAGAATTGGCCGACTATACTTTTGTCGAAAATGGAGCTGCAGAATGGGCCGCACAGATGGAAAATAATTTAGGAAGCCTCGGCTCCGCTCTTTCATGGATGAAAACGATGTTCCTGAACACAGCAACTCCGGAATTCTTGGCCAATGTAAAATTTGATTTGAACCATGGTGATTTTTCTCCTTGGAATTGTGTTGTTGAAAACGGAAAACTTGCAGTTTTTGACTGGGAATACGCATCTGCCCCGAAACCCGCCTTCCTTGACGCAGTTCATTTTATATTGAAACCGATTCTTCTCAAAAAAACAGCTGAAGTCGGATCTTTGATTGGTGAAATCAAAAAAATCTCCGATTATCTGAGAGAAGTAGGATGCGCAGCAATATCCAGTGAGGCACTTCTTACAATCTATCTGCTCGACCAGTATATACTATATACACTCCGCTCAGAGAAAAAAACGACTCAAGAACAAGAGCAACTGGATTTATGGAAGAAGTATCTGATGTTACTGAGTCAAAGTGGAAAAGGTGTTTGATACTATGGAAAATATATTGATCTCCGCATATGGCTGTGAGCCGGACAAAGGTTCTGAGCCGGGAGCCGGCTGGAATTGGGCTGTGGAAGTGGCGAAGCGTCACAAAGTTACCGTGCTGACGCGGGCAAACAATCGTTGCTCCATTGAAAAGGAACTTCAGGTAAATCCAAGACCCAATATGTCTTTTATTTACTATGATCTTCCGGAAAGTATCAAAAAATACAAAAAGGGGCAAAAAGGTGTCCAGCTTTATTACGCGCTATGGCAAATCGGCGCATACCGGTATGTAAAAAGATTGAACCAACAGCATAAATTCTCAATGGTATTTGCAGTCACTTTCGGAACGATGTGGCTTCCAACATTGATGTATAAACTAAATGTACCCTTTGTCTGGGGTCCATTGGGCGGTGGCGAAGGTGTTCCGGAAGTGTTATGGCCGCAGCTTACAAAAAAGCAGGCCTTGATTGAGCGGGTGCGAAAAATCAACAAGTATATCTGCCTGACAAACCCGTGGTTCCATTCTGCCTGCAAACACGCTTCGGCATTGATTCTGCGGACGGAAGATTCCTTGAACTGTATCCCGCTGAAATATCGGAGCAAATGCAGCATGATGATCGAGACAGGCGTTTCGCAGGAACAATGTGATGCCCTTGAGCAGCTTCCTAAAAAGGTAGGGAAAGATTTTGTTGTCAGTGGTCGGTTAGTTGGACTGAAGCTGGTCGATGTTGCGATACGGGCAATGGCAGAGGTCGTAAAGGTACATCCGGAGGCTTCTCTGCGTATTGTAGGCGGCGGCGAATGTGAATCCGCTTTGAAACGCTTGACCCAGCAGCTTTCGCTGGAGCAGAATGTTGTTTTTACCGGAATGCTAAAAAAGGAGCAAAGTGTTCAAGAAATAAAAAATGCGGCAGCACTAGTTGTAACGAGTGGAAGAGAAGGTGGTGCATGGGTTCTTTATGAAGCAATGATGTGTAAAACACCTATTATATGTATGGACACTTCTGGTATGCATATTCTGGTTGAGGAAGATGGTGGAATCAAGCTTCCTATTGGCGATTATACCACGATGACTCATCGTTTTGCAGAATCAATGATTTGGATATTGGAACATCCTGAACAAGCAGAGCTAATGGGGCAAAATGGTTATCGGGCGGTGCGAAGCAAGTGGACATGGGAGAGCAAAGGCTTGTTCTTTGAAGATGTTTTGAACTCAATAGAGCATGGTTGACAAGGAGTTTTTATAGATGAAGGTTTTGCTTGTACATAATTTTCACCGTGCAGGGTCAGCAAGCGGAGATGACCAGGTTTTTAAACATGAAGCTGCGATGCTTGAGAGGGCAGGCGTAAAGGTTATCAAATACGTTGTTCAGACGGACGAATTTGACATGAAAGGAGCGCTTGGAAAAGTATTTTCGTGTTTGTCAATGTTATGGTCAACAAAAATATATAGAGAGATTCGGCAGATCTGTAAAAAAGAAAATCCAGATATTGTTCATGTGCATACATTCTTTCCACTAATTTCGCCGGCCGTTTTTGTTGCAGCACATAAAAGTGGAGTAAAGGTGGTGCAGACATTACATGATACTCGATATGTATGTCCTAATGCATCATCCATTTGCAATGATAGCATCTGCAAAGAGTGCATAGATGGCAAGTATTTTCGTATGATTCGCAAGAAATGCTTTAAAAATTCAAGGGCGCAATCAGCTGTTGTTGCTTTGATTTTTTCGATGCATCGCTTGAACAGGACATTTTATAAGAATATTGACCGGTATATTTACTTGAACGAAGCGCAGAAGAAACTATTTTTGGCGGCAGGCTTTGATAATCGGAAATTTATAAAAAAATACAATAGTGTTGCGGAACCTTGCCCTAGTAAATCTGAAAGAGTTTTGCCAGAAAAATATGCGGTATATTGTGGACGCATCGGACAAGAAAAAGGAATTTCGGTTCTGTGCAAAGCATGGGAGAAGCTTCCTGATGTGCCGTTGGTGATTATGGGCGCTGGTCCTCAGGAGGACATGCTGAAACAATTCATAAAAACACATCCCGATTTGCAGATTCAATACCTAGGCTATGTGCCGCATGATGAATGTCAGGGTATTATGGGGAACGCAGAATTTGTACTGCTTCCGTCTATTTGCTACGAGGGCTGTTCCATGACAGTCATTGAGGCATTCAGTCTTGGGAAACCTGTTATAGCAACAGATATTGGCTTTATGCACGAAGCGATATCCGCTGTCGGCATGAATACTGTGTTCCCTATGAAGGACTATAACGCGCTACGCCACAAAGTCATTGAACTTTGGAACGATCCGGATTTGTGCAGCCAATATGGGAAAATCGCCCGAAACGAATATGAAAATAAGTATTCGGAGCCAATCGATATTGCAAATCTGACGAAGATATATTATGACTGTATCAGTGAGAATAGCTGAGTGGAAAGTCTCAGGGGGTGTAGATAAGGGTATCCGGAGCCAATGTGGAAAATTATTCAGCAGCTTTGCGAGGATGTTCGTGGTAATCTGACCGTGTATGAAGCTGTTGTCTTAATGATAACCGCTTTGTGGTCATTACGGTGTCATGACAAAAGTCGGGTGATTCCGGTTGGATATAGTATGCTTTTGATTCTCTATATCACGCTTCTGCGTCGAACACCAGAGTATAATGAAGAAATCCGTTATCATATATCGTTCCTGCCCGATGTGAAAGTTTGGACAGGAAATCTGCTGAATGTTATTTTATATATTCCACTTGGAGGAACGATATATAACATGGTTGCTTCCATAAAAGGTACTGCGTTTGCGGCATTGCTTTCATCTGTTCTCTGTGAAATAATCCAGTATTTCACGCATAGAGGTGTGGCAGATATCAACGATGTGCTATTCAATCTAATCGGCGCATGTGCAGGGGCATTACTGTTCAGAGCGTTTAGAGCTTTTAAGAAGAAAAAAGACCTTCAATAAGTTAACCGTGAAATGTGAAATAAAACGCGAGGAATAAAAAATGAAAGATTTGATATACCTTGAGGGCGCGGAAGGCATGGAAAATTAGCGTCTTATGCTGTTGTGCGAAACCTGATTCCGTTCTTTGGTGCTGGCTTTTCCGCAGGTGCAGAAGCTCTTAATGGAAGCGTTCCAGATTGTGCCGCAGCACAGAAATATATGAAAAAAGCACTCATTGAGGAAAATCCAGAGTGTGCGGACTATCTTGCAGAGCTTGATTTTACGGGGATTGCAGGTGAATTTTATAATGATGTTCCGGAACTCAAACGTGCGAGATATTTTGAGGACAATTTCACAGATGTGAAATTGGGGGACAACTTAAAAGCCTTCCTGCATGAAATAGATTGGCCCTATGCATATACCGTCAATTTTGACGATGGCATTGAGCAAAGTGTTCCGGAAGGAAACACAAAATTTCGCATTGTTCTGCCTTATAGAGGATTCCGCAAGCCGAGAAGTTCTGTCTGACTGTTATATAAATTACACGGGGATGCCGAATATGAATGCCGCTATTACAGGAATTCGGACAGAATTCGGTAAATGGATAGCTGATGGAATGAAAGATGTCTGACAAAAAGACAAAATCTGGTGTTATTTGGCAAAAAATACGCTAAGCCGATAGACCCTATTGCTGAGTATATTGTATAGCTTACAAACCTTCGAAGGAGTAACAGATATGGCTGGGAACAAGGCTGTGTTGCTCATGTATGCGAGACGACCGCAGTGAGTAACAGAAAACGATTTTTCCGGCTAAAGCACATATTGCATTTAATCGAAGGTTTACTTTTGTAACGAGGTAACCAAGAATGGGAAAGTATTTTGGAACCGATGGCTTCCGTGGCGAAGCTGGAATCACTCTGACCGCAGATCATGCCTACAAGGTTGGCCGTTTTCTGGGCTGGTACTACAACGCTTTGCGTGAGCGCAACGGCAACAACGAGCCCGCCCGTATTGTCATTGGCAAGGACACCCGCCGCAGCTCTTATATGTTTGAGTACAGCCTGGTCGCAGGTCTGACCGCTTCCGGTGCAGATGCCTACCTGCTCCATGTCACCACCACGCCCTCCGTGGCTTATATTGCTCGCGTGGATGACTTTGACTGTGGCATTATGATCTCTGCCAGCCATAATCCCTACTACGATAACGGCATCAAGCTGATTGACTGCTATGGTGAGAAGATGCCGGAGGAAATCTTGCTGTTAGTCGAGGATTACATTGACGGAAAGCTCCATGTGTTCGATAAGGACTGGCCGGAGCTGCCTTTCGCTCACAGGGAACACATTGGCTGCACGGTGGACTATGTGTCCGGCCGCAACCGCTACATGGGCTATCTGATCAGCCTTGGTATCTATTCCTTCAAGGGTGTCAAGGTTGGCCTGGACTGCGCCAACGGCAGTTCCTGGAACATCGCTAAGTCTGTGTTTGATGCTCTGGGAGCCGATACCTACGTCATCAATGCACAGCCCAACGGTCTGAACATCAACAACAATGCTGGTTCTACCCACATTGAGGGTCTGCAGAAGTTCGTGGTTGAAAAGGGCCTGGACATCGGTTTTGCCTATGACGGCGATGCTGATCGTTGCCTGTGTGTGGATGAAAAGGGAAATGTCATCACTGGCGACCATATCCTGTACATCTACGGCTGCTACATGAAGGAGCGTGGCAAGCTGCTGACCAATACCGTCGTTACCACGGTCATGTCCAACTTTGGCCTGTATAAGGCCTTTGATGAGAAGGGCATCGGCTACGCCAAGACCGCAGTGGGTGACAAGTACGTCTATGAGTACATGGCAAAAAATGGCTGCCGTATCGGTGGTGAGCAGAGCGGTCATATCATTTTCTCCAAGTACGCCAGCACTGGTGATGGCATCCTGACCAGCCTGAAGATGATGGAAGTCATGCTGGCAAAGAAGGTTCCTATGAGCAAGCTGGCTGAGCCGCTGAAGATCTACCCGCAGGTTCTGGAAAATGTCCGTGTGACCGACAAGAAGGCTGCGCAGAACGACCCGGCGGTGCAGGAGGCAGTCAAGGCTGTGGCAGAAGCACTGGGCGATAGCGGCCGCATTCTGGTGCGTGAATCTGGTACGGAGCCTTTGGTGCGCGTGATGGTAGAAGCCCCTGACCATGATACCTGCCAGAAATACGTCTCTCAGGTCGTGGAGGTCATCAAGAACAAGGGCTACGCAGTCTGAACGTAATTTGATAAAGTATACGGACTAATGTATATTTCACCTGTGCCATTGAAAACTAGTTTTTAAAGGGTTGTATTTGAACCGTGGGAAATTTCTCACGGTTTTTCCGCTCGAAACTTTGCACACCTCTACGCGGTGAGTGGCAGGCAACACAAGTGATTGTGGCTAAGGATGCAAGGGCCAATATACATAAAGGAATATAACTATGATTTGTGCCTATTGTGGAAGGGAAGCAAGAGGAACGAGAGAACACATAATCTCCAGTGGTGTTCTTGGGCTCTTTCCTGAATGTTTTGCAACCATAGATCCTGAACGAGACGCTGTATATGAAAATGATCCGATGGTTAGGGATGTATGTGCTGATTGTAACAATAATAGAATTTCGTATATTGATACATACGCAAAGGGTTTTGTAGAAACCTATTTTGTAAGAAAGTATAATAAAGACGATACGCTGACCATTGACTATAACTATACACTTCTTCAAAAAATGTGTATTAAATATGCTTTTAACGATATGCGCTCGCGGAGAAAAGACGTTTCTTTTTTTGATGATGAGATAAAGAATTATCTATTGGACGAAACAAAAAATACTCCATTAAGAAATGTTACATTGCTGGCAGGACTAGCAGTAAATACGTCACCTGCACCTGATTTCATGTTTGGAAACAGAAAACTGAGGTGGGGTGACTCGCCACTATTTCTTTCAAATAGCCTTTTAATGAATATAGATTATGCAACTGGTAAATTATACTTGAGAGATAAGGTTGAGAGAGAACAATTTAAAAAGTGCGCATTATCTTATGTTTTCAGGTTTAATAGCGTTCAGATTCTAATGCTCTGCTGGGAGAAAGATATATCAGAAGAGGACTTGAACAGTAATAAAATTGTTTTGACGTTCCAATACCCTTACCAGATATTAGATGAGTCTGGGACAACGTTACTCTCGAGGTGTACAAGTGAAGTGACATATCACCATGAGAAAATAATCGACGTAACATGGGGGCAATCGCTGTGGGATGAGGTTAGCGAAATGCGGGGGACATTTTCAGAGGAAACTCAGAGAAAACTGTCTGAAATTGAAGCACAGTGGAATCTGGAAGAACAAACATTGGCGGCAAATCATCCAAGAAGATGACGGATATTAACTCATGCTGAAGTAAGCATAGTAGCCGTGTGGACTGAATTCCAGAAGTTCACACGGCATATTCTTGAGCACGATATATAGTTTGTGACGAAAATAAAAACGAGGCGAAAACTAGTGAGTAATACACGCACCTCCAAGCCCGGCGGTGGTCGGAAGCCATCAAAGCCAGAGTACAGTGCAGCCAAGAATCTGGCACAACAGATGAAAGCAGCTGCTGACCTTTATACGGACAAAATGAGCCTGCAAGCCATCGCAGACGCCCTGTCCCTCAACCCTATCAAGGTTCGGAAGCTGCTCATCACAGCCGGGGTCTACGAGTCGGACACGGCAAAGCTCGTCCAACAGACCTTTAATACCCTCAGAGAAACGCAGAGTTATTCTGCTGCCGTCACCTCCACAATGGCTGCCTTGCAGTTGTCCCGTCCCTCTGTGACCTCTTATTTGCCGTATGAGAAATGCGTGTACTTCCCGGAGGAGGCTGACGCTTCCAATATCAGCACCGGTGCAGAGAGGCAGCGACACTACCGAGCTGTGGTTGCGCTGAGGAAGAATCCCTGCGAAGAAAACCTCTGGAAGTGTGTGGTGGCTTTTCGGGGATACAAGTTCAAGACGATGTCCGGCTTGCCCTTTACATATACGCTGAAGAAGGGCAGGGGAGATGAGTTCACCAAGGAGCTGTGGATTGACCGCAGAGAGGATAGCAAGAGCCTTGCGTGGAGCTCCATGATGCTGGCGTATCACAATATCGGTAAAATCGGAGAGGTAGTGGACAGACCCAAGGCG
>ERZ780223.1484-NODE-1484-length-23083-cov-3.090281_pt1 | contig 23083 bp, 19 predicted proteins | sample MGYA00511016_ERZ780223 | MGnify/ENA primary metagenome ERZ780223 (study PRJEB29588, sample SAMEA2159032) | human gut metagenome | biome: human gut; feature: human-associated habitat; material: faeces | place: Denmark | collected 2008/2010 ... | reverse complement strand
ATTAAACCCCTTTACTTCAAATGTTCCACCATTATTCTTCTTCAAATTGCCTGTCATTCCATTGGATGGATTCAGATTTGAAGCGGAAATCTTTTGATTATTTTCTGCATTACCAGTGTCAAACTTAATCTTAAATTCTGTATTATTTTGATTCGTGATTCCATCTGTATTAACTACTAGCGTAATACTATCATACCCGCTTCCGCTGACGCTTCCGTCTGTATTAGCAGCCAGTGTTGGAGCAACATCTGAAGCAGTTACAGTTGCAGCTGCAACTGCATTTTCATTTGCCTGTGCGGTATCTGCCTGATTCTGCTCCGCATTGTTATCTGCGGAACTGGAGGCTTTTGCATCTGCCTGAGTATTTTTACTTTCTTCTGCCTGTGTGGCATCATCAGAAGTATTCTGATCTTCTTGAACTTCTTCGACCTGAGCACTTCCGGTACTTTTCGGTTCTTCTGTATTAACAGCTTCCTGTTTCTGGTTTTCTTCACTCTGAGTTTCTACTGCCGCCTGATCTTCCTTTGCATATAGGGATGTTCCTAACTGATAAGATGCATTTGCTGCGACAAGTGCAATTGCAAGTATCAAGGCGAGCCAACGTCTTGTATGTTTCATATTGTCCTACCTCCCCTTCTCATTGCGTTTCTTAGTTGCCATAAAGATTCCAAAGATGACCAGCAGCAATACAATTGCAACTGCGATGGCCATTCCGACTTTGTTTTCAATCAATGTTTGAGCTAATGGTGTTCCTTCGTCTTTGGATGTCTTTTTGTTATCGAGTTTCTGATCTGCCAACGGCACCTGATCATCTGCACTCTGTACAACCTGAGATGTAGTGCCTTCTGTGTTGCCATCACCAAGTACGGTTGTGGATGCTCCTACTGTTTCACCAGTTGCTGCATTCGTTGTTCCTGGATTTTGTGCAACTGCCACGGTTGTTCCCGGTACCACTCTGTAGATTACATCATCTACAGTAATCTCTCCACCATCTACTACCACATAAGTAATTTCTGTATCTGCATTGATAGTATCCTGGCTATCACGATAGTAGATCGTATACTGACGGATATTTGAGTAGTAGCTATGACGGATTGTATCACTCTGTCCTTTCAGACGAATATATGTATGGCCGTTGTTCTGATATTCAGCCGGACAATCAATTACTGCATCTTCTTCATTTGTCACAGTAATTGTCTGTGTCGTAATCTGCGAGCGATCTGCGATGTTCACATATTTGACTGTGATATCGTATCCATTTTCAGGAATCCATTTTTCTTTGTTATAATAATAGATGTTCGTCGTTCTGGATTTATCGCCGTATGTATGTTTGTAAGATGACTGCATGGAAGAATCCAACGTGTAAGTTACACCATCGTTTTCAATGGTGGATGCTACATCATAAGTTTGTGATTCATCAACTCCAATCTGTTGCGTAACAGTCTTAAGTGTCTTACCAGTCATCAAATCAATCAGATTGATGTTCCAGTCATAAGCTGTCTGACTATCTACTTTTTGATATGCAATCTTTATACTCTTACCATTGTCTTCTTTTTTTAGAACTGCCTGGGCTTTTTCGTCAACTGCTTTATAATAATTCACAATACTCTTACCATTTTCATCGGTAGATGTCTGGCTGAAGGTTTTAGGTGCCTGATAAGTATATGTTCCGTAATATGTAATATTTTCAGAACTAAGTACATTTCCAGAATCATCGGTAAGCTGAACTCCGGCCTTATAAATATTGCTGTTTTTTGTGGAATCATGTTTCACATAGTCAACACTGTAACCGGAACTGGATTTATTATCGTCGTAACCGACAGAAACATTTCCATTTCCATTCAAATCATAATCAACATCGTTCACTACGCAAGATTCACTTGCCTCATATGTTCTGCTTTTTTCAGCTTCGCTTACAACTCCATTTGCCATCGGCACGTTTGTACTTGTATCACCTGTTAGATTTGCCTGCACTTGATAAAGTTTTGCAGAAGCTTTAATATTCTTGTCGACCCCATATACCTCTACTGTATATACAGAATTTCCGTCATAATTCTCCAGGTCAAGTACAAGAGTATCTCCTTTGAATGCCTGCTTCTTAGTGATTTCTTTATTATCTTCTTTTAAATCATAAAACAGAATATCTTTTCCTGTCTCATTATCAATCTGCATACTCCAGTGATTCTGCTGGTTTTTAGCATCCGAAGACCCTTTCAATATCTCCGTTGTATTTCCTGTAATGGTTATTGATTTCGCTGCATCCTGTGCATAAACCATGTAAGGATTTACGGTTGCTACGCCTGTAAATGTCAAAATTGCGGCTGTGATTGCAGCTATTCGTTTTCCACGTCCTGCATTTCCTTTCATCTTATTCATTCCCTTCTCTTTTATTTTGTACACGTAAAGTTTGAATATAGTTCCATTTTACGAAACATAAATACTATTATTTTCTTCTTCACTTATATTAAGACTTTTTCATAATTTTCTTTTTCCCTGGCCAAAGCCCAGTTATAAGCAAATCTTGAAGCACCTGCGTACTGAAACATCTTAGTTTTCTGTATCCGGATTGTCCGGTCTTCCAGCTGCTTTTGCAGGTCTTCGATCGTCTTCTTCTGTTCTTCTATCTCTTTTTTCAGATGGTAGATGATATCGATCAGCTGACTTCTCTTCAGTCTTCGGAATTCTTTATCTGTCATACGGCTCTCTCCTGGTTCTCTTCTTCTGCGTCTTCCTTTATGTCCATGCCACCCAGTGCGCCATCGATCATCTTGAGCAGTTCCAGTGCCGAGCGGAAGTTCTCTGTCTTTCCTTCTTCCACCCATGTAACTCTTCCCTGCCAGCTGCTATGTTGTCTTTGTTCTACTCTGATTATGAATGTTCCTTTTTCACCATTATTCTTCAACATCTCTTCATCACTCAACTTTCTTGCCATTTTTATCCGCTGTTTCTTTTCATGCTTTATAAAATAGTGGCTCTCTGTTCCGGGAAACGGATATCCCAACCGGTCAAAAAAAGCATCGATTTCAAAAATTGCTTCCGTCATTCCTCCAACGCGGATCGGTTCGGTCTGATATCTGTGATAAATACGTCCATTTATTTTTTCATCTTGATAATAATCAACACATAAAATAATTCCCCATGGTGTCCCAATATAATTTTCTGTATTACTCACGCGCCCATTATCCTTTCCCATCTTATTTTCAGACATTCCTACTTTGTATAATATTTTACCAAACGGCATGACAAAGAAACCGTCTAAACTTTTAAAAAAGCAGGTATTTTCTTCTGTTTTTCTTAGACTTTTTCAGACTGTCCTATATATTGGAATATGTTGTTATATTATAGCAAAAGAACCATCCTGTCTGCGTCCCGCATGCTGAATAGCTCTTTTCGACGGCTGAATAGTTTTTGATAAAAAAAGAAGGATCTTCAAGTGTTATCTTAAAGATCCTTTTCATATACTACACTGTTCACATAATATCTCACGCCGGTCCTCTGCCGGTCTGTGAGGAATTTGTAATTGATTCTCTTCTGAATTACCGCACAGTCTTCTCTCGTTGTATTGATCAGCAGTACCAGGTATTGTCCCTTGCTGTAATGGTTCACGACGTCACTGTTGCGGATCGATGTGCAAATGGATTCTTCCAGTCTCTTTGCCAGTCCTTCCAGCATGGCTCCTTCTTTCATCGGTCTTCCTTTGCTGTCCACAATGGTACACAGCATAAGATAGATCGACTGTCCGCTCCGTTCCAGCATCCTCACCAGATGATGATAGATTCCGCGGAATGTCGGATAACTGCACAGATATTCCCCTTTCGGGATTCCTTTTTCTTCCAGATTGTGCTGGATGTTGTCCAGTACGTCGTAGGAATGCATCACCTGGTTACCAAGCTGGTTCATGGAATCCAGAAGACGTTTGGACGGTTTTAATCCCCGTTCTTCAAAATATCGTTCTGCCGTTTCGGCGTACAGATCGGTGGCTTCTTCGTATCTTCCCAGCGCAACCATTGCTTCCATGGTCAATGCCTCCCAATCGGAGAATGGTTCGATATTCGATGCATATACTCCGAGATGTTCAAGCTGTGTATAGTTCTGCTTTTCCCGGTACAGTCCGGCTGCTTCTTCTACACATTCCCGGAACATGTCCTCATACCGTCTTGCTTCAATGGCAACCCAGATCACACTCTGCCGTTTCACAAGGAATTCTCCGGTATAGATCTCGAATATTTTTTCGAGGTCTTTTATCTTTTTATCCGGATTTTTCTCATGTTTTATTCTGTTGTATATCTGGTCAAATTCGGTTGCATCTTCCTGTACTTTGATCTCGTCATTCCAGTAGACGACACCGTTTCTGATCTCTATATAGTTTACATCCGGAAGTCCTGCTTTTTCCAGTCTCTTCTTTGCGTTGTAAATGACGCTCTGAAGGGCATGATGTACATTTTCCACTTCCCGTTCCCCGAACAGTTCCTGTTCCAGACGGTCCCTGCTGACACCTTTTTTCCTTTCATGTATCAGCATCTGCATCATGGAAGCGAACTGTGTCTCTCCTACTTTTCTTCCGAACAGGGATTTTCCGTCATATATCATGGAAAAACTGCCGAATGTCTTAACCTGTAATATTTTTTCTCTCATTTCCCTGTAATCCTTTTATACATTTTCATTGATCGTATGCTGGATTTTCTCTCTTACAATTGCTGCAATCTCTGTTGTCTTCATGTCTTTGTATTCTTCGTAAAGCAGCGGCTCTAAGAAATGTACCTGTACATTGACATGTTCTGTTGTCTTAGAGTCGAACGGCACGAAACAGTTGATCAGTGCTACCGGAATGATCGGACATCTTGCCCTGGTCGCTGCTTTGAAGCTGCCGCCTTTGAAGTCCTGTACCTGATTGCCCTGTCTGGATCTTGTTCCTTCCGGGAAGATCAGAAAGTTTCTTCCGTTCTTCACGTCATTGCTGACATTTACGATCACTTGCAGTGACTGACGCACATCTTCGCGGTCGATCATGTATGCCTTCATGCAGGTGAATACCTGCTTGAGAAATGGTACGTTGGCCACTTCTTTTTTGGCGACTACCGCGAACGGGCGCGGGCATGCTTCCATAATGGCAAGCACGTCGTAGAGTCCCTGGTGATTCGGGTAGAACATGAATCCGTCCTGTTCAGGGATGTTCTCCTGCCCATGTACCTCGATATGGATATTCCCGGATGTATTTGCCCGGTGATCGATGTATTTTAATAATTTATAGTGTTCTTCTTCCGTATATTTGTCTACGTGTCTGGCATGGTAGCATAACTTGTACCAGTAGACCGGCACGAAGAAAATATTCCGGAGTACCATCAGAAGGATTCTTCTCATATCTTTGCATACTCCTTGATCGCAGTTTCGTACAGGTTATTGCCTTCGCTGTCGATGACTACGATGAGCGGAAGGTTCTCGACCTGTAATTTACGGATGGCTTCGGTTCCGAGGTCTTCGTACGCAATGACTTCTGAGGATTTGATGCATTTGGATAACAGTGCACCGGCTCCTCCGATGGCTGCAAGGTATACGCATCCGTTACGTACCACCGCATCGATCACTGCCTGGCTTCTCTTGCCTTTTCCGATCATGGCCGTCTGTCCGAGATCCAGCAGACGTGGGGCATACTTGTCCATACGGCTGGCGGTTGTCGGACCGGCTGATCCGATCGGGCGTCCTTCTCTTGCCGGAGATGGTCCCATGTAGTAGATTGCCTGGTCTTTGATATCGATCGGAAGTGATTCCCCGCGGTCCAGTGCTTCATCCATGCGCTTGTGTGCCGCATCTCTTGCTGTATAGATGGTTCCTGTGACATATACATAATCTCCTGCGTGAAGAGATCTGGCTGTTTCTTTTGTAATTGGTGCTGTGATATGCTTGTCCATACTTACACCTCCCTGATGATATGACGGTTCACATGGCAGCAGATGTTGACTGCAACCGGCAGTCCTGCGATGTGTGTCGGGTATGTATTGACATTCACTGCAAGAGCTGTGGTCGTTCCTCCGAGTCCGCCCGGTCCGATTCCAAGCTTGTTGATCGTCTCAAGCATCTCTTCTTCCAGGTCTTTTACCCAGGCAGTTCCGGAATGGGATCCGGCTTCTCTTGTAAGGGCTTCTTTTGCCATCAGCGCACATTTTTCAAATGTTCCGCCGATTCCTACTCCGACTACCATCGGCGGACAGGCATTCGGTCCTGCGTCTCTGACTGCTGTAAGGATTGCTTCCTTTACTCCTTCGATCCCGTCGGCTGGTTTTAACATGAATACACGGCTCATATTCTCGCTGCCGAATCCTTTTGGCGCAACCTTTATCTCTACTTTGTCTCCCGGCACGATACTGTAGTGGATCACTGCCGGTGTGTTGTCTTTGGTATTCTCGCGGATGATCGGATCTCCTACAACGGATTTTCTTAAATATCCTTCTACGTATCCCTGACGGACACCTTCGTTGATGGCATCCTCCAGACTGCCTCCTTCGAAGTGTACGTCCTGACCGATCTTCATGAAGATGACGGCCATACCTGTATCCTGGCAGATTGGGATCATGTCTTCTGCAGCGATCTTCAGATTATCCTGCAGCTGATCCAGAATCTGACGGCCCAGTGGTGCTTCTTCTGTCTCCAGTGCGTGTTTCATTGCTTTGTCCATATCATCGGCAAGGAAATGATTCGCCTGGATGCACATGTCTTTTATATTTTCTGTGATTGTATTTACATTGATTGTTCTCATCTATATCCTCCTAGGGACATGGGATTTTTTGGAACCTTATGTTCCTGCTCAAAAAAACCTGTCCTTTTTTATTTTACCCTGTTCCAAGATGATATACAAGTTTTTTTCGCCGTGGTATAATGGATTTAACACATTTTTCAGGAGGGATTATAATGACAACAAATGTAGATTTAGAGAAACTTCAAAAGGATGCCGTGGACATCTTTAATCAGGGTTTTGCCTGTTCAGAATCTGTCATTTATGCAATCAAGGAGAATTTTGAACTGGACATGTCGGATGATGCGATTGCTATGAGTTCCGGATTCCCATGGGGGCTTGGCGGAGGCGGATGTATCTGTGGTGCACTCGCCGGAGCAACGATGTGTATCGGATATTTCTTCGGACGTAAGACACCTGGTGATCCTAAGATTAACCGCTGTTTCAAGCTTTCGAACGAAATCCACGATTTCTTCAAGGAATACTGTGGTGCAACATGCTGCCGTGTTCTGACAAAAGGCAAAGAGAAGAATTCTCCGGAACGTAAAGCACAGTGTACAGACTTTGTAGCTGCTACTGTGAAGAAGACTGCGGAGATCATTCTTCGTGAACTTGCTGCAGATGAGGCGGAAAAATAAAAATATTTTTTCAAAAAACGAGGCGGAAATTTTTTAATCTTCCGCCTCGTTTTATATCTTTATTCTTCTGTCTCTACGTTCTCTGCATCTTCTGTACTTTCTTCCGGCTCTACCAGATCATCTTCTGATTCATCGCCTCTACGTACTTTTGCGATACAAGCTACTTTATCGCCTTCCGGCAGGTTGATAAGCTTCACTCCGGATGTCACTCTTCCGAGTTCTGAGATTCCGTCACACTTCATACGGATGATGATTCCCTCCGTGTTGATGATCATGATCTCATTGTCCTCATCTACTGCTTTCACACCTACAACGTTACCGGTCTTCTCTGTGATCTTGTAGCACTTCACACCTTTACCGCCGCGGTTCTGGGCTGTGAATTCATCGATGGAAGTACGTTTGCCCATTCCGTATTCTGACACGATCAGCAGGTCTGTTCCCTGTGAATCGATCTGCATTCCGATCACTTCATCACTGTCTACCAGGTTCATACCACGGACACCCATGGATGTTCTTCCTGTCGGACGTACATCACTTTCATTGAAGCGGATACACTGTCCATACTTTGTAATCATGAATACATCATGATCGCTGTCTGTATATTTTACCTCGATCAGCTCATCTTCCTCACGGAGTGTGATTGCTGCAAGTCCTGTCTTTCTGACATTTGCATATTCTTTGATCGGGGTCTTCTTGATGAGACCTTTCTTGGTAGCCATCAGCAGATATTCGTCATCGTTATATTTCTCGATTGGAATGACCGCACTGATCTTCTCGCCCGGCATTAACTGTAACAGATTCACGATCGCAGTTCCTCTGGATGTTCTGCTTGCTTCCGGGATCTCGTATGCTTTCATGCGGTATACACGTCCGGTGTTCGTAAAGAACATCAGGTAGTGATGTGTATTGGTCATGAAGAGTTCTTCTACATAATCCTCGTCCAGCTTCTGCATACCTTTGATTCCCTTGCCTCCACGGTTCTGGGCTTTGAATGTATCGTGAGACATTCTCTTGATATATCCAAGCTTTGTCATCGTGATGACAACATCTTCTCTTGGGATCAGGTCTTCCATGGAGATATCGAACTCATCGAATCCGATGGATGTTCTTCTCTCATCTCCGTATTTATCACGGATCACAAGGATCTCTTCTTTGATCACGCCAAGTAATAACTTTCTATCTGCGAGGATCGCACGTAAATGTTCGATCTGCTCCATCAGTGCTTTATATTCTGCTTCGAGTTTTTCTCTTTCCAGACCTGTCAGGGCACGCAGTCTCATGTCTACGATTGCCTGCGCCTGTACATCTGTCAGTCCGAAACGCTCCATCAATTCTGATTTTGCGATCTGGACAGTCTGTGAACCTCTGATGATCTTGATCACTTCATCGATGTTATCTAATGCGATCAGTAATCCCTGTAAGATATGCGCACGTTCTTCGGCTTTATTTAACTCATACTGTGTACGGCGTGTCACAACTTCTTCCTGATGTCTCAGATAGTAGTTGAGCATCTCCATCAGGTTCATGACCTTCGGCTCGTTGCCGACCAGTGCCAGCATGATCACACCGAATGTGTCCTGAAGCTGTGTATGTTTGTATAACTGGTTCAGGATAACATTTGCATTGGCATCTCTCCTGAGTTCAATGACTACGCGCATTCCTTCACGGCTTGACTGGTCACTTAAGTCTGTGATGCCATCGATCTTCTTATCACGTACCAGTTCTGCGATCTTCTCGATCAGTCTTGCTTTATTCACCATGTAAGGAAGCTCACTTACGATGATGCGGCTCTTGCCGTTCGGCATCGCCTCGATATCTGTCACCGCACGCACACGGATCTTGCCGCGTCCGGTTCTGTATGCCTCTTCAATTCCTCTGGTTCCAAGGATCATACCTCCGGTCGGGAAGTCCGGTCCTTTGATGATCTTTAAGATCTCTTCGATCGTTGTCTCTTCTTTATCCTCGATCTGGTCATCGATGATCTGTACAACCGCATTGATCACTTCACGCAGGTTGTGCGGCGGGATATTGGTCGCCATACCTACAGCGATACCGGAAGTACCGTTTACCAGAAGGTTCGGGAATCTTGCCGGCAGAACGGTAGGTTCTTTCTCCGTCTCGTCAAAGTTCGGAATAAAATCAACGGTATTTTTATTAATATCCGCCGTTAATTCCATGGAAATCTTACTCAGTCTTGCTTCTGTGTATCGCATGGCGGCAGCACCGTCACCGTCCACAGAACCAAAGTTACCATGTCCGTCTACCAGCGGATATCTGGTAGACCATTCCTGTGCCATATTAACCAATGCGCCATAGATCGAACTGTCACCGTGCGGGTGATATTTACCCATCGTATCACCGACGATACGCGCACACTTTCTGTGCGGCTTGTCGGGACCGTTATTCAGTTCGATCATAGAGTACAGAATTCTTCTCTGTACCGGTTTCAAACCATCTCTTACATCCGGCAGTGCACGGGACGCAATAACACTCATCGCGTAGTCGATATAAGAGGTTTCCATTGTCTGTTTCAGATCCACTTCGTGGACTTTGTCAAATATATTGTCTTCCATCAATCTCTCAGAGATTTAAGTATCTCTGTTCCTCCTTTCTTCTACACGCTGTTATTATACATCCAGGTTCTTGACATATTTTGCATTTTCAACGATGAACTCACGTCTCGGTTCAACTTTGTCACCCATCAGGGTGGTGAATGTAAGGTCCAGTTCACTCGTTGTCTCATCGTCCATCGTTACACGTAAGAGGATACGGTGCTGTGGATCCATGGTGGTATCCCAGAGCTGCTCGGCATCCATCTCTCCCAGACCTTTGTAACGCTGGATCTTATTATTCCCGTCTCGTCCGACTTCTTCGATGATCTTGCTTAATTCTTCGTCACTGTATGCATACCATACCTTCTTGTTCTTCTCAAGCTTGTAGAGCGGCGGTTGTGCCAGATATACATATCCCTGCTTGATCAGTTCCGGCATGAAACGGTAAATGAATGTCAGAAGCAGTGTACTGATATGTGCACCGTCCACGTCGGCATCGGTCATGATGATGATCTTGTGATAACGCAGCTTGGAAATATCAAAATCCTCATGGATTCCGGTACCAAATGCTGTGATCATCGCCTTGATCTCGGCATTGCCGTAGATCTTATCCAGTCTTGCCTTCTCTACATTCAGGATCTTACCACGAAGCGGAAGGATTGCCTGTGTCGCACGGTCACGTGCAGTCTTCGCAGAACCACCGGCGGAATCTCCCTCTACGATGTAGATCTCACAATTCTCCGGATTCTTGTCAGAACAATCTGCAAGCTTTCCCGGAAGTGCCATGTTATCAAGTGCTGATTTTCTACGTGTCAGGTCTCTTGCCTTTCTTGCGGCTTCTCTCGCACGCTGGGACATCACAGATTTCTCCACAATGATCTTACCAACGGCCGGATTCTGCTCAAGGAAGATCTCAAGCTGCCTGCTGACCACATTATCAACCGCACCTCTCGCCTCACTGTTACCAAGTTTCTGCTTGGTCTGTCCCTCGAACTGCGGATCTTCGATCTTGACACTGATGATCGCTGTCAGACCTTCACGGATATCTTCACCGCTTAAGTTCGGCTCATTTTCACGCAGAAGCTTATTCTTTCTTGCATAGTCATTAAATGTCTTTGTGATTGCATTACGGAATCCGACAACGTGTGTTCCGCCTTCCGGAGTCGTAATGTTATTGACAAATCCATACGTATTATCGCTGTAAGAATCGTTGTGCTGCATAGCCACTTCTACAGACACATTATTGACCATGCCTTCACAGTAAATGATCTGCTCATAAAGTGGTGTCGCACTCCGGTTCAGGTAAGAAACAAATTCTTTGATCCCGCCCTCGTAGTGGAATGTTCTTTCTTTTGGTTCTTCCTCACGGTCATCCCTGAGCACGATCTTCAGACCTTTTGTCAGGAAGGCCATCTCACGGAATCTCTGTTTCAGGACATTAAAATCAAAGATCGTTGTCTCGAAAATGGTATCATCCGGCAGGAATGTGACTTTTGTACCTGATTTTCCTTCTTCACATTCTCCGATCACTGCCAGTTTTTCCATAACTTTTCCGCGTTCATAACGCTGCTGGTAGATCTTTCCATCATGGAAGATTTCTACTTCCAGCCAGTTGGAGAGGGCATTTACAACAGATGCTCCAACACCGTGAAGTCCTCCGGATACCTTGTATCCTCCACCGCCGAACTTTCCTCCCGCATGCAGTACGGTAAATACGACTTCTACCGCAGGAAGCCCTGCTTTGTGGTTGATACCAACCGGAATTCCACGTCCATTATCGATAACGGTCACCGAATTGTCTTTATTGATTGTTACATAAATCGTATCACAGAAGCCTGCCAGAGCTTCATCTACGGCATTATCGACAATCTCGTATACAAGGTGATGCAAACCTCTGGAAGATGTACTTCCAATGTACATACCAGGACGTTTGCGGACTGCCTCAAGACCTTCCAATATCTGAATTTCATCTGCGCCGTATTCATGCTGTACTTTTTCTGTACCCATTCTCAGTCCTCCTAGTTTTCTTTCGTTACCTGTCCGTTTTGGACATGGAACACTTTGTTTATTGAAAAGCGGTGATTTACAAAATCCTCAACTCCTGTACAGGTGATCAGGGTCTGTATATCATGTATGCTGTCTAACAGATAGTTTTGCCTGTGTTTATCAAGTTCAGACAATACATCGTCAAGTAAAAGTATCGGTGTGTCATGCGTTGCCAGCCTGACCAGCTCAATCTCCGATAACTTCAAAGACAGGGCAGCCGTTCTCTGCTGTCCCTGGGAGCCATATCTGCGGATATCCATATCGCCGGTCAGAAATCCGATATCATCTCTGTGTGGTCCCACCGTTGTGCTCTTCATTCTGAGATCTCTGTCACGATACCGTTTCAGTGCCTGTTCAAACGGCAGATCCCCCGTACTTGGCTCATATATGATCTGCAGGCTTTCTTTGCCGCCGGTCAGCTTCTGATGGATCTTCGCAATGATCTCATTGATCTGTGCGACAAATTCTTTCCTTCTGGCGATCAGCCTTTCCCCATATTGTACCATCTGCATCTCCCATATTTCCAGTGTATCTAAAAGTTCTTTCTTACCGCCGAAACTTAACTCTTTCAGCAGACGGTTTCGCTGGTTCACGATACGGTTATAGTTCGACAGGTTATTCAGGTACACCTTATCGAGCTGCGAAAGTTCCAGATCGATAAATCTACGTCTCTCTGCAGGTCCGTTCTTGATGATATTGAGGTCTTCCGGCGAGAAGAATACAAGATTCACGATCCCGAAAAGTTCACTTGCTTTCCGGATCGGCATCTTGTTTATCGCAATCCCTTTCGGGCTGTTCTTCTTCAGGTGCATGTCGATCTGATAACTGATACCATTCTTCTCCACCACAGTCTCAATGTGGGATTCATCCTCACCGAACCGTATCATGTCCCTGTCTTTCGACCCGCGGTGGGATTTGGTCGTTCCGGACAGATACACCGCCTCCAGAATATTCGTCTTCCCCTGCGCATTGTTCCCGTAAAAAATATTCGTAGAACCGTCAAACTCCACATTCAGAAGATCATAATTTCTAAAATTTTTTAATTTCAGGGAATTAACCTTCAATTCTGATCTCTTCTCCGTCAAATAATACGATATCGCCGCCATATAACTTACGTCCGCGGCGTGTATCTGTCTCGCCATTTACCATGACCAGACCTTCCTGTATCACTTCTTTTGCTTCTACTCCGGATTCCACCATTCCCGCAGCTTTTAAAGCCTGTCCAAGCTTGATATATTCACCTCGTAATATAATTGTCTCCATACGTCTTGTATCCTCTCCCGGATATGCATTTCTTTGTATTTTTATGCATATTTCTCTTCTTTTAGCTGTTGTTTCATTATACTCATTGCTATATACTTTTGCAAGCATTCCTGCATTTTATCTTGTTTTTTATTTCGTACCCGAAAAGCCTCTCTTCAGGTCTTCCTGGACAGTCCTATGCTGCGGAGTTAAAGTTGACCGGAAGGATCAGGTAGACATAACTTTCCGCATCATCCTTGATAAAGCAAGGTGCTTTTGCATTCATCAGATAGATCGTCACTTCCTCATCATCGATAACACGGAGTGCATCGATCAGGAATTTCGGATTGAATCCGATCAGCAGATCTTTTCCTTCTTTCGTGATCATGATCTCTTCATTCATGGATCCGATCTGGGATTTGATTTTTAATTCCATCAGTTCATCGCCGATGTTGATGATGATCGGTTTTTTATCACCTTCTTTTACCAGAAGTGTTGCACGGTCGATACAGCTGAGCAGTTCTTTTTTGTTAATTCTTACTTTTGTCTCGTAATCACTGGATAACATCTGATCGATTCTGAAGTATTCACCTTCGATCAGGCGGGATACCACGATGGTATTATCAAATTCGAACACGATATGGTTCTTTGTATATGAAATCGATACCACATTCTCAGCTTCTCCCGAAAGGATCTTACTGATCTCGATCAGAGTTTTTCCCGGTACAACTAGTTTTCTGTCCGCAACACTTTTCTTCAGAGGAACCTTACGGATGGAAATTCTGTGTCCGTCAAGCGAAACAACTTTCAGAATATTGTCACTGATATCAAACAATTCACCGGTCATAAGCTTGTTGCTCTCGCTGTCAGAGATTGAGAAAATAGTCTGACGAATGACTTCTTTCAATGTAAATTGAGAGATTTCGATAGAATCTTCTTTTTCGATAATCGGTAAGTAAGCAAATTCATCACCAGGTTTGCCGGCAATATCAAACTTTGCTTTTTCACAGGTGATCACGGTCTGAAGATTATCTAACGTTTCGATCGTTACTTCATTATCCGGAAGTTTTCGAACGATTTCTGAAAAAATCTTCGCATCGATTGCAATCATACCACGATCGATGATGTCTCCGGAGATCTCTGTCATGATACCAAGTTCCATATCATTAGCTGTTAATTTGATAATATCTGTTGTTGCATCGATTAAGATACATTCAAGGATTGGCATTGTTGTTTTAGAAGGAACTGCTTTGGAAACAATACTGACACCTTTGACCAGATTCGATTTACTGCAGGTAATTTTCATGTGTGTATAACTCCTTTCGCACGTGTGTAATGGATAAATAAATAAAATAGTTTCCGCCTCAGCCGTCTTAGGGGATGTGGAAAAGAGGAAAAGTGCCTCCAGCCCACTGTTTGCAAGGAAAATCGGCTTTGAAAACTCTGTGGAATCTGACTGGATTATGTGTGGAACTGTTGTTGAAAACTTTTTCGTTTCTAAAGACAGTTACAGAAATCCTGTGGTTTTCCCAAGGCTATCCCATAGTTATCCACATATGATAATTAGATTTTCCACATAGTTATTCACAGCTGAAAACAGCAAAATAAGGCTAAGCCGGGTTGATCTTCTTCTTTATGATATTAATAGTGTTAGAAAGAGTCTCGTCCGCCTGTAATTCGTTCTCGATTTTTTCGATTCCATGTTTGATGGTAGAATGATCTTTTCCCCCAAGGATGACACCGACTGCTTTTAATGAAGTTTCTGTCATATTACGGATCAGATACATGGCAATCTGGCGCGGAAAGACGATCTCGGCGTTACGTTTGCCGCCTTTGAGGTCGGCAATAGACACACCAAAATGATCGGAAACGATATCCAGGATCAGTTCCGGTGTAACTTCTCTCTTATTATCCGAAGAAATGATGTCTTTTAATGCTTCTGCTGCGAGCGCAATATCGATGGATTCGTTATTGTTCAGCTTATAAAGTGCGATCAGCTTATTAAGAGAGCCTTCAAGTTCTCGGATATTTGTCTTAACGTTCGTTGCGATATACTCGAGTACATCATTCGGAATGTTATATTTTTCCAAATGATCCAGTTCGATCTTCTTCTGAAGAATCGCCATACGGGTTTCATAGTTAGGTGATGAAATATCAGCGATCAGACCCCACTCAAAGCGCGTACGAAGTCTGGCCTCCAAAGTCTCAATATCTTTCGGCGGCTTATCAGACGATATGATGATCTGCTTTCCGGAAGTATGCAGATGGTTAAATGTATGGAAGAACTCTTCCTGTGTACTTTCTTTTCCTATAATGAACTGGATATCATCAATCAAAAGTACATCATTATTACGGTATTTATCGCGGAATTTCGACATTGCGGACTCGTTTCCGGCGGTTTTACCGTTCTTCAGAGCTTCGATCAGCTCATTTGTAAATGTCTCACTGGTTACATAGAGTACTTTTTTCTTTGGATTCTTGTCCAGAATAAAATGCGCGATCGAGTGCATCAAATGGGTCTTTCCAAGTCCAACACCTCCATATAAGAAGAGAGGATTGTATACTTCTCCCGGAGATTCGGCAACAGCAAGGGAAGCTGCGTGGGCGAAATTATTATTCCCGCCGACAACGAAGGTATCAAATGTATACTTCGGATTCAGCCCGGCTTTCTCCGCAGCACTTTTGCTTTTTTTCTTCTGATTCGCTTCAATGGCCATATTCTGGATCTCATTCAGTCTGTCATCATCTTCCGAAATGAAGACAACGTCATATTCAGTTCCGGTAGTCTCCGCAATGCATACCTTTAATGGAAGCTGATATTTTTTCTCTATATATTCTACACTCGCATTCATATTTACCAATATAAATACGGTATTGTCTACAACATCGTAGACCTTCAACGGTTGTATCCATGTATTGAATGATACATTGGATAACTCGTGTTCTACCCTGAGATGTTCGATAATTTCAGGCCATTTTTCCTTCACTGTATTCATCATATTTACTCCTAATCTGTCTGATTCGCGGATTTTCACCTATAAACCCACTCTTCTACATTGTACATCAAAAAGTTGCTTTAGGCAATCTTTAATCGTGCACTTTGATGCATGTGAGAAACTGTGGAAAACTCAATCCCAATTATCAACATAGTAAAAATGCGTATGTAAAGGGGAAAAAAACTAAAAAAATATATGATTTCCACACGTTATCCACAGAAATCCACAAAGTTTTCCACAAAATGTGGATAAATATATTTTAAAAATTTGCGGAATTGCTTGACGTAGAGCGGTTTTTTTAATATAATCAAGGCTGATGTCTTATGAAAATTAGGGAGAACATCCCTTGGAATAAAATAAGGAGGTGGATATCCATGAAGATGACATTCCAGCCAAAAAAGAGACAGAGAGCTAAAGTACATGGCTTCAGATCTAGAATGAGCACAGCAGGTGGAAGAAAAGTACTTGCTGCAAGAAGAGCAAAAGGAAGAAAGAAATTATCAGCGTAGGCCGCATATATGTGGCCTTTTCTTCTACTCAGAATAATTAGGAGAATCACACAATGAAGTATTCCGAATCACTGAAAAAGAACAAAGATTTCCAATATATATATAGAAAAGGGACATCTTATGCCAACAAATATCTGGTTATGTATGTACTGGAGAATGGGACAGGTCAGAATCGATTAGGAATATCTGTAAGTAAAAAAGTAGGAAACAGTATAGTACGGCACAGATTAACGAGGTTAATCCGCGAAAGCTATAGATTACAAGAAGAACGGTTCAGATGTGGATTGGATATTATTGTTATAGCAAGAATAGGCGCCAAAGGAAAAGGTTATAAAGAGATTGTCGGCGCAATGCTCCATCTGGCCCATCTTCATAAGATTATAGATGAGGGGTAACGTATTATGAAGAAGATTCTGCTCACTGGTATCAGATTTTATCAGAGATATCTGTCTCCGATAAAGGGCGGTTCCACCTGTAAGTTTTATCCGACCTGTTCTCAGTATGCGAAAGAAGCAATTGAGAAATACGGCGCGTTAAAAGGGGGACGGCTGGCAGTGTGGAGAATTCTGCGCTGTAATCCGTTTACCAGAGGAGGGTACGACCCTGTTCCTTAAAAAGATTACAACTACATATGGAGGAAAAAATTATGGTACCAAGTTTACTGACTGCCGCTAACTGGCCGATTGTCGGACAGCTTTGCTGGATTCTGGGTAAGGTAATGAACTTTATCTATAATTTACTGGACAACTGTCTGCCAAGCGATAATGGACTGGTAGGTCTGTCAATCATTCTGTATACGATTTTTGTGTATACGTTATTACTTCCACTTACAGTACAGCAGCAGAGAACATCGAAGATGTCATCTGTTATGAATCCGGAGATTCAGGCTATACAGAAGAAGTATAAGAATAAAAAAGACCAGGCATCAATGATGAAACAGCAGGAAGAGATTCAGCAGGTGTATGACAAATATGGTACATCGATGTCAGCAGGATGCCTTCCATTACTGATTCAGATGCCGCTGTTGTTTGCTTTGTACCCGGTTATCTATAATATCCAGAAATATGTTCCGGAGATCAAGACAGCTCCAAAAGCAGTAAATGTATTCCTGACCCTTCCTGACCTGACCATCTCACCTATGCAGATGATCAAGAACAGCGGGGACTATGGATTTGCACCGGTTGTTATTATTATTACTGCAATCTTGCTTCCGGTATTATCTGGTCTGACACAGTACGGAAGTATCAAGCTTTCACAGGCTATTTCCGGACAGCAGCTTGATAAAGATAACCCGATGGCATCTACGATGAACACGATGAATGTGACAATGCCGCTGTTCTCGGTATTTATGGTATTTTCACTTCCGACAGGTATCGGTCTGTACTGGATCGTCAGTGCGGTAGTACGTTGCGTTCAGCAGATATTTATCAATAAGCATTTAAGCAAGATGTCTGTAGATGAGATCCTGGAGAAAAACAAGGAAAAGGCTGAGGAAAAACGTGTAAAACGTGGCGAGAAGAATGAACGAATCGCAGCAATGGCTCAGATGAATACCAAGAATATGAACAACCAGGCATCCATGAAAAAGCAGAGTACATCTAACTTAAGTGAAAAAGAAAGAGAAGCCAGAGTGGAAAAAGCGCACCAGAAAGCAGACAATGCGAAGAAAGGAAGTCTCGCATCAAAGGCAAATATGGTGAAGAAATTTAACGAAAATGATTAGGGGGCGGCTGTAATGGAGGATTACATTACCTTATCAGCAAAGACACTGGACGATGCGATTACAGAGGCACTGGTTCAGTTAGGCGTAACAAGTGATCGTTTAGATTATATTGTTGTTGAAAAAGGAAGCGAAGGTTTCCTTGGAATCGGAAGAAAGCAGGCTGTGATCAAGGCCCGCAGAAAACAGGAAGAAAAACCGGTTGAAGAAGTTGTAAAAGAAGAGCCGAAAGTGGAAGAACCGGTAAAAGAATATTCACACGCCAGAAAACCGGCGAGAGAAGAGAAGCCGGAAGTAAAACCTGCTCCAAAGAAAGAAGCAGAACTTGCAAAGGTGGAACCACAGACGATCGAGACATGTGAGAAATTCATCTATGATGTGATGAATGCAATGGGCATGGAGGATGTAAAAGTTACATCTGCTGTAGATGAAGAAGGTGCACTTTCTATCAATATGGAAGGAAGCAATATGGGTATTCTGATCGGAAAACGAGGACAGACACTTGATTCTCTGCAGTATCTTACAAATCGTGTTGCCAATAAGATGCAGGATGGATATGTAAGAGTGAAACTTGACACAGAGGATTACAGAAGAAGAAGAAAAGAAACACTGGAAAATCTTGCAAAGAATATCGCAAGTAAAGTTAAGAGAACAAGAAAGACAGTTTCTCTTGAGCCGATGAATCCATACGAGAGAAGAATCATTCACTCTGCGCTGCAGTCTGACCCGGCAGTATCCACACACAGTGAAGGTGAAGAGCCTTACAGAAGAGTTGTGGTAACACTGGTAAGAAACAGAAATAACCGATAATTAAGAGACAGGGGTCTTTAAGCGGCCCTTGTCTTTTTTGATACCAAAGTATGGAGGAAATATGGAACAATTATATAATTCCACAATTGCCGCAATATCTACGGCAATGAGTAATTCTGGGATCGGAATTGTACGAATGAGTGGTCCGGAAGCATTTCAGATCGCAGACCGGGTGTATAAAGGGAAAAAAGAGAAGAAGTTATGTGAACAGCAATCACATACGATCCATTATGGGTATATGGTTGATGGAAATCAGGTGATCGACGAAGTACTGGTCATGCTGATGCGCGGGCCGCACAGCTACACCGGTGAAGATACGGTGGAGATCAACTGTCACGGCGGAGTCTATGTGGTAAAGCGTATTCTGGAGCTTCTGATCAAAAATGGTGCGCGCCCGGCAGAGCCGGGAGAGTACACCAAGCGTGCGTTTCTAAATGGCAGACTGGATCTTTCACAGGCAGAGGCTGTCGGGGACCTGATCGCATCGCAGAACGAATATGCTTTACAGAGTTCAGTGAGCCAGCTTAAGGGCAATATCAAAGATAAGATCGGTGAAATGCGTGAAAAGATCCTGTATCACACTGCATTTATCGAGACCGCACTGGATGATCCGGAGCATATCAGCGTTGATGGATACGGGGAAACACTAAAAAAAGTGGTTGATGAGATCATAGAAGCAATGAAAAGATTGCTAGATAGTTGTGATGATGGTAGGATTATAAAAGAGGGCGTACGCACAGTCATCCTCGGAAAACCGAATGCGGGGAAATCATCCCTGTTAAATGTACTTCTCGGTGAAGACCGGGCAATCGTTACAGATATTGCAGGTACAACCAGAGATGTATTGGAAGAGCACCTGAATCTGAAGGGAATTTCTTTAAATATCATGGATACTGCCGGCATCCGTGATACGGAAGATGTGGTAGAAAAGATCGGTGTTGACCGTGCAAAAGAATATGCAGACAAGGCAGACCTGATCCTGTATGTGATCGATGCATCCAGACCGCTGGATGAAAATGATGCAGAGATCCTGCATCTGATCAAAGGAAAACGTGCGATCATCCTGCTGAACAAATCCGATCTGGATATGCAGGTGAAAAAAGATCAGGAAGAGCTGCCGGAGGAATTCCCGGTGATCGAAATCTCCGCAAAGAATGTGGAGGGGATCGGAGAACTGGAAGATACGTTAAAGGAGATGTTCTTCCAGGGCGAACTGACATTTAATGATGAAATCTATATTACGAATGTGAGACAGAAAACAGCACTTCAGGATGCATATGCCGCACTTGAACGTGTGAATGACAGCATTGCCGCAGATATGCCGGAGGATTTCTATTCGATCGATCTTATGGATGCATATGAAGCTCTCGGCAATATCACCGGCGAAACGATAGGAGAAGATTTGGTTAATGAGATATTCAGCAAATTCTGTATGGGAAAATAAAGATAAATATGATGTTGTCGTCATCGGTGCCGGACACGCAGGATGCGAGGCGGCACTGGCAACGGCGAGACTTGGATTTCAGACACTGGTATTTACCGTAAGTGTGGACAGCATTGCGATGATGCCGTGTAATCCGAATATCGGAGGAAGTTCCAAAGGTCATCTGGTAAGAGAACTGGATGCCCTTGGCGGAGAGATGGGAAAGGTCATCGACCGTACATTTATCCAGTCAAAAATGTTAAATAAGTCCAAAGGCCCGGCGGTACATTCGCTTCGTGCACAGGCTGATAAGGCGGTCTACAGCAGAACGATGCGCCGTGTACTGGAAGCGCAGGAGAATCTTGAGATCAAGCAGGGAGAGGTGGCAAATCTCCTGGTGGAAGATGGAAAGATTACCGGAGTGCAGACATTTTCGGGTGCAACTTATCACTGTAAGGCGGTTATCATCTGCAGCGGAACTTATCTGAAGGCACGTTGTATCTATGGGGATGTGAGTCAGTATACCGGTCCGAACGGTCTGCAGGCGGCCAATCATCTGACCGATTGTCTGAAAGAACTGGGAATTAAGATGTACCGTTTCAAGACAGGAACACCTGCCAGGGTAGACCGTAAAACCGTGGATTTCAGCAAGATGGAAGAGCAGTTCGGAGACGAGAGGGTAGTGCCGTTTTCATTTACTACGAATCCGGACGATGTGCAGATCGACCAGGCTTCATGCTGGCTGACTTATACAAATGAGACGACACATGATATCATACGTGCCAATCTGGACAGATCACCGCTGTATTCCGGAATGATTGAGGGAACGGGACCGAGATACTGTCCGTCGATCGAAGATAAAGTTGTAAAATTTGCAGATAAAAAGCGTCATCAGGTATTTCTTGAGCCGGAAGGAATGGAGACGGATGAGATGTATATCGGTGGTATGTCGAGCTCGCTGCCGGAAGATGTACAGTATGCCATGTACCGCAGTGTTCCGGGGCTGGAGCATGTGAAGATCGTAAGAAATGCATATGCGATCGAGTATGACTGTATTGATGCAAGACAGTTAAAACCATCCCTGGAATTCCGTAACATCAGTGGATTATTCAGCGCGGGACAATTCAACGGAAGCTCCGGCTATGAGGAAGCTGCCGCACAAGGGCTTATAGCGGGCATAAATGCCGCCAGAAAGCTGCAAGGCATGGAATCCCTGGTGTTAGACCGTTCAGAGGCTTATATCGGCGTTCTGATCGATGATCTGGTTACAAAGGAAAGTCATGAGCCGTACCGTATGATGACTTCCAGGGCAGAGTACCGTCTGCTTCTGAGACAGGACAATGCGGATCAGCGTCTGACGGAAAAAGGCTATGAAGTCGGTCTGATCTCACAGGAGCGTTACGACCGCCTGAAGGAAAAAGAAAGGCTGATAGAGTCGGAAATCGAGCGATTAAAGAATGCTTATGTCGGAACCAGTGAAAAGGTACAGGAACTCCTGGAATCCTATGAAAGTACACCGCTGAATTCTGGAAGCAGTCTGGCAGAATTGATCCGGAGACCGGAATTGTCCTACGAAGCAGTTGCAGATATTGATGTGACCCGGCCAAAATTGCCGGAAGATCTGGCAGAAGAAGTGATCGGGCAGGTGGATATTTCCCTGAAATATGACGGTTATATCCAGCGTCAGAAACGCCAGGTAGAGCAGTTCAAGAAGATGGAAAATAAGAAAATTCCGGAAGATATGGATTATGATGCAGTGAACAGCCTTCGTATCGAAGCAGTTCAGAAGCTGAAAGAGTACAGACCGGTGTCGATCGGACAGGCGTCACGCATTTCCGGTGTGTCTCCGGCTGATATTTCCGTGCTGATGGTACATCTGGAGCAGATGGGGAGAAAGTAATAACATGACAGATGAATTTGTAAAATTATTGGATCAGGGCTGCGTGGATCTCGGAGTGACGCTTTCGGATCAGCAGAAAGAGCAGTTTTTCAAGTATTATGAGATGCTGATCGAGAAGAATAAAGTGATGAATCTCACGGCGATCACGGAGCTTTCAGATGTGATCACAAAGCATTTCGTGGACAGTCTGCTCCTTGTTCTTGCTGCACCTGAGCTTGGATTAAAACTGGATGCGTCATCGAAATACAGCTGTATCGATGTGGGAACCGGAGCGGGATTTCCGGGAATCCCGTTAAAGATCGCATTTCCTGGCCTTAAGATCACACTCTTGGATTCCTTAAATAAGAGAGTCGGATTCTTAAATGAAGTGATCGAGGCACTGGGACTTACTGATATCACAGCAGTCCACGGCCGCGCCGAGGATTACGGCCGCGACCCGAAATACAGGGAACAGTTTGATCTCTGCGTATCCCGCGCGGTTGCGAATATGTCCACACTTTCCGAATACTGCCTTCCG
>ERZ780223.1470-NODE-1470-length-23223-cov-4.037250_pt1 | contig 23223 bp, 29 predicted proteins | sample MGYA00511016_ERZ780223 | MGnify/ENA primary metagenome ERZ780223 (study PRJEB29588, sample SAMEA2159032) | human gut metagenome | biome: human gut; feature: human-associated habitat; material: faeces | place: Denmark | collected 2008/2010 ... | reverse complement strand
CGTAGCTCTCAACCAGCAACTCTCTGGCTTCATTGTGCAGCATTTTGCCCATTTTGCTCATCTCCCTGTGACATTTTGTACTACTTTTTGCTGCAGTTGTCAAGAGTGACTGCTATTTTGGAAGTTGCTATAATTGAAAATGCCATAGAGTGCCGTAGGATAATCAAGGATCGAGGTTGCAGTTAAAATTGCAACCTCATTTTTTGTGCACAATTACCTATTGACAAAGCAAAGGGTGTATGATATAATGAATATACAAATAGAACGAATCGTTCTACGATATGCATGGAGGCACAGAATGGCAGGATTACGTAAAAGAAATCCCGAAACGATGAAGGAAATACAGGCGTTTGTAGAGGACTATTTCTTTGAATATCACCAATCCCCCTCCATGCAGAAGGTCGCCGATGCAATCGGTACCAGCAAATCGACGGCATACTACTACGTCATGGAAATGGCGCGGAACGGTATGCTGCACTACGATGGAAAGACCATTGAAACACCGCATACACAGAAATCAGACTACAAGATGAACCGAGCCCCCGTTCTCGGAAGCATCGTTTGCGGTTCACCCGAACTGACGGAAGAAGACTTTGAGGAATTTGTCGCTCTTCCGGTTGCCCTTTTCGGTGAGGGAGATTTCTTTGTGCTGCGGACACATGGACATTCTATGGTGGATGCCGGGATTGATGAGGGCGATATGGTCGTTGTGAAAAAACAGGATCATGCAAACTACGGCGATATTGTGGTTGCGCTTGTGGACAACGAAACAACGCTGAAGACCTACTATCCGGAACCGGAAAACAAGAGAATCAGGTTGCATCCGGAAAATGCGAGTATGGAGGACATCGTTGTCAAAGCGTGTAATATCCAAGGAGTCGCCAAACATGTAATCAAAAAACTATAACGGGAGGACGCACGATTGGACTATTACCAGACGCACGATGAAATCGACGAGATCGGCGAAGGTCTGATCCGTAAGTATCAATATCAATCTTTTATCCAAGGAACCCCTACGGACATAGAAGACTTTATTACATCCAATCTTGGATACCGAATTGTCTATGATCGCATTGCCGAAGGAGATGCCGGAAAAATGGCATTCCTTGCGGATGGCAAGACGGCGCTGTTACTTTGGCGGAGCGGTCAACGGGTATCGGTTGTACCGCCCAAAGGATTTATCATTGTTGATGAGTACCTACGGCAGGAGCAGAACCTTAGGAAACGGCGGTTTGTTCTTGCACATGAAGCCGGTCATATACTCATGGACAGGCTCGGAAGCAATCCGGTGACTTCCGCTTTCAGCCGAGAGTTTGACACGGAGAAACAGTACACAATGAAAGAGCTTGCTGACATGTTCAGTATTGCCGAGAGTATGGCAACGGCTATGGGCGTCGCGCTTCTGATGCCCAGGACATCCGTTGTCAGATATGTCAGAAGCCGAGGTTATGAAAAAAGGATTCCGCTGTACGGTGAAAGCGTGCTGTGTACTTGTGACAGAAATGTGGTCAGGGATGCAGCAAATCAATTTCAGGTATCCTACAAAAGTATGTTTTACCGTTTGAGAGATCTGAAGTTGTTTGAACCGCGAGAGCTGGATGAGTTCCTGCTGAAATGTGGAGATGCCGGAGGTGTTATATGACAACAACACCACCCAAGTTCGTAGTTAAGATTCCGGAGGAAAACATAACGAAGAAAATCGAACGCTCCGCAAAGCAATGCGCGGACATGGAATTCCGAGAGATTTTATGTCCCTACTGCGGTACCCCGCTTGTTACTGTGACGGCGAGCATGCGCGAAGGTATTTTGATTGCAAAATGTCAGAAATGCAAAGCAGCTACGCCACTGAATCTTGCCTATTTCTACGCCTCAAAAGCCTATAAGCGTCCATCGGTACATTCTGCCGAGTAAGGACAAAAACTAAATAACAAACACTTTGTAGCGAGTAAGCGGAGCCGATACAATCGGACTACCCAAGCACCGTATGAAGACAAGTAGCAGAATTTGATTCTGCCTTGTTGTCATGCGGTGCTTTTTTGTTTTGCGCTTTTTTGACCTTACTTGCTTCATACGGCTATGAGAGTCCTTTCCGAGGCTTGCGCTTCGGAAAGGATTTTTTATGTTGTCCGTGTGGCAGACCTACATAGCACGATACCCGTAATCTCCGGATTTTTGATTTCAACCGCAAATTCAAAAATCAAAAGGAGATTACCAAATGAGCTGGAACAACGCTTATGAAAGAAAAAAGTTTAACGCAAGGATCAAGAGAGAAATCGCAGAATATCAAGCAGCCGGAATGACGGAAGAACAAATTGCTGAAATCGTAATGTTTGATGAAGAACAGTTCCGAAACGACAGGAGATACCGGATGCACACTCAGGAATTCTGTGAAAGCGATTTTGATGACGATGGCGGAGATAACGGTAAGTCGCCACTGTACCAAAAGTACATGGGGCAGCTGACTGTATCCATTGATGACGAAAAAGTCAGCGCTGACAGATACGGTTGGATTGAAGATATAAAAAACACAGAGCTGTACACGGCTTTGAGCAATATGAGTGAGGAACGCATGGATTTACTGACATCCGTTGTTTTTGAGGGGAAAAGCATGACTGAAATAGCAAAGGAAAAAGGATTGTCGGTATCAGCCATCACACAGAGAATGGGGACTATCAAAAAATATTTGAAAAAATTTTCGGGACAACCTTAAAAAACAGTCATTCTCGCTGGCTACCACTTGAAGGGGCAAATAACCCCCTTGAGAACTTTGACAACTGAATACCCATTCATCAGGCACATTACCTGCGTTGTATGCGATGAGCGGACAAGCCAAGCTCAAGAGGTGCGCGGTGATCTCCCGGGGGAGGGAGCGATCAACACGATACCTTGAGTGAAGCGGGGTTACTACCCGCGGAGGGCGATGACAAACGCAAGGGACAATGATACTTCCGTAGCAGAAATGCGCGGCTGGAGTACCCGGCAGAGGTGAAATTCCTATGGATTCGGTTCGTAGCCGAACACCTGATGACTTCCCATATAAAGAACACCGGGGGTGTCGAGGACAAATGCGGTGTGTTTGAGCATACGGAAATGAAGTGTTCAGAACCTGTATGCTCTGTACATACCCATTTGCCCACGGGAAGTCAGGGTATTCAGTTACACCGGGAGGGCGTATGAAAAACAGATTACAAAAGATTTTGGAAAGAGAGCATCAGGGAAAAGACAATGCGATTGTGAGCCGTGCATTAGAAGAACGGCTTGGCTGTAAAGGAACGATGATCCGCGAAATGGTCAACGAACTTCGCAACGCGGGAGTCCCGATTTGCAGTGACAGAAACGGCTACTACATAGCCAAAAGCCGCGAAGAACTTGACCGCACGATTGTGCAGTTGAAAAGCAGAGTGAAAAAGATTCAGTCCGCCATTGACGGACTGAAAGCAGTCAGAATGTGAAAGGAAGGTAATTACGATGATGACAAGCAGAGAGTTCAGAAGATTGGTTGTAGCGGTGTCGAACGGATACGCTGCTGCGGACAAGAGAGTGGATGCCGGCAACCGCGAGGAGTTTCTGCGGCACGGTAAATGGGCGCTCGGTGTTCTGAAAAGATATTTCCACGATACCGACCACAATATTGAGCGTTGGCTTCAGGGAGAGAAGTGTGTATTCATTGGCGCTGTAACAAAAGCTCCTACGGAAATTCAGATCGGGAATGACCTTGATGCTTTCTTCTATTTTATGCAGTTCTACAAAATGCAGAAAGAGGACAGGGAACCGGATGAAGATTTTATCGACTACATGGCACTTCTGATTACGCGCAGTCAAAACAAGGAGTGGGAAGAATGTTAAATCGGCAGGCAAAACCGGGTGAGGGCGGACAAGTACCTCACACGGAACGGATGAAGATATACCTTGCCGAACTCGGAGAGAAAACGGATTCATCGGTGCAGGGTGGAACAAGACCGGTAATTGTTTTACAAAACAATGCAGGCAACCGAAGTTCCCCGACAGTCATCGTCGCACCGATTACGAGCAAGTTGGAAAAGCCGCATCTGCCGACTCATGTGGTTCTCGGACAGTCAAACCTGCCGAAACAGTCCATGGTGCTGTTGGAGCAGGTGATGACGATTGACCAGAAGTTACTTATTAAAGAGTACGGAGAGATTGGGGAACAGGACAGAAAGAGCGTGGAACGGGCACTGAAGGTCAGCTTTGGATTGCTTCATAGTCGAAAGAAAGAACGGAGAAACATATGAGCGAGCAACAGAGAAAAATTATGGTCTATTACATTGCAAGGGACGTTCTGAGACAGCTTCTTGAAAAGAAAGCCGCAGAGCGTGAGGTGTTGGAGCGTATCAATCGGAAAAATGCGGAGAAAATGGGGTGCCGGGCTGAGCCGATCTGATTTGCACCTTTGCAAAAAATCAGACTGTCAGGTAGAATAATTACACAAGCGGAAAGGAAGGCGGTCAGAATGGAAGGAAAGGCAAAGCGGGTTCAGATTATACGAGCCACAAAAGGGGAGCAGGAATACGGCAAGATACGGATGGCCGCCTACTGCCGCGTCAGTACGGATTCTTCGGATCAGGCAAATTCCTTCATGGCGTAGATGCAGTATTACAACGATTACATCCGCCAGAACCCGAATATGGTTTTGGTTGACATTTATGCGGATGAAGGGATTACCGGAACGAGCATTGAAAAAAGAACGGAATTCAAAAGACTCTTGCGTGACTGTGAGAATCATAAGATCGACCGCGTTATCGTGAAAAGCGTGACGCGCTTTGCCAGAAATTCATTGGAGTGTCTGGAAGCCATCCGAACCATGCAGAGCTGCGGCGTCAGCGTTTATTTTGAAACGGACAACATCGACACCTCACACATGAATTCGGAGCTGTTGCTGTACATCAAAAGTGCGTTCGCGCAGGGAGAAGCACTGGCGGCATCCGCGAGAATGCAGACCTCCATTCGCATGAAAATGGAGGAGGGCAGTTACGTTGCAACCCATGCACCCTTCGGCTACCGATATGAATCAGGCGAACTGATTGTCGTGCCGGAGGAAGCGGAGGTTGTACGGGAAATATTTGATTGGTATCTTTCGGGGAAGGGCTTTGACGCAATTACGGCAGTGCTGAACAGGCGGTACGGTGGATGGAACTCCAATCGTGTCAGATATATTCTGACCAATGAAAAGTATATCGGAGATACGCTGTGGCAAAAAACCTATACACCGCATATGCTTCCGCTTCGGAATGTACCGAACAATGGGGAGAAGGCAAAATACTATGCCGAGGGAACACAGCAGGCGATCGTGTCGAGGGAAGATTTCGGGCTTGTCCGGCAGATGATTGCAGAACGCTCGCAGAAGGGTAAGCCGCCTAAAAAGACACCGTTCTTTCCTGTCGGCGTTGTGTGCCGACATTGCGGCTGGAGCTTTTCGCGTAAGGGATCATCACCACATCTGATCGCTTGCAGCAAAAAAGGACTCTCAGGAACAAAATGCCCATCGAGAAGCTATTCCTATGACGAGTTAGCGGGTGCATTTGTCCGAATGTATCATACGCTGCGGCAAAACGAACACGGGATACTTGACCAAGCTGTTTTGCAATTACAGTCATATAAAGCGAAGCGAACCTGTCAAAATGAGCAGATTGCCGGCATTGACGCCGACATTGCTCGGCTCTCCGAGCAATCCGAGATGTATGCAAAGCTGTTGGCGGAAAAAGTCATCGATCAGGTGACGTATGCGGAAAAGTGCGATATTTATAAGCGAAAGATTTCAGAGCTGCGCACCAGACGGAGAAAGCTGCTGTCAGAGGATGAGGATGAACGCTGTGTGGAGGGACTACGGAAGCTGAAGCGCAAACTGCACGATATGCCACCCCGGATTCTTTCGGCAACGAAAAATCAGATAACGGCAATCACGAAAAAAATATATGCCGAGGAGGACGGATCGTTGACCTTTGTTCTTTGCGGCGAGCTTGAATTGAATGTGAGGATGGAAACGCTATGTCACTGAGACATATACCCTATGGATACAGAATTGAAAAGGGAACGCCGGTGATCGTGCCGGAAGAAGCGGAAATTGTCAGTCGGATATTTCACCGGTATGACGACGGTGAGACACTGCTTGCCGTTGCAGACAGCCTGACAGAACAGCAGATTGATTACTACGAAGGAAAACGGCAGTGGAACAAAAACATGATTGCACGGATTCTGGAGAACAGAAAATATATCGGAGAAGAGACATATCCGCCCATCGTATCCCGACAGCTTTTTGATGCTGTGAACAGGGACAAGAATCAAAAGGGCGCACACAAGCTGGAGGGAACGGCGGAAATCGAGTATCTGCGCGGCGTTTTACTATGCGGGAATTGCGGTGGGAAAATGCAGCGGAAAGGGAAATGGAAAACGCGCGAGAAATGGCTCTGCCGATGCGGATGTAAGGCGGCAGTGTACATCTCCGACGATGTCATCACGGATGGAATCAGAGAATGCTTTATGAGAATCAAAAACGATCCGGTGCAGATTGAATGTGTATATGATGAAAAAGATTTCTATCACCCGACCGTTGAAGTAACAAAGCAGGAAAATGAAGTCTTACGGCTTTTGGAAGCGACAGACATTCCGTTCGGCGTGGTGAAGAAGACTGTTCTGACGGCGGCGAGGCTTCGGTTTTCTTGCTGTGATGAGAACCCGGCAGAAGCATATACCGAGCTTTTGAAAGCTGCCTTTGAGAGTTATGACGGAAAGTTCGATGTTGATTATCTGAAATTGATCTGCAAGGGTTTTCGGGCAAATATCGATGGAACGGTTACGGTAATTTTGAAAAACGGAGCGGAGATAAGAAGTACGGAGGTGCAAAATGCTTGCTGAAAGAAAAGTGGTGACAAAGATAGAGGCCAATCCTCTGCTTACGGCACGCGAAAAGGAGCGGTCGCTTGTGAGGGTGGCGGCATACTGCCGGGTATCCACGGACAGCGACGAACAGCTTGACAGCTATCAGGCGCAGATTACCTATTACACCGATTACATAGCCAAAAATCCGGATTGGCGCTTTGCCGGTATCTATGCCGATGAAGGGATTACTGGGACGAAAGCTGAGAAACGTCCGGAGTTTCAGCGATTGATGCGGGACTGCAAAAAAAGAAAAATCGATATGATTCTGACCAAGTCCGTCGCCCGATTCGCACGAAATACCGTAGACAGTCTGAGCTATGTCAGACGACTGAAAGCGCAGGGAATCGGCGTGTTCTTTGAGGAGCAGAATCTTGATTCCATGAAGGCGGACAGCGAGATGTTTATCGGTATTCACAGCGTATTGGCTCAGGCGGAAAGCGAAAATATCAGCGCCAATGTGCGGTGGGGAATCCAGCAGAGAATGAAATCCGGTACGTTCAAATTCCGATACAATATTCTCGGTTACAGAAAAGGCGCAGATGGTGAGCCGGAAATCGAACCTGAGGGAGCTGAAACAGTTCGGCTGATTTATGACAAGTATCTTGCGGGAGAAAGTCTGGATCAAATACGGGCATCCTTGATTGAAAACGGAGCAAAAGCCTTCAACGGCACGGTTTCATGGAACAAGGAAAGCATCAGGCATATTCTGACCAATGAACGCTTTTGCGGGGATATGCTGCTCCAAAAAACATATATCGATAACTGTATCAGCCGGAAAACAAAGGTCAATCACGGCGAAATGCCGAAGTATCTGATTACGAATAATCATGTGCCTATCATATCGCGCGATGATTTCCAGCGTGTGCAATTGGAGCTTGCCCGACGATCAAGTAAGCGAAAGGTGTCCTCCAAAACAATCACCGAACAGGGAAAGTACAGCGGAAAATATGCGCTGTCGGAAAAATTGATCTGCGGTGAGTGCGGGACTCCTTACAGACGAAAAACATGGATGGTTGGCGGACAAAAGAAAATCGTTTGGCGTTGTATCAATCGGATCGAACACGGAACGCGAATCTGCCGCGACTCCATAACGGTAGAAGAGAGCAGGCTCCATCAGGCAATTTGTAAAGGGTTGTGCAACGCGGCGGCTTGCCGGGATGAAGTGTTGGAGTTGATTAAGTCAAATCTGTCGTATGCGATTACCGGAAACGAGAAAATTCTGGACGCCTATGCGATTCAAAAAAACATAGAACGCGTCAACGATGAGATGGATCAGGCAATGATCGGATTCAGCACCACGCAGGGTGACAAGAACAAGTATCTTGAGGTAATCAATATAAAAAACTCCGAGCTCGCAGTTCTGCGTGAGCAACTGGCACTTGCCAACAAGCAGGTACACAGTGATGATTTCACTCGTTTCGAAATTGAAAAACTGGAGCAGGCATTGACAACCTGCGATATGGCGCAGACCTCCTTCAGTGACAGCCAGATCAGAACGCTCGTTGAGTGTATCCGGGTTAATAAAAAGAACACGATTCATATCGTCCTGAAGGGCGGCTTCTCCATTACAGAGGAGCTTTAGAAAACAAGCGAAAAGAGAATGCTGACAGCTATGGCGTTCTCTTTTTTTGCGGAAAAGCAAGAGAATGGGGCCTTTTTTTCAAAATAACGAATATAACGGTTGAAACGACATCAAAAATGTGGTATAATGAAAATGCAGATTTCCAAAGAAGGGGGAACGATGATGATTTTTCAGGAAACCGAAAAAGTTGAATTAAAGAGAATATTGAATGATACCTTGCCCAAGGAAATCGTCGCATTCCTAAACAGCTTTGACGGCACGATCTATATCGGCGTTGAAGATGACGGAACGGTAATCGGGGTGAACAATCTTGATGAAACGCAGAAACGCATTGCGGATATTATTACCACACAGATTTTACCCAATCCGCAAAGTCTGATCGAACTTGGTACGAAGTTCATTGACGGGAAGAATGTGATAGAGATAAAAGTGCAAAAAGGAAATGCACTTTACTATATCAGGAAATACGGTCGCAGTGCCAATGGTTGCTTCATGCGGATTGGTACCACCTGCCGCAGCATGACGGAGGATGAAATATCACGAGCATATATCGCAACTTTGAAAATAGGAAAAGAAAGCATCGTTGATATTGAAAACTATAATCAAGCGCTTTCGTTTTCGATGCTAAAGAACTACTATTTGGCAAAAGGTTTTCATATTAACGAAAAAACTTTCGACAAGAACTATCATTTAAGAAATCGCGAGGGAAAGTATAATCTCTTAGCAGGTCTTTTGGCTGATGATAACGATGTTTCCATAAAAGTGGTTCGTTTCGCCGGAACAAATAAAAGCGAACTCGTTGAAAAAAGTGAGTATGGTTATATTTGTTTGCTGATGGCAATTGACAAAGTCATTGCGCGTCTTGATGTCATAAACATTACAAAAAGCGTATTGGACGGCAGCGCAATGCGAAAAGATAAACGTTTACTTGATGCTCGTTGCTTGAGAGAGGCTTTTCTTAATGCCATAGCACATAATGATTGGAGCAGTAAGGTTTCTCCTGCCGTGTATGTTTTCGATGACAGAATTGAAATCATTTCAACAGGCGGATTGCCGGAGGGACTGTCGTTGGAAGAGTTTTATGAAGGCTGTAGCAAGCCGAGATGCCCTGAGCTGATGCGCATTCTTCGTGATCTGGAATATGTCGAGCAATCCGGCTTCGGAATCAATAAGATTACGGAAGTATACGGAAGAGATGTTTTCAGGATCACTGACAATTTTATTACTGTGATCTTGCCGTATGATCCGGATGTAATGAAAACTACCACCAAAACTACCACCAAAACTACTGCCAAAACTACCACCAAAACTACTTCAGATATAGAGAACAGGATTTTGTCTATCATCAGAGAAAACCCAAAGATCACGGTGAAATCCATCTCTCGGATGGTTGAAATAACGGAAGACGGCATCAGGTATCATATCAAGAAGTTGAAAAAACAGGGATTGCTTGAATATATCGGTGCGAGCAGAAGCGGACATTGGGAAATAAAGGACTGACACTCAGTTACAACTCTTATAATGGTCCAAGCGGCTGAAAAGCATATAAAATGTGAAAAGCACTTCGGATCTGAACCATAGTTGTTCAGTTTGAAGTGCTTTTTATTACCTAAAACCGTTGCGCCACAACGGTTTTTAATATATCGTATGATTGAACACATAAAGCGAAAACAGGTCAAAATCGAATATCAAAACGCATTTCACTTTTTCAGCTGAACCATCAGTGTTCAATTTAACATTCCTGTTTTTCCTTGCTGTTGCTGAAATATTCGACCTCATAGCTATTTGGTGTACGGTTCGAAAGAATAGAGTGCGGTCTTTCGTTGTTATAGAAACTCATATATTTGTCAACCGACTCTCGAAAAGATTTTATGGATGTGTATTCGTGACGGTATAGCTCTTCTCGCTTGAACCCGCCGAAAAAAGACTCCATAACCGAGTTGTCATACGGTGTTCCTGGATTCGAAAATGATTGCTGAATGCTATATGACTTCAAAAGCTTTCGGAATTGTCCCGAGGTGTAGTTGCTTCCTTGGTCACTGTGAAACAGTAGTGATTTTGTAGGATGTCTGTTTTCAATGGCGAGCTTTAGTGTGCTGGTGGTAAGCTGGGTACTGTTGTGCTTTGAATGCTATGACTTTTCTTGCAAACAAATCAATGATGACGCAGGTGTATATGGGCTGGTTGTGAAAGAAAAAATATGTGATATCGCTCACCCAAACTTCATTTGGTCTGCTGACCGTGAAATGTTGATTTAAAATATTTTTTCGACGCTCATTTTGCAAAAGATATAGCTTTTTTGCACCGGAGCGTATAGAAAACCAACCGTTTTGGTGCATGATTTTAGCCACAGTAGATTCTGATATTGCGTATCCACGATCTTTTAGTATGGCATGTATTTTTCCGGCACCGAAAATTTGATTGGAATTATCGTATAGTTCTTTAATTAAAGGCGTCATACGCGTTCTTTTTGCCGAATATGTGGTATTTCCATTTTTGTTTCGAAGAATGTGATTATAGTAACTGCCTTTGGCGACTTGTAATGCTTCACATAGAAGATTGATGTTATATTTAGCTGACAACTTTGTGATGGCATTGAATTTGTCTCTCAATGGTGAATTTACGGAACAGTCGGATGCTCGCAGAATATCGATCATATCTTTTTGCCTATTGCATTTTTGGCTAAGAAAATGCAGGTCGCGATAATTGGGTATTTTTTTTTCGCCAAATGATTCCTGACGCTGTTTTATCCATGCGTAAATAGTGCCGCGAGAAATATTTGTTTTTTGGGATATATCCGAAATTTTCTCTCCGTTGAGATAGCGATTGACAACTGAGCTTCTTTCCTTTTCCGTATAGGGCTTATTCATATGTATTCCTCCCTTACAAGGAGATATTATATATGAATAGCTTACTCACGGCAAGTAGCTATTTCGTCAATTATACACATTAAAACCCTTGAAAACACTGTGTTTTCAAGGGTTTTCTGTTATCTCGGAAGGTCTGAAAGGACTTCAAAAAAGCCATTTTCAAGTTTTCGGGACTTACACACCCGAATGACTGTTAACCAGGCGAAATACCGCCGAAAAGACCATTTGGCACTGACCACTACCTGTTTACAGTCATCCGCCTTTCAGTGCAATTTTCTTTGATTCGGAGGTGATTTCATTGAGCAAATATGAGCCGCTTTGGAGGTTCCTTTGAACGGATAGAAGAGATTCTTGGTTTTCCCATGGATCATTCTTTCCTGAATTATAAACAGGAAGCAGAACAATTTGGATACCGTGTCGAGAAAATTTCGCTCAAAGAAAAATGGGTGCGCTTTGTCCGCATAGCCGCACAGTGACACCATACCTTTGCAAATCTCCTTGCTTTCCTATATAATATAGGTGAAGAAAGGCAGGGGACACACATGAAAAAGAATTATGAATCCGTTTACCGCATGAAACTTACCGGCTATCAGGTCAGAACCGCCATCGGGATTCTGAATGAACGCCGTCTTGCATTGAAGTCACAGGGATGCACCCTTGAGAACAGCGAAGAATATGTGGGTGTATTTAACCTGCTCAGCCGTTTTCTTGACCTGCTTCCCGCCTGACACAACTGAATATCTGAAATCAAGCCATCTTTATACCGCAATTTCGCGGTCAATGAAGGTGGCTTTTTTTATTGCCAAAATTACAATTCAAGGAGGAACCGAATGTACATTGAAATGAACCCAACCGGGCTGACGCTGACAGACCTGATCTGCGTTGCCCACCGAAAACGAAACGAGGACACCTGCTTTCCGTATGCCGTGCAGTCCTGCCGATGCTCTAACTGCCGTTATGTCGGCGAGGGCAAGTGTTCTCTGAAAGAGTGCTGCTGTATGGCGGAGAGAGTACGGGCGCACACCTGTACTTTTGCCGAGATTCTGAACACCTGCTTTGCCAATGTAAAGGACAATGTGTTCCATTACCGACTCCGCCTCGCTGCGGAACGCGCAACCATGACGAAAACCTGTTTTCTTGATAGGGAACACAGAGCAAGATTTCAGAAAGCGCTCCACCGAGTGCGCGGGAACGATAAATCGCTCATTGCGCAGCTTTTTGTCCTTACCGCAACCGAAAGCCTGTGGAGTGCATCGGATGATGCCGTAAGAAAGAGCAGTATCTCCTATCTGGACGTTGACTTTCGCGCATTTTCCGAGAACGACTATCTTTTCTACTGCATTGCCTACGACATCGGAAACGGAACCTCGCATACGGACATAGAGGATTTGTCCAATGATGAAGTCGTGGACTTCGACCTATTCCGCGTGGTGTGTTCCGCGATTGCTATCTCTGTTTACGGCTATGATGCCATCCGTGTGTCTGAGCGATTCCGGAAGCATAAGCGCAGAAAGAGCAGAAAGGGCGGGTGGAAGCATGGCGAATGAACCGAATTATTCCTCCAATCCCTCAAAGGACGAGCCGAAGAAAGAAAAGGTCCGTGTAATTCCTCTGGAATACATTGACGAGTTTCCGGGGCACCCGTTCAAGGTGTTGGATGATGAAAGTATGCAGAAGCTGATGAACAGCATCGAGGAGATCGGGGTGCAATCGCCTATTGTTGCACGAATCAAGGAAGATCAGAGATACGAGATCATTTCGGGTCACAGGCGCGTTCATGCCTGCCGCAGGCTGGGGCTGAAGCTCATTCCGGCGATTGTGCGTGACCTTTCCCGCGATGAAGCCATCATTGCTATGGTGGACGCGAATCTGCAACGGGAGCATATTCTGCCGAGCGAGAAAGCGGCAGCATATAAAATGAAGATGGATGCAATGAAAAGAAGGGCAGGCAGACCAAGTAAAGAAAATGTGTCCCCATTGGGGACGAATTTAAGAACTGATGAGATTATTGCACAGGAGGCGGGAGAAAGTCGAAACCAAGTACAACGGTATATCCGCCTTAACGAACTTGTCCCCGAACTGCTTGAAATGGTTGACAGGGAAAGCATTGCCTTCCGTCCTGCCGTGGAACTTTCGTATCTTTCGGAGGACGAACAGCGCAACCTCGTGGAAACCATCGACAGCGAAGAAGCAACGCCGTCACTATCGCAGGCTATTCGTATGAAAAAGCTCAGTCAGGAGGGGAAGCTGGATATGGACAAGATATTCTCCATTATGACCGAAGAAAAGCCGAACCAAGCGGAGACAGTGAAATTCAAGTCGGACGAACTCTCCCGTTTCTTTCCGGAGCGCACCCCGCCCGAACTGATCCGGCAGACCATCCTCAAGCTGCTCGACGCATGGCAGAAGTCAAAAGCGACGGAAAGAACGATCATACGCCGCAGCCGTGACGATGCCCGTTAAGACCTTACCCGAAAACAAACGGTAAGGTCTTTTTCTTTTCCCCTTCCTCACACTCTAACCCCTTATACGATCAGTTTACTGACAGGAGAGAGTATAAGAGATTAAGTTATATATATATTCCAAAAAGGAGTTGGTGACAGATATGACTGTGTAAAGGATGCTCAAAATTCATTTCAAGGGAGGAACCATGTTCAGAAAAATCAAGGCGTGGATACGCCGGAAACAGACCGGGATTAAGGCGGTCACAACAAACAAACGCGGCGAATTTTACTTGGATAAGGTGATCGGCATGATTATTGCCGTAGTAATCGGCGGCTTGCTGCTTGCCGGACTGTATGCCTTGTTCAACAATACGGTTCTGCCGGGACTGACGGATAAGATTCAGTCCATGTTCAGTTAAGACGGATTCGATCAGCGGAGGCGAGTCCGTTTTTCTTTTTCCGCACAAACCAAAAATTCAAAAACAAATTTCAAAAACGAAAGGGTAAAAAACCATGTTCAACAAAATCAAAAACTTCTTCAATCGCTCTAAGAAAGCCATCGACAACAAGTGCAACGAGATCTACTGCAAGGCGCAGACTGCCGTTGCCAATGCCAAAGCCGAGTTCTATATCGATAAGACAGTCGGGATCATCATTGCCGTTGTGGTCGGCGTTCTGCTCATGGGTATCGTGTATGCGTTCATCAAGGGCAACATTCAGACCCGTCTCGACACCGAGATCGGCAATCTCTGGGATTACACCGCATAAGCGCGTAAGAACTACTTTTCGGGGCAGGTGCAGGAGAAGCACTTGCCCCGGCTAACGGAAGGAGGATATGATGCCGGAAATGATTCGGATACTGTGCGAGGGGCTTGCAACCATCCTGTTCACACTCATCTGTACGCGCTTTCTCTGCAAAAACATGAAGAAACGGGACTTTCGCTTTGTCCCGTGGCTTCCGTATGTGCTGACCGGACGCGGCTCAGCAATGCTGTTCCTGCTTGGCGGACTGTCCCCGCGGACATTCTGCGGGATCGCATTTCTGTTTGTGCTTCTGTATGCGTCCGTGCAGGACCACTCTACTCATGAAGCGGACGATATACTGTCCGTTATGATGCTGATGCTGGCGGTGACAAATATCTCGGAAGCGACCGTTCTTTCACAGCTTCTCGGTGCCGCCATTGTATGCGGTGCGCAGATGCTCATCGCCCTGTGCGGAAAGAAACGCATGGGAATCGGCGGTGCGGACATCAAGCTGTCCACGGCTGCCGCGCTCCTGCTCGGATTCTATAAGGGGGTTATCGGCTTTATGCTCGGACTCCTGATTGCCGTGGTTGCACAACTTATCATTACCCACAGGAAGAAAGAGCAGAGAACACAGCCCTTTGCACTCCTTCCGTATTTGTCAGTCGGTTTCATAATCGGCTATCTAATCTAAAAATTGGAGGTACTCATGAAAAATAAAATGAGAATCACCGGCAACCGAACGGTGATAGGAATTATCTGTATTGTCCTCGCTCTCGGTATCACATTCGGGATTGCGCCTCTTGTCAACCGCTTCACCGACCGAAAAGTGGAAGTGGTACAGGTAAAACAGAATGTGGAGCGAGGACACCTGATTACCGAGGACGATGTGGAGCTTGTCAAGGTGGGAGCCTTGAACCTGTCGGACAGAACGGTGAAAAACAAAAAATATGTTGTCGGAAAGTATGCCGCGACCAACCTTTACGCCGGGCAGATTATGATTGCCGACCTTGTTGCGGAGAAAAGCAACAGCGCGGATGATGTGCTGTCCGCTCTCGATGGAACCAAGGTTGCCATCTCGGTCAATATCGCGTCCTTTGCGCAGGGGCTGTCCAATAAGCTCCAGAACGGAGATATTGTCAGCGTCATTGTCTATGACAAGGAGACGAATCAGTCCCATGTGCCGCCCGAACTCCGGTATGTAAAGGTCATTACGACCACGACAGGGGATTCGGTGGACAGCGACCGGAAAACCGACGCAACACAGGCGATCACTGTCACGCTGCTTGCCTCTCCCGATCAGGCAAAGCTGCTTGCCTACCTGAATACCACAACGACCTTGCATTTCTCTCTGGTATGCCGAGGGGATAAGACAGTCGCGGAGCAGTACCTGAAGGTGCAGGAAGATTATCTTGCGTCCCACTCGTCGGAAACCACTTCGCAGGAGGACACCAATGGGTAAGATTATCGCAGTATGGGGGACACCGAATAGCGGAAAGACGGCTTTCACCATGAAGCTCGCCGGGCATTTGTATGAGACGGGGAGACGGAGACAGACCAAGGTCGTTGCCGTCCTCACCGATGTCATTGCCCCCTCCATGCCTGTTGTCTTTCCCTTATATCGCAGCGAGGACATTTACTCGCTCGGTGAGCTGCTTGCCAAGACCACGATCACGGCGGACGATATTTTTTCCTATACCACGCTTCTGCGCGGCAGGGAAAACTTCGGGGTTCTCGGCTATCGGGACAAGGAAAATGCCCACAGCCACCCGGCATATACCGGGGAAAAGGCGCTGTCTTTTCTCAATATCCTTGCCGCCAATACGGATTATGTGTTGGTCGATTGCATGAGTGAGCCGGAGGACAGTATTCTGACGCAGACCGCACTTGCAACCGCCGACAGCAGCGTCAGATTGGTAACGCCCGATCTCAAATGCCTTTCCTATGTGCTGTCGCAGTCGGGACATTTCATGACACGCGGATATATGCCGCCGACGCAAATCACCGTCATGAACACCCCGAATCAGACCTTTGCCATGCCGGTTGCGGACGCAAGGAGCCATCTCGGAAAGATCGCGATCACACTCCCGTTTTCTGCGGCGCTCGCTGAACAGAGTCTGGAGGGCAGTATGAGCGAGGTGTTGAAGGATCGGCATTTTATGCAGGCGGTCGGGATGATTGCCGAGAAATTGAGGTGAGCGTATGCCGAAAATCGATTTAGCCTCTCTTTCGGGCATGGTGCAGCAGCACATATCCAGAAAGTATGCGGCGGCACTCATTGACCGCACCAAGGTGGCAGAACTCAAAGCGTATATCGCGCAGTACCTCTATGACACCGGGTTTACGGTGGACGGCTATACCGAAAAGACGCTTGCAGATAGACTGTATTCGGAAATGGCGGAGTATTCGGTATTGACGCGCTATCTCGACGATCCCGATGTAGAGGAGATCAACATCAATGGCTGGGACGACATCGCCATTACACACCTCGACGGTCGGATTGAAAAGACCAAAGAGCATTTCTTTTCTCCGCAGCACGCACAGGATGTGGTCAAAAAGCTGCTTCAGCATTCGGGTATGATTATTGACAATGCGTCACCCTTAGCACAGGGACATCTGCCGAACAATACCCGTATTACGGCGGTGAAAAAGCCCGTGGTCGATGAAGAACGCGCGATTGCCGTCAGTATCCGTAAACTGTACCCGCAGAGAGTGGACAGGGACAACCTCATCCGCACAAACGCGCTGACAGAGGAAATGCTCGGTTTCCTTGAAACCTGCATCCGATACGGCGTGTCCTTTGTCGTTGCGGGGCGTACAAGTTCGGGTAAAACCACACTGCTCAACGCTTTGCTTGCCGGGATTCCGGACAATAAGCGTATCTATACCATCGAATCGGGTGCAAGGGAACTGTCGCTTGTCAAGCGGAACGGAGCAGGGGAGGTTATCAACAATGTGGTGCATACCATCTCCCGCCCGTCAGATAACGAGGCATATAATATCACGCAGGCACAACTGCTCATGGCGGCGCTCCGTTTCGACCCGGATATTATCTGTGTCGGAGAAATGCGCGACCGGGAAGCATACAGTGCCATCGAAGCCAGCTCTACCGACCATACGGTGGTATCTACCGTTCACGGCGGGGGCGGGCGTTTTGCGCACAGAAGAATCGCTTCACTTGCCTATCAGAACTTTGAGAAGCAGTCGCTGCAACAGGCGGCGCTTGCTTTTCCGGTCGTTGTCTTTGCGCACAAGCTGGAGGATAACTCCCGTAAGGTGATGGACATTACCGAGTGCGTGGTCGGTGACGACGGGGAACTCATCTACCGCAAGCTGTGGCAGTACAGAATTTACTGCAACGAGTATGAGAACGGGCGATTCCGCGTGGAGGGGAAATTTGAGCGTGTCAACCCGATCTCCGATTCTCTCCGCTTAAAGCTCCTGCGCGGCGGTGTACCGCAGGAACTGCTGAAACAGTACACCGGAAAGGAGCAAACAGAATGACAGTTGTCTATATAATCAGTTTTCTGCTGATTGCCTTTGGCATTGTCCGCATCCTCGGACTGACGCCGGAGAGCATCGGCGCAGATGTTTCCGCTATCCTGGACAGGAAAAAGAGTCTCCGCGACAATGCAATGCGCGCGAGAGGCAAGAAAAGAACCAACAAGCTGGTGCTGTGGCTGGATAAGATCCGCCGCGCACTATCTGACACGGGCAAAGAAAAATCTTTCGGCGTGGCTTGTGCCGTGGCGTTGCTATTGATGATCCTCGGCTGCGTCGGTGCCATCGTTATCGGGAATCCGTTTCTGGCTCCCGTTCTGGCAATCGCACTTGCCATGATTCCGTTTCTCTACCTGCTTCGCACCGTGGAGCAGTACGAGGAGCAGGTGAAGTTAGAGCTGGAAACCGGACTTTCCGCGATCACTTCTTCCTATGAGCGCACTATGAATCTCAAAAATGCGGTGGAGGAGAACATCGACAACCTCAAACCGCCCGTCAAGGGACTGTTTCAGAGCTTCCTCGTGGAAATCTCGGTTATCAATCCCGATGTCAAAGCGGCAATCTGCCACCTGCGGGAACGGGTAAAGGACTGTGTGTGGGAGGAATGGTGCGACACCCTGATCTCGTGTCAGGACGATAGCCAACTGATCGGAACGCTCTATCCCGTAGTCGAAAAACTGACGGATATGCGTATCGTCAACGCCGAACTGAAGGTTATGATCTCGGAGAACAAAAGAGAATATTATATCATGGCACTGATGGTTGTTGCAAACATCCCGCTTCTGTATTTCCTCAACAAAGAGTGGTACGGAGCGCTCATGTATACGACCTTCGGCAAGGTCACGCTGGCAATCTGCGGCGCGGTTATGCTCTTTACCTTTTTGAGGATGCAGAAATACTGCAAGCCGGTCGAGTACCGGAGATAAGGAGGGCGTATGATTGTTTTACAGATTATCATCGGCGTGATTGCCGCAGTCGGCGTCGGGTTCCTCTTGGCAGACTTTATGAAGATTCCCTCACTGAAAGCCTCCAAAGCGGCAAACAGCGTCGGACGGAAGGGCAAGAAAAAGACGGGCGTCATCGAACTCTACCGACGGGATTTTGCCACCAAGCTGGCAGGGAAGCTGCATCTGAACGAGTTCAAACGCGCAAATCTTGTGATTGACCTGCGCACGGCGAATATGGAGATCACGCCGGAGCAGTATATGGCGGACGCCATTGTCAAAGCGCTCATGGTCGGAATTCTTGCAATTCCGGCATTTTTTATTTCCGTATTCTTCGGTTTTCTCATTCTCGGTATCGCGTTTTTCGTGTATTTCTCGGAATCCAAAAAGGTGACGCGGAAGATCAGGCAGAAACGAGCCAATATCGAGTACGAGCTGCCAAGGCTGGTCGGACACATTGAAAAACTGCTCACGCACAGCCGTGACATCATCTATATCCTGGAGTCGTATATCCCGATAGCTCATCCCGAACTCAAGGAGGAGCTGTTCATTACGGTTGCCGAAATGCGAAGCAGCGGTAATATCCGCAACGCCTTGGATTTCCTTGACAAGCGCATCGGCTCGGCGTGGCTGAGCGAGGTCGCAAGAGCATTGGAAACCGTGGAGAACTCTGCGGATACAACGGCACTCTGGACATCACTTTCGATGAAGTTCAAGGAGCTTCAGCGACTGAACCTCAAAGCACAGGCGAACACCGTGCCGCGCAAGGTCAAGAAGCTGTCGATGGCGCTGATGATGTGCTTTTTGCTCATCTACATTGCAGTCATCGGGCAGGTGCTGATGAATTCTCTGGGCGGCATTATGTAAGGCGGTGATCGGATGAAAATGAAAAGGATTATGAAAAGCACCCGGGGCGAGGGATATATTGACCTTGCCGTTGCGGTTCTTGTTCTTGTTTTTGTATTGGTCATTGCAATCTCTTTGTGGTCGGCAATCACCCTGAAGCAGGATATGCGGTATCTATGTGAGGAACTGATCGCCACAGCAACCTCTACGGGAAAAGTCGGGGAGGAAGTGGAGCAGCGATTTGCGGAACTCTGCGAGGAAACGGGCATCACGCCAACGGTCACTTGGAATACGACCTATTACAATGCGACAAAGAAGCAGGTGCAGCTCGGCGAGATCATCACCTGTACCCTGACGCATGAGATTACCTTGCAGGGCTTCGGAACCTTTACGCTCCCGTTCTCGGTTACGGTCACGCAGTCGGGACTGTCGCGTGTGTATTGGAAGTGAGGCGGAATATGAAGATGCTCAGAAACAAAAAGGGCTTTTCGTATATCCTGACCTGCGTTCTGGTGCTTGCGGTGGTGATGATGATCGCCGTGTCCGTGCAGTATTCACTCGTGTTCAGCCTTGTGAGGAGCGAGAAGGAAGCAAGCCGATTGGCGCTGGACAGCCTTGTGACCAAATATGCGGTGGAACAGTATGACGCACTCAAACAGGGAGAAGCGTATGCAAGTCATATCGACCGCGCACAGCTTGTCCGCCGCGCTTACGGCACGCTTGGCTTTGCGGATGCCGGAATCACCGAAAAGACTGTTTCCAAGGGCGATGCGTCCTATATCGTCAGCCGCCCGGAGATTACAGCGGCGGACAGCGGGAGCATCGGTGTGACTGTCCGGTACACCATGACCGTACCGTTCCGCGCATTCGGCAGAGTTGTGGCAGAGATCCCGATTCCGGTGGAGATCAATGCAATGCTCAATGAAAAGTATTAAAGGAGAACCAACATGAAAAAGAAAAATAATGTTATGATGATCGCTGTCATTGCGATCACCCTGCTGATGATCGGTTGCGTCATCGTGATGGGGATTATCCGAAACAGCAACCGAAACAATCCGGATGTAAAGCCTCCGGAGCAGACAACGGATACAACACCTCCGAATCAGACAACACCGGAGATTCCGCCCATTACCGATGACGGAAAGGGAACAGATAAGCCGGATGACAGCAAGCCAGCTGACATCACCATTGATGTTGTCAGACCGAAGGACGATCCTCATGAGGACACTCCGGGTATTGTTGGGGATGTTGTGATTATGCCAGGTATCAAGGAGGGAGAGAGATGAAGAAAGTCACAAAAATCCTTGCACTGATGCTGGCGGCGGTCACGCTACTTTCTGTGATGGCGGTGCCTGCCTTTGCCGAATACACATACACGATGACATGTACAATATATTATGTGAACGGAAAAGGCGCGCAGATTGCGTCGCCGTGTACTTTCACTGTGAATGCGGCAAATTCAAGCAGTAGCAGTACGGGAAGAAAATCACCGTCAATTTCAGGATATGTCCTGAAAAACAGTGGCGATTCTTTTGTCACATACGATATGATGAATAAGAGCTTTCCATCATCGAATTATGACAGAAAGGGGAGCGCCACATATACCGTTGAGTATACTGATGTGACATTCCACACGATAAACTTCATTGACAGAGCTACGGGAAACGCGCTTGCACGAGCGGTTGTGCTCAGCGGAAAGCCCGGTACAAGCTACACGCAGAACTGTCCGTCATTTCCGAACTATACCGCAACAAAAACTGTCGCGTCGGGACGATTCTCAACAACTTCGAGATCGTCGTCTGAAAATATATATTACTATAAAACGATATATACAATGTCATACAACGCGAACGGAGGAAGTGGGGCACCGTCGTCGGAATCCAAGGAATCCGGAAAGAACTATACAATATCATCGGTGAGACCGACAAGAAGCGGATATTCTTTTGCGGGATGGGCAATGCACGATTCGGCTACTTCTGCAAGCTATCAGCCGGGAGACACTTTTACAGGCAACTACAATGCGACATTCTTTGCTGTCTGGACTGCTAATCAGTATAGGATAAGCTATGACGCAAACGGAGGAAGCGGAGCGCCGTCGTCTCAGATAAAGTATAACGATGCGCCGCTTACCCTCTCATACGGAAAGTCTTCAAGAAGTGGGTATACCTTCAAAGGCTGGGGGCTTTCCTCATCCTCAACAAGTGCAACATATCAGCCCGGAAGCACATATAACTACAACGCGAGCCGAACATTATATGCGGTTTGGGAAAAAGATGCTCCTCCCGCACCGACCACATATACGGTATCGTATAACGCGAATGGAGGTAGCGGCGCACCTTCATCACAGACAAAAACCAAAGGTATCGCGCTGACACTTTCGAGTACAAGACCTACGAAATCCGGATATACATTCAATGGATGGTCTGAAAGCCGCTATGCAACATCGGCAAGCTATCAGCCGGGAGGACAGTATACGGCAAATGCAAGCACGGTTCTTTATGCTGTCTGGGAATGCAGTCACCCATCAATTGATACTGTGTGGGATACCGGATGCAAATGGAGAAATGTGTGCAGAATCTGCAAAGCGACTCTTTCATCAGGCACGACGCACGGACCGTATGTATACGGCAATTTAGAATATTACAGTGAGTCCGCACACAGAAGAACAAAAGACTGCACACACGGAGACTATTCAACATACGAATACTTCAGTCACAACAAAACGGGAAAATATCAGCAGTATAGTTCTACCCAGCATAAAAAATATTTTTACTGTAACGACTGCAATTCGTCGATAGGAACAGGGTACTATGAATCGCACGATTTCATTACGACGACCGTTGACGGTCAAAGCACATCAGTATGCCTTTTGTGCGGATATACAAAATCCTCCGTAAAAACATATACGGTGAATTACAATGCCAACGGTGGAAGTCGTGCACCTTCATCACAGACAAAAATTCACGATTCAACGCTTATTCTTTCAAATGACATTCCGTATCGCAGTAACTATGAATTTGTAGGATGGGCAACGAACAGCACTGCTTCTGTTGCCTCATACTATGCAGGAGGAGATTATACAGACAACGCATCAGTCACACTGTATGCGGTTTGGCGATATAAGCCGGCGACCTATACCGTCACCTTTGATGCAAATGGAGGCTCTTGCTCCCCAACGACCAAGGACATCAAAAAGGGCACCGCCTATGGCTCTCTGCCGACTGCGTCCTTGAGTGGTAAGGCTTTTGAAGGCTGGTACACGGCAAAAGACGGAGGCGCAAAAGCCGCAAGAGATACCGTTTTCAGTGAAAGTACTACACTTTATGCCAAGTGGCGTGATTATCAGTACATTATCAAATTCAACATCAAGTATGCCGACAAAAGCTCCGTCAACG
>ERZ780223.1454-NODE-1454-length-23420-cov-35.070875_pt1 | contig 23420 bp, 16 predicted proteins | sample MGYA00511016_ERZ780223 | MGnify/ENA primary metagenome ERZ780223 (study PRJEB29588, sample SAMEA2159032) | human gut metagenome | biome: human gut; feature: human-associated habitat; material: faeces | place: Denmark | collected 2008/2010 ... | reverse complement strand
AAATACCGCCCACGCAGCGCAGCGATGATTTTGTCGGGTGAATCGGCGGCAAAATTGATCGGGTGTGTTGCGGGGCGGTAAAAATCTTCATGGGGAATAAATCCTCGCCGTTCTGTACTTTTCTACAAGACCACGTTTGCGCAGCAATGAAAGCCCCAGTGGGGCTTTTAAGCGGCAGAGCGGTCTTGCGCAGCAAGATGGAGGGGCTTTGCCCCGACAAGCTCGGTGGGATTTGCGATAAAGGGTATCATGGATTGCGGCGAGCGTCAAGATGGTTTTGCAAATTTTATTGCAGTAAAGCGGCGATAGTAGGACTTATTATTTAACACACGGCAAGAAACAATTTCCGTTCCGCACATTGTAATGTTCGCAGAAAAAACTTATAATGCTTTTGAACCTGTAGGACACACAAAACATAGAAAAGAGAGGGAATCATGAGAAAACTGTTCCTTTTGGAAGATGATCTGAGCCTGATCAGTGGGCTGACCTTTGCATTCAAGAAACAGGGCTTTGCACTGGATACAGCCCGGACGCTGGCAGAAGCCGAGGTGCTGTGGTCAGACAGAAAATATGACCTGCTGGTGCTGGATGTTTCTCTGCCGGATGGCTCTGGCTTCGATTTCTGCCAGAAGGTGCGGCGCACATCCAACGTGCCGATTCTGTTCCTGACCGCTTCGGATGAGGAAATGAATATCATCATGGGACTGGAACTGGGCGGGGATGATTACCTGACCAAGCCGTTCAAGCTGGGTGTCCTGTTGTCGCGGGTCAATGCACTGCTTCGCCGTGCAAATGCGTCCAGCGCAGGAGAACCCGTACTGGAATCGGGCAGCATCACCGTCCGGCTGTTGCAGGGGCAGGCGTACAAAAACGGAATCTTGCTGGAACTGACCGGCGCAGAGTACAAGCTGCTCTGCTTCTTTATGCAGCATCCGAATGCCGTGCTATCCAAGGAACAAATTCTGGATGCACTGTGGGACTGCGATGGGGATTACATTGACAGCAGTGCCTTAACAGTGTATATCCGGCGGCTGCGGATGAAGATTGAGGACGACCCCGGCAAACCGCAGATGCTGCTGACTGTCCGCGGCATGGGCTATAAATGGAATGGGTAAAGGTGCCGTATGAAAGTATTCGCAAACCGGGAGATCCGGATTTTGTTCCGGACAGTGCTGGCGGTCTGGGCGGTGGCATTGGCTCTCACGCAGGGCATCGTATGGCATACGATGCATGTATTTTCTTTCGGGTTACTGTTGGTTTTTCTGCTTCTGGGCGGCTGTCTCTGGGGCGTGCTTTTTCGCTATTTCCAAAGGCAGAGCGCGCTTCTGGAACAGGCAGTCCAGCAAATCCAAAGCTGTCTGGATGGCAACCCGGATGCACGACTGGACTGCGACCGGGAGGGAGAATTTTACCGTCTGTTTCACTCCGTTAATGCATTGGCGGCAGTTCTGAGCGCACACGCAGACAACGAGCAACGGGAGAAGCGTTTTTTGAAAAATACCATTGCAGATATTTCGCACCAGCTCAAAACACCGCTGGCGGCGTTGAATATCTACAACGGGCTGCTTCAGGACGAAGCTGTTTCGCCGTCGGAGGTCAAAGAGTTTGCAGACCTGTCCGAACAGGAGTTGGACCGCATCGAAACGCTGGTGCAGAATCTGCTCAAAATCACCCGGCTGGATGCCGGTTCGGTCGTCTTGGAGAAGAAAAACGAAAATGTTGCTGAAATGGTGCAGGATATCGCGCGGCAGTATCACTATCGTGCCGCGCAGGAACAGAAAAAGCTTGTTCTGTCCGGCTCAGAGGCGGTTACACTTTGGTGCGACCGTGACTGGATGCAGGAAGCTGTGGACAATCTTGTAAAGAATGCCCTTGACCACACAAAGAGCGGAGATACGATTCAGGTAGAGTGGAATGCACTGCCGTCCATGGTTCAGATCAAAGTGCGCGACAACGGCAGCGGCATCCACCCTGAAGATTTGTACCATATCTTCAAACGGTTTTATCGCAGCCGCTTTTCACAGGATACACAGGGCATCGGGCTGGGTCTGCCGCTGGCAAAAGCCGTTGTGGAAGCCCATCACGGCACCATTGAAGTAGACAGCGCGCTGGGAAAGGGCACGACCTTTACTCTGAATTTTCCGATTCCTACAAAATTGTAGGCTGCGTGTAGGCTTGCAGTAAGGTTGACGTGTTATCCTTTTCTGCACAGACAGAGATAATCCGTCTGAATCGAAGGAACCTGCAAAGTGAGGGATACACTATGGAACTATTAGAAGTCAACCATCTCTGCAAGACCTACGGCAGCGGAGAAACCGCTGTCCATGCGCTGAAAGATGTTAGCTTTTCAGTGCCGAAAGGCGAATATGTGGCGGTCGTTGGCGAATCCGGCTCCGGCAAAAGCACCCTGCTCAACCTGATTGGTGGACTGGATACGCCGACTTCCGGCAAGGTGCTGATTGATGGCAAGGATGTTTTTGCCATGAAAGACCGGGAGCGGACGATCTTCCGCCGCCGCAATATCGGTTTTATCTTTCAGGCATTCAACCTCATCCCGGAACTGACCGTAGAACAGAACATCCTGTTCCCGGTGCTGCTGGACTACCAAAAGCCGGACAGGGCATATCTGGAAGAACTGCTGACCGTGCTGAATCTGAAAGACCGTCGGAAGCATCTGCCAAGCCAGCTTTCCGGTGGGCAGCAGCAACGGGTAGCCATTGGCCGCGCCCTGATGACCCGCCCTTCCCTGATTTTGGCGGATGAGCCGACCGGCAATCTGGACACCCAGAACACCAGCGAGGTCATTGCCCTGCTAAAAGAAACCTCCCGGAAATACGAGCAGACCATCCTGATGATCACCCACAACCGCAGCATTGCGCAGACGGCAGACCGGGTGTTGCAGGTATCGGATGGCTGCCTGACCGATTTTGGAAGGTGCCGGGAATGAGCAGCACAGAAATGAAAAGCTATCTGAGCCTGATCCCAATTTCTGCCAAGGTACGCAGACGGCAGAACCGCATGACGATTTTGTGCATCGTCCTTGCGGTGTTTCTGGTCACGGCGGTGTTCAGTATGGCAGATATGGCGATTCGGATGGAAACCTCAAACCAGCTGAACAAAAACGGAAACTGGCATATCATGGTAAAGGACATCTCCCCTGAAACAGCCGCAGAGCTTGCCGCACAGGAGGATGTTGCTGCATTTTCGGCGTATAGCGACATCAACGCTTCCCTTACGGAAAACTACTTTGCCGGAGATAAACGTGCCGCACTGGTAGGAGCAGATGATGCGATCCTTCAAATCTTTCCGGGAATGCAGTGTAGCACTGCCCCGGCGGATGGCGAAGTGCTCGTGACAGCAAACATCCGGGATCGGCTGGATGTTACGGTCGGTACAGCGATTCCGCTGACGCTCCCGAATGGACAGACCATTTCGCTTACTGTCGCAGGTTTCAATGAGGATACCTCCGATGCGAACCAGTATGATGCTGTTGTGCTGGTGATGAACCGCAGTACATTTTCTCAGATTGCCGCACAGGTAGAAGAATCCTTTGAAACACAGTATTTCATCCAGTTCAAGCCACGTACCAATTTGCGGCAGTCCATTGTGAACATCGAAAACAAGTACGGAATTTCAGAAGAAAAAATCTCCGAAAATACTTACCTGATGGCGTTGAACGCAAGCAGCAACAACGATTATATTGTAGGCTTATATGCGGTAGCGGCTGTGTTGGCTGGCATGGTCGTCCTTGCCGGAATTTTTATGATCACAGGCAGCATCAACAGCAATGTAGCGCAGCGTACCAGCTATTATGGAATGCTGCGTTGTCTTGGGGCAGGAAAAAATCAGGTTCGGATGCTTGTCCGGCTGGAAGCTCTTTTCTGGTATAAAACTGCTGTTCCAGCAGGATGTGTGCTGGGAATCGTTTCCACATGGGGATTGTGTTCCTTTCTGCGTGGATTTATCGGCGAGGAGTTCAGCTCTTTACCAGTGCTTGGCATCAGCCCGGTCGGTATTATCTGTGGTTCCGCGCTGGGACTTATCACGGTTTGGTTCGCGGCATCTTCTCCGGCACGGCGGGCGGCAAAAGCTTCTCCGATCACAGCAGCAACTGGGAATGCGGTAGAAAATGCAGCGGATTCTCCGCGTCATGCTCGGTTGTTTGGAAGTCGTGCAGAGCTTTCTTTGGGCGTGAGCCATGCAACCTCGTCCAAAAAGAACTTGCTTCTGATGACAGGTTCCTTTGCGTTAAGCATTCTCCTGTTTTTGAGCTTTTCGGTTTTGCTTCGATGGGTTGGATTTGCGCTGAATCCGTTGCAGCCCTACACACCGGACTTATCGGTGGCTGAAACATCCGGGCAAAATGTCCTTGACCCGGTGCTGGTGGAGCAGATGGAAGCTCTGCCGGAAGTCAAACACGCATTCGGGCGGATGTATTGCCCGCTCCCGGCGGAATATCAGGGAAAACAGGGGTCCATCGACCTGATTTCATACGATACGATACAGTTTGGCTGGGCGAAAAAAGACCTGATTGGCGGAACCCTTCCGCAGGAGCCGGAGGATGGCACATACCCTGTGCTGACGGTATTCGACAAAAGCAACTCCCTGACCGTGGGTGATACCATCCAGCTGGAGGATGCAAAGCTCACAGTCGTGGGTGTATTGAACGACAGCCCGTTCAGTAGTACCGATTCCCCGATTGTTATCTGCACCGAAGAAACCTTCCATCAGCTGACCGGGCAAAACCGCTATGCGGTGATCGATATTCAACTAAAAGATACCACAGCAGACGCAGCCATTGCACAAATACACACCCTGCTGAGCGACACGTTAAACAAGCAGGTTGTTTTTTCCAACCGAATCGAGGGAAATCGGATGATACAAAGCACCTACTGGGCGTTCCATCTGGTGGTCTATGCGTTTCTCATCGTGATTGCAGGAATCACCATTCTGAACATCGTCAACAGCATTTCCATGAGCGTGTCGGCACGAATGAAGCAGTATGGCATCCTGCGTGCCATCGGGATGGATGATGCACAGCTGAAACGCATGATCTCTGCCGAAGCTGGCACCTATGCGGTATCCGGTCTTGTGGTGGGCATTGCGCTGGGTCTTGTGCTGAATCGGAAGCTGTATATCCTGCTCATCACCCATTATTTCGGTGCAGCGTGGCAGGTGCCGTGGGGCTGTCTTGCCGTGATTGTCGTAGTCGTGCTGGCGGCTGTGGTGCTGGCAGTACATACCCCGGTCAGGCGAATCCTCATGCAGCCCATTACTGCAACCATCAGTGAATTATAAACCAGAACAACAGATGCCTACCAGCTTATGGCGAAAACCATAGGTCGGTGGGCATCGTGTTCTTTATAAGGGCTTGATCTTCCAGTCTGCCGTGGTCACAGCCAAGCGACAGATAACGCTCCATCTCCCCTCTCAGCACCATCTGTGCATACTCCAAGGGCTTATTGCAGAGCAGCCAGTCCAGCTCTCCCTCGTCAAACTGCCCAAAATATGCCCTTAAAAGTTTACTTGACGCAATTCTCAAATCAATTTCTAATTGGGTTAGAAACCAATTGTAGAAAAGGATGATCCCCAATGGCGCGCAGATACGACAGCAAAGAAGCAAAACGGCGGATCCTGACCGCCTGTGTCCGGCTTTTTCTGGAAAAAGGCTACACGAACACCAAGGTTGCAGAAATTTTAAAGGAAGCAGATGTTTCTGCCGGGTCGTTCCAGAATATTTTCCGCACAAAGGACGGTGTGCTGACCGAGCTGATCGGCATGATGTTCAGCAGGCAGTTCGGCGCGGTAAGGCCGCTGGCGGCAAACGCCCCCTCGCCGGTGTACCTCTACGCGGTGGAGACGGCTTTGCAGCTGGCGCTGAGCGAGTTGAGCGAGAATCTGCGGGATATCTATGTGGAAGCGTACACCTTCCCCGCCACGGCGGAGATCATCCACCGCAGCACCACGGCCGAGTTGCAGGCGGCGTTCAGCGCGTATCTGCCCGGGTGCGCCGAGTGTGATTTCTACGAGATGGAGCTGGGCACGGCTGGCATGATGCGCGGCTACATGGCACGGCGGTGCGACCCCTACTTTACGCTGGAGCGCAAAATACGGCGCTATCTGAGCATGAGCCTGAGTGCGCTGCAGGTCCCCGCGCAGGAGCGCGAGCAGGTCATCGCTTTTGTGGCGGAGATCGATATGCTTGCCGAGGCGCGGAAGGTGGTAGATGCCGTGCTTGCATCGCTGTCCGTGCAGTTTGATCTGAAAGGATAACAAGGTTTGATGATAAGGAGGGAGCAACATGAAAAAATGGCTGATCCGGTGTTTGACGGTGCTGGCAATGGTGTGCCTGATACCGGGGATCGTGTTAAACGTTAAAGCGGCAGATTCTATCTATACGTACTGCTTCGTCTGTATGCAACAAAGAAACTATGAGATCCTCGGATATACAAAAGTTGATTCAACCAAGCATAGGATCCATATAAAATGCTCAGTCTGCGGCAGGAAGAACAGCATTGTTTATGGAGATCTTTCGGACCATACCGGCGGCACCGAAACGCCCACCTGCACCACAGGCAAAACCTGTGAAAAATGCGGCGCGGAATACGGCATTCTCGGTCACAAATGGAAAACTCCGGCGAACGCCTCCCTTGGCAACGGCACGCACCGCATCATTTGCTTGCGCTGCGGCTTAAATGGTACCGCAAGCTGTACCGGTGGCACAGCAACCTGCACCACCAAAGCGGTCTGTGAGGCGTGTGGTGGGAAATACGGCAAAAGAAACCTAAATAATCATGCTCTGGTGCATTATGATGCGCAAGCCCCCACCTGTACGAAACCCGGCTGGGACGCTTTCGACACCTGTCCCCGCTGCTACTATACCACTTTTCGAGCAATCCCCGCGCTAAAACATGATTTAGAGAACCACGAAGCAAAAGCCCCCACCTGCACGGAAAAGGGCTGGGATGCTTACGACACCTGCTCCCGCTGCGATTATACCACCCGCAAAGAGATACCCGCGCTGAACCATGATTTTGTGCATCACGATGCGCAAGCTCCTACCTGTACGGAAATCGGCTGGGATGCTTACGACACCTGCTCCCGTTGTGACTATACCACCTACGCGGAGCTGCCTGCACAGCATGCTCTAGTGCATCATGACGCGCAAGCCCCCACCTGTACGGAAATCGGCTGGGATGCTTACGAAACCTGTTCCCGTTGTGACTATACCACCTATGCGGAGCTGCCCGCACTGAATCATGCTCTGGTGCAGCACGAAGCGCAAGCTCCCACCTGTACGGAACCCGGCTGGGATGCTTACGAAACCTGCTCCCGCTGCGACTATACCACCCGCAAAGAGCTGCCCGCACTGAACCATGCTCTGGAGCAGCACGCAGCAAAAGCTCCTACCTGTACGGAAATCGGCTGGGATGCTTACGAAACCTGCTCCCGCTGCGACTATACCACCTACGCGGAGCTGCCCGCACTGAACCATGCTCTGGAGCAGCACGCAGCAAAAGCTCCTACCTGTACGGAAATCGGCTGGGATGCTTACGAAACCTGCTCCCGCTGCGACTATACCACCCGCAAAGAGCTGCCCGCACTGAACCATGCTCTGGAGCAGCACGCAGCAAAAGCTCCTACCTGTACGGAACCCGGCTGGGATGCTTACGAAACCTGCTCCCGCTGCGACTATACCACCCGCAAAGAGCTGCCCGCACTGAACCATGCTCTGGAGCAGCACGCAGCAAAAGCTCCTACCTGTACGGAAATCGGCTGGGATGCTTACGAAACCTGCTCCCGCTGCGACTATACCACCTACGCGGAGCTGCCCGCACTGAACCATGCTCTGGAGCAGCACGCAGCAAAAGCCCCCACCTGTACGGAAATCGGCTGGGATGCTTACGAAGCCTGCTCCCGTTTCGGCTGCGACTATACCACCCGCAAAGAACTGCCCGCATTGAACCATGATTATCAGGCTGTTACCGTAGAGCCTACCTGTGAAGCAGACGGCTATACTGTTTTTACCTGCTCCCGCTGCAAAGACAGCTACACCGCAGACCCGACCGATCAGCTGGGACACCAGTTCGGTGCATGGTCCCCGAACGGAACCGGCTCTCAGAGCGCCGGTTGTCTGCGGCAGGGCTGCGCGCACACTGGCAGCACTGATTGCCGGAAGTTTACTTTCCGCACTGCGGAAGGCGAAACACTGATCTTCTGCCCCGTGTGCGGGCAGGCAGAAAACGCCGCGCAGCTGGAAATGATCGAAGCGGCAACGGCGTGGACTATCAGCGGCAGCCTTTCTGCGGAGGATGTGACCGCACGGACGAATGGGGAATACCTGAGTGTGGCCTTTGAAACCGCAGGCAGCCTGACGCAGCCCACCGGCCGGGTAAGACTCGCGCTGCCCGCCGGATTGCTGGAAGGCAAAACGCTTGTGCGCATTGCCCCGGACGGCACACAGACGGAGATGCCTTTTGAAACAGAGCGCGGAATGATCATCTATACGCTGGATTTTGCAAACAGCGAGCTGCCCGTAATGCTCTTCCGGCTGGTACCCCAGACCGCCGCCCTCTGAATGCTTTTACAGCGGCACGAACAATAAAACGCAAAATGCCCGCCCACCGTGGTTTTCCACAGGTGGGCGGGCATTCTTTTGTGCCTTTTTGGGCATAAAAATACCCCCGGAGGATGCAGCGTTTTTTACGCTGTCTACTCTGGGGGCAGGATAGCAAGCGCTGCGCGGCAGCTCCCGGAAGCGGACACTGTATTGCTGAAAAAGCACTTGCTTAGTGCCGCTCCTCCTCCGGCGGGCAGCAGCTCTCCCGGGGGATGAGCTTATGCGGCACGATGATTTTTGTTGCCAGAAGGTTCGGGTTCTCGATGTGGTTGATGGTCTGGCTGGCGGCTTCCATGCCCAGCTGGTAGGGGTTCACGTCCACGGTGGTCAGCTGGGGGCTGTCCTGCCCTTTGTTGCGGAGTGCCCCTTGGCAAACCGGACGGGATTGCGCTATAATAGAGCCGTAACAGTTCCACAAAGGTGTGGTAAGGGAGGTGCGGTCATGATCCGGGTGGCGATCGTAGAGGACGACGCGGAGGTGCAGGGGGTATTGCAGGAGTATGTCCGGCGGTATACCCGGCAGTACGGGACAGAGTTTGAAGTGACGGTCTTTGCGGACGGCGTGGATATTCTGGAGGATTACCGCGCGGTCTACGACATTATTTTTCTGGATGTGGAGATGAAGCATCTGGATGGCATGACCACGGCAGAGCGCATCCGGCAGATGGATGCAGACGTCATCCTGATCTTCATCACCAATATGGCGCAGTACGCCATCCGGGGCTACTCGGTGGGAGCGCTGGACTATGTGCTGAAGCCGGTGCCCTACTTTGCCTTTTCGCAGCAGCTGCTCAAGGCGGTTGCCCGGCTGGAAAAGCGGGCAAAGCGCTACCTGACCGTGCCGGTGGAGGGCGGGCTGCGCCGTCTGGACACCGCAAGCATCTATTACTTGGAAAGCGAGGGGCACCGGGTGCACTTTTACACCGACGAGGGCGATTTTTCTGCCCCCGGCGCCCTCAAGGCCTTTGAGGAAAAGCTGGCAGACTGCCCCTTTGCCCGCTGCAACAGCGGCTACCTTGTCAATCTGGCACAGGTGCGGGAGCTGCGGCAGAGCACCGTACAGGTGGGCCCCTGCGAGCTGCAGGTCAGCCGCCCCAAGCGCAAGGCCTTTCTTGCCGCCCTGACCGATTACATCGGAGGTGAAGGCTCATGACCGCGCTGCCGGATATCCCCCGGCTGTACACCGCCCTTGCCGAGTGTCTGGCGGTGTTGCTGTTCACCCCGGCGCTTGCGCCCCGCTTTTCCAGAGCGGTCACCGGGGGTGTCACCCTGCTGTGGGCGGCGGTGCTGTCGGCCTTTCTGGGGCTGACGGGCGATGTGCCCGGCGGGCTCTGGATCCCCTGCATGGCAGCGGCCATCGGGTTTTCCTACCTATATCTATGGGGCATGTGGAACATCACTCTGCTGGAAGCCGGGTATCACTGCGCACGGGCGTTTATTCTGGCAGAGCTTGCCGCCAGCGTGGAGTGGCAGCTGCACTGCGCCCTCTGGCCCGCCCGCGGCCCATGGGAGCCGCTGTCTTTGCTGCTGCTGGCGCTGGTGTATGGGACGCTGTTCGGCATTATGTGCTATCTGCAGCACCGCCGTCCCCAGCCCGCCGGGCACTTACAGATCGGCGGCAGCGCCGCCCTGACGGCGGTCATGCTGGCGCTGACCGCCTTTGCGGTGAGCAATCTGGGCTTTCTGCCCGGCAGCGAGATCAACATGAGCATTTTTTCCATCCGCACCTTGGTAGATTTTTCCGGCGTGCTGATCTTATCTGTGCAGCACGAGCAGCTGCAGGAGAACGCTTTGCACAGCGAGCTTGCCGCCATGGACGAGGTGTTGCACCGCCAGTACGAGCAGTACAAGCGCAGCAAGGAGGGCATCAACCTCATCAACCGGCGGTATCATGAACTGAAAGTCCAGCTTGCCCGCATCCGGGAGGAGCAGGACCAGACCAAGCAGAACGCTGCCATTGCCGCCATGGAGCAGAACATCCGCCAGTACGAGGCCGAGAACAAGACCGGCAACCCGGTGCTGGATACCCTGCTCACCGCCAAGACCATGGAATGCCAGCAGGAGAATATCACCATCACCAGCGTAGCAGACGGCAGGATGCTGGGCTTTCTCACCATCCGGGAGCTGTGCACCATTGTGGGTGTGGCGCTGGATAACGCCATTGCCGCCGTGCGCGCCGAGCCGGACCCCGAAAAGCGGCTCATCAAGGTGGCGGTGTACAGTCAGGGCGGTTTTGCCATGCTGCGGTTCGAGCATTATACAGAGGCCGCCCCCGCACTGGATGCGGACGGTCTGCCGCAGCAGGGGTCGGACCTGAAAAGCGTCCGCACCACCGTCGGGCAGCACGGCGGCAGCATGACGCTGCACTGGGAAAACAACTGGTGCACCCTGCGCATCCTGTTCCCGCTGCCCCAAAAGCAATAATATTTTTACGGCAGGTATCCCCTGCCGTTTTTTTGTTGTCTGGCAGGGTGCACAAATACAATGTTGCAGTATTTGTGTATTAGCACAATAAAAATTGAAAATTTATTGTAACTTTTGCAAACTGTGTATCCAAAACGACAGATTGTGCAAAAGATGATAACGATGCGCAAATATCCGTTATAATGGGTCACAGTTGGGTACGGCCCAAAAAATATAAAAGAATATGGAGGAGACAACACAATGAAGCGCGATCCGAACAACAAAAAGCCCACAAAGTTGCTGACAGCTGTTACAGCACTCTTACTGGCAGTTGGAATAGTGGCAGATGTAGCAATGTTTGGTGTGTTTCCCAGTTCTCTGGACAAGGCATTCCCTGGCCAGAATGGAGACCCGGAATTGCAAAAAACATCTTATGCAAATGGTTTGTCAGTGGCTCAGAAAGTCGAGGAGGAAGGCGCAGTCCTTCTGAAAAATGACGGCGCTCTGCCGTTGGCAGGAACAAACCGAAAAATCAATCTTCTGGGCTATGCTTCCGCAAATCCGGTTTATGGCGGTACGGGTTCCGGTGGCAGCAGCTACACTGCAAACCGGACAGATTTTGTAAAAGCCTTTACGGATGCGGGTTTTGAAGTGAATCAAAATCTGGTCAATCTCTACAGACCCAAAAACAACGAAGGCGGAAATACATTCTCTGTTGATTTTTCCATCCCGGAACTGCCTGCAACCGAGGAATTGGCTAAGGACATGGGTGTGGAGTACCAGTATACTGGAGACTGCTCATTTGAAGCAATGAAGGATTTTTCGGATACTGCTGTGGTCGTGTTCTCCCGCAAGGGCGGTGAAGGCAATGACCTGCCCACTTCGATGGCTGAAAATACCTCGTATGCACCGGATCAGAGCAAGCATTATCTGGAACTGAACAGCGCGGAACAGTCTTTGCTGGAACAGGCAGAAGCGACATTTGATAATGTTATCGTTCTGATCAATTCAGGCAATGCCATGGAACTGGGCTTCCTGAATGATGAAGGCGTTGATGCAGCCCTCTGGATCGGTGATCCCGGTGATGTGGGCACGATTGGAATTGTCAACATTCTGACGGGCGCAGTCAACCCCTCTGGCCGTCTGCCGGATATCTACCCTTATGCAGTAGAAACGACCCCTTCTTACTACAACTTTGATACCTTTGAGTATACCAACTCTAAGGACTGCTTCAAAAACTTCGAAAGTCATCCTGCCTACCTTGTAGAGTATCAGGAAGGCATTTATGTGGGATATCGTTATTACGAAACCCGTGAAAGCTACGATTACACTACCCGTGAAGGAGAAAATCTGACGGGACTTTCCTACAATGATGTAGTGCAGTTCCCCTTTGGCTATGGCTTGAGCTACACAAGCTTTGACTGGGAACTGGAAAACACGATTCCGACTACCGTTACCGCACAGGATACGCTGGAGTGGAATGTCAAAGTTACCAATACTGGCAATGTGGCTGGCAAAGATGTTGTGGAACTGTATTACAGTGCGCCCTATTACAGTGCAGCTGAAGGCGGCAGCGGCTTGCAGAAGGCTGGCGAAGTACTGGGCGGCTTTGCAAAGACGAAGGAATTGCAGCCGGGTGAAACGGAAACGGTTACGATTTCTATGCCAGTAGAGCAGATGGCTTCTTATGATGCACAGAAGTACTACACTTCTACCGGTTCCTACGTGCTGGAAGCTGGCGAGTATCAGATTTCTCTGCGTACGGATTCTCATACGGTGAAAGATAATCTGACCATGACCTGCAAGGTTGCTGAGAATGAAGTGTTCCAGGACAGTGCGTTTGGCAGTGGTGTGGAAAACTGCAAGTATGTCGGCAAGCGCTCTTCGGACGAAGTGGTAGCAACAAATCAGTTTGATGATGCAGCTGGTGATGTGGCTTACCTCAACCGTGACACTTGGCAGATCGTTCCCGGTACCAGCAAGGAAGCAACTGCTGAACAGCTGGAAGCCTTCAACAATGCGCTGGTAGTGGATGATAGCTATGTGGATGCAGATGACACTGCGCCGACCTTTGGTGCGAAGAATGGCCTTACGCTGAAAGACATGGAAGGCCTTGCCTATGATGATGCACAGTGGGATAAGCTGCTGGATCAGCTGACCCTTGATGATATGTACAAACTGCTGGGCGCAGATGGCTGGGGAAGTGCAGCAGTTGATGATATCGGTAAGGGACAGACTTATGAAATGGACGGACCTGCCGCTCTGAGTTATGTGTTCGATGCCTTTATGGGTACCTGCACATATAAGACGGTTACTTATCCGGCAGAAGTTCTGCTGGCGGCTACTTGGAATGTAGACCTGGCTTCTGAATTTGGCGATGCAATTTCGCAGGAAGGAAAGGCGTGGAATATTTCCGGCTGGTATGCACCTGGTGCTAATACCCACCGCAATGCATTTGCTGGCCGTAACTTTGAGTACTATTCTGAGGATGGCTTCCTTTCTGGTTCCATGTCCGCTGCTACGGTTGGTGCGGCAGAGAAAAATGGTATGTACTGCTACATTAAGCATTTTGCACTGAATGAGCGTGAAACCTGGCGTCATTATGGCCTGTGCACCTGGGCCGATGAGCAGGCAATGCGTGAAATTTACTTCGTGCCGTTTGAAAAGGCTGTGAAGGAAGGCGGCAGCACGGCTGTGATGTCTTCCTACAATAATATTGGTACTACTTGGGCCGGTGCAAGTACTGCACTGCTGACCAATGTTCTGCGTAATGAATGGGGCTTTATTGGCACTGTGATTACGGATAACAACGAGGAGCATGGCTTTATGGATATTGAGAAAGCTGTCTTGGCAGGTGGTACCAATCTGCTGTTTGGCTGGGGCACTAAGACCTTCGATAACCTGAGCCAGACTGCTACCGGTCAGCTGAAGATGCGCGAAGCTGCACATCAGTATCTGTATACGCTGGCAAATAGCTACGGTGTAGATGTAGATGCGCCTGTGCCTATGTGGCGCACGCCTGCACTGGTAGGCAGTGTGATTGTCTATGTGTTGGTTCTGGCAGGTGTTGTGGTGGTTCTTCGCCGCCGCAAGTATAATAAAACGCTGGCTAATACCAATGCAGGTGCGGATGTGAGTAAGGCATAAGCACTGACCCGTAATCAAAACTGTCTTTCTTCTAATCCCGGAACACGGCTGCACGGCAGTTACGGCTCGCAGCCGTGTTCCCTTTTGGAAACAGAATCACGCTTCTTCTCCTTATGCGTGGTCCTGTTTCCAAAGGCAATACCGTTTCTACTGAAAGGAGATTTCCCCGTGAAATATCAGGATATTATTGCAAAACTGAGCCTGGAACAAAAATGCGCCCTGCTGAGCGGCGGCACGGTGTTCACCACCCGGGCGCTGCCGGGCAAGGGCATCCCGGCCATTACCCTGTCGGACGGCCCCAACGGCGTGCGTAAGCAGGCCGGTGCGGCTGACCATCTGGGCCTGAACCCCAGTGTGCCCGCCACCTGCTTCCCCACCTCGGCCACCGTTGCCAACAGCTGGGACCCGGAGCTTGGCGAGGCTGTGGGCGCAGCCATGGGCGAAGAAGCAGCGGCACAGGGCGTGTCGGTGCTGCTGGGCCCCGGCCTGAACATCAAGCGCAGCCCGCTGTGCGGCCGCAACTTCGAGTATTTCTCGGAGGACCCCTACCTTGCCGGTAAGATGGCGGCGGCCTACGTCCGCGGCATCCAGAAAAACGGCATTGCCGCCTGCCCCAAGCACTTTGCCGTGAACAGTCAGGAGCTGCGCCGCATGGCCTCGGATTCCATCGTGGACGAGCGCACCCTGCGGGAAATTTACCTGACCGGCTTCGAGATGGTGGTCAAGGAGGCGCAGCCCAAGACCATCATGTCCGCCTATAACCTTGTCAACGGCACCTACGCCAACGAGAACGCCCACCTGCTCATGGATATCCTGCGCAAGGACTGGGGCTTTGACGGCGCAGTGGTCACCGACTGGGGCGGCAGCAACGACCACGCCCTCGGCGTAAAGAACGGCTCTACGCTGGAAATGCCCGCCCCCGGCGGGGACGCCATCCGGGAGCTGATGAAGGCAGTGCAGACCGGCAAGATCACCGAAGCGGACGTGGACGCCCGGCTGGAGGAACTGCTGGAGCTGGTGTTCACCACCAAAGCAGCGGTGGACGCCGCACCCGGCAAGTTCGATGCCGACGCCCACCACGCACTGGCACGCCGGGCTGCTGCCCAGAGCATCGTGCTGCTGAAGAACGAAAACAGCCTGCTGCCCCTTGCAAAAGGGGAAAAGGTGGCGGTCATCGGCGACTTTGCCCAGACGCCCCGCTATCAGGGTGCAGGCTCCAGCGCCGTCAACTCCATCAAGGTGGATTCCTTCTTGGACTGCCTTGCCGAAAGCGGCCTGAACAGCGTCGGCTACGCCAAGGGCTTTGACCGGCAGGGCAAGCCCGATGAGGCACTGAAGGCCGAGGCGGTGCTGCTGGCAAAGAACGCCGATGTGGTGCTGCTGTGCATGGGTCTGGACGAGATCAAGGAGAGCGAGGGCATCGACCGCGCCGACATGAAGCTGGCAGAGAACCAGCTGGAGCTGCTGGCCGCTGTGGCGGCAGCGAACCCCAACGTGGTGGTGCTGCTGAGTGCAGGCTCCTCGCTGGAAAGCGATTGGGTCAAGGACTGCAAGGCGCTGGTCTACGGCTGTCTGGGCGGTCAGGCCGGTGCGGGCGCACTGGTCGAGGTGCTCACCGGCGCGCAGAACCCCTGCGGTAAGCTGGCTGAGACTTGGGCGCGCAGCTACGCCGACACCCCCGCAAAGGAGCATTTCGGCGGCGACGGTCCCACTGTGGAGTACCGCGAGGGTCTGTATGTAGGCTACCGCTACTACGACACCGCCGGTGTGCCCACCGCCTTCCCCTTCGGCTACGGCCTGAGCTATACCAGCTTTGCGTACAGTGACCTGAAGGCAGACGAAAAGGGTGTGACTCTGACTGTCACCAACACCGGCAGCTGTGCCGGTGCCGAGGTGGTGCAGCTGTATGTGGCAAAGCCGGATGCAAAAGTTTTCCGCCCCGTCAAGGAGCTGAAGGGCTTTACCAAGGTGCAGCTGGAAGCCGGAGAGAGCAAGACCGTCACCATCCCGCTGGACGATAAGGCGTTCCGCTACTGGAATGTCAAGACCGACCGCTGGGAGGTGGAGGGCGGCAGCTATCAGCTGCTGGTGGGCGCTTCCAGCGCTGATATCCGTCTGACTGCTGCCGTCACGGTGGCGGGCACCGGCGCACCCGACCCCTATGCGGGCAAAAATCTGGAGCATTACCGCACTGCGCAGGTGCAGAACGTGCCGGACGCGGAATTTGAGGCGCTGCTGGGCCGTCCCATCCCGGAGAACAAGGTGCACATCGACCGCAACATGACGCTGGGCGAGATGGGGCACGGACGCAGCCCCATCGGCTGGCTGGCGGCTGCCGTGCTGGGCACCCTGCTGCGCCGCAGCATCAAAAAGGGCAAGCCCGACCTGAACATCCTGTTCCAGTACAATATGCCTCTGCGTGCGCTGGCCAAAATGACCAACGGCGCTATCAGCATGGGTATGGTGGACGGCATCGTGATGGAGCTGCAGGGCTTCTGGATCATCGGTCTTGTGCGGGTGATCGTGGAGGCCGTGAAGAACCTCGTGCTGAACAGCCGCATGGAAGAGCGCTTGAAAAACAGCTGAAAGGAAGCAGGCTATGAATTTCTGGAATAACTTTGCGGCAAAGCACCCCGCCGCTGCCAAGTGGGTGCGCGAGGGCGGCCTGTTCGTCATTGTGTCCAACCTCATCACCGTGTTCAAGTACCTGCTGCTGCAATTTCTGCCCAAGGCCTTTGCAAGCCTGCCGGTGGTGGATTTCGGCTGGCCGGGCATCGACATCACCCTGTTCGGCGAGACCTTCAAGTGGAACATCCTCGGCTACGATGCCGCCCACGGCGGCCTGCCCTACTTCTGCGCCTACATGATCGCCATGGTCATCGGCGAGTGCATCAACTTCCCCATCCAGCGCAATTTTGTGTTCCGCAGCAAGGGCAATCTGGCAAAACAGATCGGCTGGTATGTGCTGGCCTTCTGCATCATTACCTGCATCGTCAACTCCATCAACTGCATCTGGGTGGCAGTGGCAGGGCTGCTGGTACCGGACTTCATCTACAACATCGGCACCACCGTGCTCAACGGCGGCATCTCCATGGTCATCTTCTTCTTTGTGAATAAGATCATCTTCCCGGAGGGCGAAAAAGCCGCCAAATAATAAGCTATTCTCCTTCATTTTCTTCTTCTCATCATAAGCCAGAAGGGCTGCTCCGTTCTCCGGGGCAGCCCTTTTGGTTTGAAGGAGAGAACCCTCTCAGTCATCTTATTTTTGTTTTTCTGCACAAAATGTTCTGCGGGCAGGGTTTTCCTCTTGACAAGCGGGCAAATGTTTCGTACTATATTTAGTAGTATGGAATCAAAGACGCTGTACGCAGGTTTCAGTGTGACCCTGTACCCGTTTCAGGCAAAGCGTGCCTGTTTGATATAAAATGGAACCGTAAAGAGAAAAGCCGTATGCTTTTGCCCGTGCCGCCGGTTTTGGGTGGTGCGTATGGTTTTGGTGTCACTTTTTGCATTGAAAGCTCTTTCTATATCATTGCCCGTGTCCTGCTGCGCAGCGTCTCCTGCTTTTAATTTTGCATTGAATTGAAACAAAGGAGAGTGAACGCAATGACCGCGATCGGAGTGATCGTGGCCTTGATCGTTGCTGTTGTCGGCGTGGCTGCGGGCTATTTTATTGGTTACAACAACCGTAAAAAGACTGCCGAAGCCCAGATCGGCAGCGCCGAGGCCGAGGCTACCCGGCTGGTGAACGAGGCGATCAAGACCGCCGACCAGAAGCGCAAGGAAGCGGTTCTGGAAGCAAAGGATGAGGCTTTCCGTCTGAAAGCCGAGGTCGATGCCCAGAAGGCAGAGGCCGACAAGGAGATTAAGCAGCGCCGTGCGGAGATCAGCCGTCAGGAGAACCGCATCGACCAGAAGGAGACGGCGCTGGACCGCAAGACCGAGGCGCTGGAAAAGAAGGAAGAAGAGCTGAAAAAGCGCGCTGCCGAGGCCGAGGAGCGTCTGGCAGAGATCGATGCTCTGCGCGCCAAGGAGATGGAGCGTCTGGAAACGCTGGCCGGTCTGAGCCAAGAGGACGCCCGCGAGGTGCTGCTGCACAAGGTGGACGAGGAGCTGACCCACGAAAAGGCCGTGCGCGTTGCCGCCTACGAGACCGACCTGAAGGAAAACTGCGATAACATCGCCCGCAACCTTATCGGACAGGCCGTCAGCCGCTGCGCTGCCGACCATTGCAGCGAGACCACTGTCAGCGTGGTGCCGCTGCCCAGCGATGAAATGAAGGGCCGCATCATCGGCCGCGAGGGCCGCAACATCCGCGCACTGGAGACCGCTACCGGCGTGGATCTGATCATCGACGATACCCCGGAGGCCATCACCCTGTCCTCCTTCGACCAGACCCGCCGCGAGGTGGCCCGCATGACGCTGGAGCGCCTGATCGGCGATGGCCGTATCCACCCCGCCCGCATCGAGGAGACGGTGGAAAAGTGCCGCCACGATCTGGAACTGCAGATGAAGCGCGAGGGCGAGCGTGCGGTGATGGAGCTGGGCATCCACGGCCTGCACCCCGACCTGATCAAGCTGATCGGCCGGCTGAAGTACCGCACCAGCTTTGGCCAGAACGCCCTGACCCACAGCATGGAAGTGGCTTGGGTGGCCGGTCTGCTGGCAGGCGAGATGGGCGTGAACGTTACCATGGCACGCCGCGCCGGTCTGCTGCATGATATCGGCAAGGCACTGGATCACGAGATCGAGGGCAGCCACGTCCAGATCGGCGTGGACATCTGCCGCAAGTACAAGGAGAACACCCAGATTATCCACGCCATTGAGGCACACCACGGCGATGTGGAGCCCAAGACCCCGCTGGCCTTCATCATTCAGGCTGCCGACGCCATCAGCGCCGCCCGCCCGGGTGCCCGCCGCGAGAACGTGGAAAGCTACGTCAAGCGTCTGGAAAATCTGGAAGAGATCTCCTCCAGCTTCGAGGGCGTGGAGCAGGCCTTTGCCGTACAGGCAGGCCGCGAGGTGCGCATTCTGGTCAAGCCCGACGTCATCAGCGATGATCAGGTCATCCTGTTGGCACGCTCCATTGCCAAAAAGATCGAGGATACGCTGGATTACCCCGGCCAGATCAAGGTCAACGTTATCCGCGAGAGCCGCGCTGTGGAGTACGCAAAATAAAGCTTTTTCCGCAGGCTGCCGTGTTTTTTGCACGGCAGCCTGTTTTTTTGCGCCAAAACGATTGCAATTCCTGTTAAAAAAAGGTATCATGGATGCAGAAGAAAGCAAAAAGAACTGCGTCCGTGCGGACGCAGACCCGCAACGACCCCGGAACGGAAAGGAGCATCGTTCTATGAAAAACTGGAAGAAATTACTGGCCTGCCTGCTGGTCGGCCTGATGGCGCTGACCGTGTTCACCGCCTGCGATGCCAGCGTTGGCGCACCGATGAGCCCCAAGCGCTCGGACGCCGAAAGCGAAAGCGTAAAGGCGCTGCGCGATAAATTCAAAATGACTTACAACGTGGAAATGACTTACAACGAGGACCTGAGCGAAAAAGCTTACAGCATTGCGAACTGGGTCGCCGGCACCTCGGTGTCCTGCTCGACCAATGCTAATAAGACCGAACTTTACCGCGTCGGTAATGCAAATAATGAGGCACGAGCATTTTTGAAAGAGGAAAACTATGCCGCCGCGTTTGAAAACCTGAGCATGGGGACTTTTGGTCTGAACGATTTTGTTCCGGGCTTCGATATCAAAACCGCCGAGTGGTCGTCGAAGGACGATTCCATCACCTTTGTTCTGCCGAAGGACGGCACTTACCCCGAAGCCATGACCAAAGCCGCAAAGGGCAAGACCAAACTGGGCGTTGCCTATGTGGTAAAGGACGGCGTAAGCTACGCCGTGGTGCTGTTTGGGTGAATTTCATTACAACAAACAAAGCAGCCGCTGCACGAGAAAGTGCAGCGGCTGCTTTGTTTGTGCTGGGATACGATCAGCCCTTCAGGAAAGCCGGCAGGGGCTTGCCCTCCTTGAGCCACTGGTGATACTCGGCGGTGGCGGCAAATTCCACGTCACCGGCAGAGTTCAGCGCGGTCTCTACCGAGTCCTGCACCACGCCGATGATGAAGCCCACGCCCACCATCTGCATGGCGATGTCGTTGGAGATGCCGAACAGCGAGCAGGCCATGGGAATCAGCAGCAGGGAGCCGCCGGCCACGCCGGAAGCGCCGCAGGCGCCCAGAGCGCTCATGGCGCTCAGCACGATGGCGGCGGGCAAAGACACCTGAATGCCCAAGGTGTTAGCCGCTGCCAGCGTCATGATGGTAATGGTGATGGCTGCACCGTCCATGTTGATGGTAGCGCCCAGCGGGATGGACACGGAATACATATCCTTGTCCAGACCCAGCTTTTCACACAGGGACATATTCACAGGGATGTTGGCTGCAGAGCTGCGGGTGAAAAAGGCGGTCAGGCCGGACTCCTTCAGGCAGCGGAATACCAGCGGATACGGGTTGCGGCGCAGGTAGATGAACATGATAAAGGGGGAAACGATCAGCGCCATGAACAGCATGGTGCCCACCAGCAGCGCCAGCAGCTTGCCGTACTGGGTAAAGATGGCCAGACCGTTGCCGGAAACGTTGGTGTACACCAGACCCATGATGCCGAAGGGGGCCAGATTGATGATCCAGCGCACGATCTGAGAAACGGCATCGGCGGTGTTTGCCAGAAAGACCTTGGTGCTCTCTGCGCCGATGTTCTTCATGGCAATGCCGAACATGCAGGCCCAGAACAGGATGCCAATGTAGTTGCCGTTCATCAGGGCACTGACGGGGTTGGCCACAAAGTTGGTCAGCAGGGTGCTCAGCACTTCGCCCAAGCCCTGCGGGATCACATCGGACTGTGCCGCATCGGCCAGTACCACCTTGACCGGGAACATAAAGCTGGTGATGACCGCAATGGCTGCCGCCAGAAAGGTGGTGAGCATATACAGCCAGATCACGGTGCCGAAGCGGCGGTCCAGCTTGGACGAGCCCTGTGCCAGTGCGCTTGCCACAATGACGAACACCAGCACCGGGGCAATGCCCTTCAGTGCACCGACGAACAGGCTGCCCAGCTCGCCGACCCAACCCGCGCCCGGCGCAACAAGCGCCAGCACCGAACCGACTGCCAGGCCGATCAGGATGCGCAGGATCAGGCTGGTCTGGTTGTATTTTGCTACAACCGCTTTCAAGGTTTTCATATCGTAACACTCCTCTTACACTGTACGCCTAGTGCGTACATTTTCCTGTTTCTTGTGCGAGAACAGTTGTCATTATAGCATATACGGCAAAAAAGAGAAAGTGTTTTCAGGCATTTTGACGCCTCAAATCACGTTTTTTGTAAGCTTTTGCAAAATTGCCCTGAAAACTGTATTTGTATAAAATACAGTTTTGCGGTTTTGACGAGGAACAGAACCCTCTCAGGGAAGCACCCCTTCGGTCTGCATCCCCGGCTCCCCTGCCATACCCAATTTACGTATAGTGCAATTTTTAGTTGCCAAACTATTGTCTTTTTCTGGAAAGTATTGTATACTCGTCTTGTTCAATGCAAGTGTTGCTTGCCAAAATATCAGAATAATTGAAAAGAAACACTTGTCAATACAGACGAGAAAGAGAGGACACCCCTATGAACGAGACCGTAACCAAGCGCTTTCTGCTTTACTTCCGCCTGATGCTGCTGGTCTGGATCCTGATTGCAAATGCCGTCATCCACCTGACCGGCATGGAGTACAGCTGGCTGATCTTCCTGAGCAACATCATGATGTTCACGCTGGAGGGCGATGTGAAGGATCGCCTTGTCACTGTGGAGCTGGGCGGCCTTGTGGGTCTGGTGCTCACTGTGGCGGCGCTGCTGTCCATCAGTGCCCTGACCCCTGTTCTGGGCGATTTCCTCGGCTTTATCCTGCCGCTGGCCGTGGTGCTGTTCATCCTCATCATCCTGCACCCCTACGCACCCAAGGTGCTGAACAACGTGGGCTTTGCCTACCTGACCGTGGCCTGCATTGATATCCCCGCCCTGACTGCCCATCTGCCGCAGTTCTTTATCACCTTCATCGTGGGCTCTGTGCTCTTTAACGGTGTCTGCGTGCTGCTGATGAAGCCCGCAAAGGCGCTGGCTGTGCGCAGCGTGGAGAAGCAGGGTGCATAAAAAAGTATATTTCTGCCGTTATCTCTTGATTTTTTTGTTCCGGCGTGCTACAATCAGCGTAGTTTCATCCTGTCCAAAACATTGATGCGGACAAACCGAAGCCCCGCTTTTCATGCCGCAGAGAGGGCTGCCCCGGGTTTCCGGGTGCTGCAAGCAGCCTGCCATGACCCCGGCTTCTACCACCGCAGAGTGCAGAGGCGAACCTCTGCCGGGCGTGCCCGTTACAGCACTGCGAGGGGCGCGTTTCCCCGCCGGGGAGCGCGCAATTCGGGTGGAACCGTGGAACGCAGACATTTGATCGGCGCTTCATCCCGTGAGTTTTACGGGGTGAAGCGCTTTTTATTTTTGTTCAACACCGCATTGTCAAAGGAGAATCTGCTATGAAGATCATCTACAAGGACGGTCATGTGGACGAGTGCCCGCAGGATCAGGAACTGCACGTTATCCGTCACACCGCTGCTCACGTTATGGCACAGGCCATCAAGCGCCTGTATCCGCAGGCTGATTTTGCCTTCGGCCCTGCCACCGAGAACGGCTTCTATTACGATGTCGATCTGGGCGACCAGAAGCTGAGCGACGAGGATCTGGCCAACATCGAAAAAGAGATGCGCAAGATCGTCAAGGAGAACCTGCCCATCAAGCCCTTCATCCTGCCCCGCGCCGAGGCTGAGAAGCTGATGGAGGAGCGTCAGGAGCACTACAAGGTCGAGCACATGGCAGATCTGGCTGACGAGACCGAGTTCAGCTTCTTCCAGCAGGGCGAGTACGTGGATATGTGCATCGGACCCCACCTGACCTACACCAAGGCACTGAAGGCTTTCAAGATCACCCAGCAGTCCGGCGCATACTGGAAGAACGACAAGGAAAACAAGATGCTGACCCGTATCAACGGCGTGGCTTTCCGCAATCAGGAGGAGCTGGACGCATGGGAGAAGGAGCAGCAGGAGGCCCGCGAGCGCGATCACCGCAAGATCGGCAAGGAGATGGGCCTGTTCATGACCGATGATCTGGTGGGCCGCGGCCTGCCCATGTTCCTGCCCGCAGGCTACACCGTCTGGCAGGAGC
>ERZ780223.1449-NODE-1449-length-23482-cov-7.352585_pt1 | contig 23482 bp, 19 predicted proteins | sample MGYA00511016_ERZ780223 | MGnify/ENA primary metagenome ERZ780223 (study PRJEB29588, sample SAMEA2159032) | human gut metagenome | biome: human gut; feature: human-associated habitat; material: faeces | place: Denmark | collected 2008/2010 ... | reverse complement strand
AATTGCCGACACACACTTTAATCAATGATTTTGAAGGTTTGGATAAGAACTCAATTATCCTGTTTGAACAAATCCGCACCATAGACAAACAACGCCTGCGTAAATATGTTGGTATGCTATCCACAGTCATAATGGCAAGAGCCGATAAAGCTCTTGCCATTAGTATTTCTTTGAGGGAGGTCAATAATGAATGAAATTAAGGTAGATAAAAATGTAGCGGCTCTGAAACTCATTGAGATACTTCTTGAAAAAGGAATGATAAATCAAGCCACATATACAAATATCGTGAAACACGCAAATTCGCACATTTCACAGGCGGCTTGATAATCAGTACAATATATTCAGAAAAATGAATTGGAGGTATGCTTAATGAACACAGCAGTAAATGAATATAATTACAGATTTAAGCTCACAGATTATTCTCTGTTTGACAGAAACAGAGCCAGAAAAGTTGCTATTTATGGTCGTGTTTCAACAGAACACGAAGCACAGTTATCTGCATTGGAAAATCAGTTACAATGGTATGATGACCAAGTAAAATATCATCCGAACTGGACGGTCTGTGAACGATATATTGATGAAGGTATCACGGGAACACAGGCAAAAAAACGCCCTGCCTTTTTGAAAATGATTGAAGATGCCAAGCAAGGTAAATTTGATTTAATTGTTACCAGAGAGGTATGCCGTTTTGCACGAAATGTTGTGGATACCCTTGTTGTTACAAGAGAGTTAAAAGGCATAGGCGTTGAGGTGTTTTTTATCGACGATAATATTTGGACAATGGACGGAGATGGAGAACTGCGGCTATCTCTTATGGCAACATTGGCACAGGAAGAAAGTCGCAAGACTTCCGAGCGTGTAAAAGCAGGTCAGAAAATCAGCCGTGATAATGGTGTTCTCTATGGAAACGGTAATATTTTAGGTTATGACCGTGTTGGAGATACCTATGTTATCAATGAGGAACAGGCAGAAACGGTCAGAATGATATATGATTTGTATCTGCAAGGTTATGGCTCGATGAAAATCGCAAAGATTTTGACGGAGCGAAAAAGGAAAACAGCTTCTGGACTTATAAAGTGGAGCGTTTCAAATATTATGAGAGCGATTAAAAATGCCACTTACACAGGAACAAAGTGTTACAACAAATCCAGAAGCAATAACTTTTTAGAGCAGAAGCGAATAAACAATCTTGATATGTCCACTTATGAATATGTTGAGGGTGATTTCCCTTCTATTATTTCTCAAGAGATATGGAATAAAGCACAGGCGATAAGGGAAAGTAGAGTAAAACCTGTATGTGTATCGGCAGGGAAAAACACACATAGTAAGCGTGATTCACGAGATATATGGGTCAATAAGCTACGTTGTTCCTGCGGCTCATCATACCGTAAAAATAAATGGCATACGAAATTGGACGGAAAAACCTCTTACGGTTATCAATGCTACAATCAGCTTAACAACGGAATTAAACGGAAAAGAGCTGAAATCGGTTTAGATACTGAGGGATATTGTGACAGCAGAATGATAACCGATTGGAAACTCGATTTTATGGCAAAAGCTTTGTTAGAGCATCTCTGGACGGAGAGAAAAGAGTCTGTACTGATTGCGTTAGACCTTATTAAGTATTATTATAAGGAAGAAAAATCTAACGAAACTCAATCCGATACGGTAACGATACAGGCGAAATTGGATAAGGCAAATAGCAGACTGACTAACTTGATTGCTATGAGAGCTGATGGAGAGATTTCCAAGGACGAGTATCAAGCAATGAGAAGTCCTGTCGATGAAGAAATCAAGAAACTTCAAAAAGCACTTGATGAAATTCCACAGGAAAAAAGCAATCCGAAAGGATTGGATATAGAGGGTATCCGTTCCACTCTGAACAGCTTTATTGATTTTAGTGGTAGCACTATCAGCCACGATGTTGTCAATCAGTTTGTATATCTGATAACACCGACATCGGATACTACATTTGATTGGTATGTTAATCTGAATGGGACAGCAGATGTGAAAGCAACCTTTACAGCGGAAGGCAGAAAGAAAAACTGCATTATCAAATTGGAGGAAATCGAAAAGATTTCCTCGGTACATAGGGAAAAGAATGAGGACAATGCTCATTTCATTAAAAACCCCCATATTTTTACCTATCTGCACAGGCTGCTATTAAATTCGATAAATAAAACACTTAGGAGTTGATGAATTTCAACTCCTTTTTATAATACGTGTTGTTTAGTGTTATTTTTTACAAAATATTCGTGTAATTTTCAGTGCATTTTTATCTTTTTTTTTACTCTAAACTACAGGAATATCTGATAATGAATCATTAAGATGAAACTGATATAAACAGTAATTTTGAATTGATTGATTTCAACTTCTTTTAGTATACTGATTTTGAGGTGTTGAATCATGGATTATGTATATGTCACAAAAGAAAATATAGAACAAGAACACATTTGTTGTGCTATTAGTAGTAATTCAGATGTTCAAGTAAGATCAAAGAAAGACTGGTTGTGTGATCGTTTTGATGATGGGCTTGTCTTTATTAAATCGAGTGTAAGAGGAAAATGCTTTATTGAATATATTCCTGCAAAGAATGCATGGATTCCAATCGATGCCAAGAATTATATGTATATAGATTGTTTATGGGTGTCTGGATCTTTAAAGGGTCATGGCTATTCAAGTCAATTATTAAATACGTGTATTGAGGATAGTAAGAAGAAAGGAATGGATGGAATTTGTATCTTATCTAGTAAAAAGAAAATGCCGTATCTTGCAGATCCTAAGTTTTTAACCTATAAAGGTTTTAAAATCTCTGATGAAGCGAGGAATGGAATACAACTGTGGTATTTAGCTTTTAATGATTCGGATGCACCTAAATTTAAATCTTGTGCGAAAGAATGTCATATTGAAGAGTTTGGTTTTGTCTTACATTATACAAGCCAATGTCCTTTTAATGCGAAGTATGTTCCGATTATAGAGAATGTTTCAAAAGAACAAAATATAGAATTTAAAGCGATTCATCTAGATACAAAAGAAAAGGCGCAAAATGCGCCAACTCCTATCACTACCTATGCCTTATTCTATAATGGTGATTATATAACGAATGATGTGATGAATGAGAAGAAGTTTTTAAAGTTAGTTGAGAAGCTAAAATAGTCACTAATTATCTTGAGACATGATGGTTTTGAATAATAGATATATCAAGTAGATTGTATTTAGTGCAAATGGAACAATCAGATTGGTACTAATAAGGCTTGCAAAAAATAGAATGTGGGATAAGGAATATTCTTCTCCACTAACAATGACATATGGAGATAGTGCCATAGTTAAAAAGATCAGAAAATAGATAGCTAAAATGACTAAGAAATGATTTTTGTATTGTTTCATAATGAAATTCCTCCTTGATTTCATATTAGCAGATTTGACTTGCACTTTGTATTGTTTTGTACTAAAATTCTAAATGTAGTAAATAAATCTGGGGAGCTATTGCTGAGAGGAAGTTCGACTTCGACCCATTAAACCTGACGGATAATGCCGGCGTAGGAAGTATAGATGTTTTTTTGACCTGTCTTTTTACGTTGCAGGTCTTTTTATTTTATTGCCTTACTGTAGGGGAGCGCCTAGAGTATAGAAAACAAGCGAGGGAGCCTGAATTGACAGGATGAGAGAGGACTGTTTGTCTAATACCGAAACCACAGATGGTTTTTTGCGTGTTTTCTAGGCCATCTGTATCTGTAGGAGGTAGTATTATGAATAAACACAATTACTTATTAAGCTTAGTCTTTTTTTCAATGATGGTAGCTGTTGGAGTGGTTATTTCACCCATTTTACGTGTGGAAGGAATGTGTCCTATGGCACATCTTATTAATATCACAATGGCTGTATTTATGGGGCCTTGGTATTCATTTCTTTGTGCTTTAGCTATTGGTTTAATTCGTATGACAGTTATGGGAATTCCACCATTGGCTTTAACTGGCGCTATTTTTGGAGCTACATTATCTGGAATCTTATATCGTGTTAGTAAAGGAAAGATTTGGGCTGCCGTACTTGGTGAAGTCATTGGTACAGGTTTAATTGGTTCTGTTCTTTCATATCCAGTAATGACATATTTATGGGGTAGAACGGGACTTACTTGGATGTTCTATGTGCCTAGCTTTTTAATGGGTACAATTATTGGTGGAAGTATTGCGTATGTTTTATTGAAGTCAATGTCTCGTAGTGGAATCCTAGAAAATATTCAAAGAAAGTTAGGAGTGCAAAAATTTGTTGAAACAAACGAATAATTTGATTCACTGTATCACAAATCCGATTTCAATTAATGATTGTGCAAATCTTATATTAGCTTTGGGGGCGAAGCCGATTATGGCTTGTCATCCGGATGAAGTTGAATCGATTACTTTAAATTCAAGTGCTTTGGCATTAAATTTAGGTAACTTTGATGATATAAGAGCTAAGTCTATGATGATGAGTGCTAAATGTGCTAAAGGAAATAAAATTCCATTCATTTTAGATTTGGTTGGAGTGGCTTGTTCAACACTTCGATTGAATTATGCTAAAGAACTGGTTTCTGTAGCTTGTCCAACCGTTATTAAGGGTAATATTAGTGAATGTAAAGCTTTTTATGGAATGACAAGTCATGCGCATGGTGTAGATGCGGATATTCAAGATGAAGAGGATATCTATGAAAGTTGTAAGTGGCTAAAAGAGATGGCTTTACATCTCGGTTGTGTTGTGGTTTGTAGTGGTAAGATTGATGTTATTACTGATGGTAAAGAGGTCAATCTCATTTCAAATGGTTGTGACATGCTTTCAAGAATCACTGGGACTGGATGTATGTTAAATGTCGCAATTGCGACATTTTTAGCTAGTTATTCTCCATTATTGGCTTGTATTAAGGCAACTTGTTATTATGAGGTAGCTGCTGAAAAAACAGAATGCTCTGGTCCTGGAACTTTCCATATGCATTTTATGGATGAGATCTATAAGCTTACTAATTATGATGAATCTTTGTTTAAAATTGAGGTGTTAGGATGAAAAAAGTAGATTATACATTATATTTTATTACCAATTCAGATGGGTATGATGAAGAAACATTTTTACGTAAAGTAAAAGGAGCATGTCTTGGTGGTGCAACCATTGTCCAGCTTCGTGAAAAGAATAAATCAACATTGGAATATTATGAATTGGCATTAAAGGTAAAAAATATAACGGATGCCTATAACATCCCATTAATTATTGATGATCGAATTGATGTCGCAATGGCTGTAGGATGTGGTGTTCATTTAGGAAATGAAGATATGCCAATTTCACAAGCTCGTAAAATTATGGGTAATGATTGTATTATTGGGGCGACCGCAAAAACAGTAGAGGTTGCCAAAAAAGCAGAGGCCGATGGTGCTGACTATTTGGGTTGTGGTGCCATTTATCCAACAAAGACGCATGTTAAGACAAAGATTACAAGTGTTGAAACACTAAATGATATTTGTTCGGCTGTCAATATTCCGGTTTGTGCAATTGGAGGATTAAATAAGGATAATCTTTCTGTTTTAGAAAAGAGTCCTATTCAAGGGGTTTGTGTTGTATCGGCTATTATGGATGCGGATGATACAAAAAAGGCAGCTGAAGAATTAAAAAAATCGATTCAAAAGATTGTGGCATAACAAATGCCACTTTTATTTTTGTAAAATATGACCTAAAATAGTAATTATGAGGAAAAGAAAAATATTAATACTTTCAATCACAATTGTTGCCGTAGCTCTTATACTTGAAACGTGTATTCTTAAATATGTGAACGATAAAAATGCGCAAACAACGTCTAATGTATTATTAGATCGAGTGATTGCGGTTATAGATAAGAATGAGTCGAGTGAAAGTGAACTTGTGAAATCTTTAAAAGACGATTATATTGTTCGTGCTAAGGCCATATCTTATATTGTAGATGCTAAGCCGGAAGTGGAATATGATGTCGATGAACTTCAAAAGATTGCAGGATTAATGTCTGTTGATGAAATTCATTTTATTGATGATACGGGAACGATCTATTCGGGTTCGTTACCTAAATATTTTGGATATAGTTTTGATTCAGGTGAACAAATGGCTTTCTTTAAACAGATGTTAAACAATTATGATTTAACATTATGCCAAGATGTTACGCCGAATACGGCCGAAGCCAAAGAGATGATGTATGCGATTACTTGGAATGAGTCGAAAACGCATATGGTTCAAGTGGGTATTACGCCAAAGCGTCTTTTAAAAGAGTTGAAACAAAACCAAATTTCAAATGTTGTAGCCGACATGCCAGTTTATAAGGGTATGGAAATCTATGTGGTGGACGCAAAGACAAAAAAGATTTTAGGAGCAACAGATGCATCGTGGGTTGGAAATACGGCTCATTTCAATCATAAAGGCTATCGATTTGTAAAACGTAAACATGGAGATTATATTGTAGCTGTATGTATGTTGGAGTCAATGAATGCTCAAACTAATATTGTTGCGATATTGATTGTTGGTATTTATTTGACTTTAGCTTCATGTTTACTTGTTTTAATGCTTTCTAGCGTATTAAAAGAGAAGTATGAAAAAGAAAAGTATATGTATACTTCAAATACGGATGAATTGACGAAATGTTTCAATCGACGTGCGTATGATTTGGATATGGAACAGTTAGATTTAAATACGGAATGGGTTTATATATCTTTAGACTTAAATGGTTTAAAACAAGCCAATGATTCACTTGGACATAGTGCAGGGGATGAACTGATTTGTGCGGCTAGTAACTGCATGAAGTTTGCGTTTGCCTCTTATGGAAAGATCTATCGTATTGGTGGAGATGAATTTGTTGTACTGATTCAAGAATCCGTATCGAATATAGATTCTATATTACAAGTGTTTGATACGACTATTCATGATTGGCATGGTAAGTATTCCAATTCAATATCTGTATCATATGGTGTCGTCAAGTCTTCTGAACAAGATTTTGATTCAATTCATTCTGTTTCTAAATTAGCGGATGAAAGAATGTATAAGAGTAAATCTGAGTATTATAATATGAGTGGTAATGATCGAAGAAGCTATAACGTATAAGAGTTTAGCTTCTTTTATATTTTATAAATACTCGTACTATAATAAACATAGATTAAAGAGAGGGTCTGGACTTGAGGGATTCTAGAAAAATCTAGAAATGGAGAAAAAAAAGAAATGAAAAGTGTATTGTTAGACAAAGTATTAGAGTGGAGGGATGTTGTAGTTATTGATTTTGAAAATTATCAATGTATACCAACGGATTTATTAAATGAAGATTATGTATATTATTTGTTTTGTGGTGCAACGACTACAAAATGTGCCAATGCATATAAAGAGATGCTGTATGCTTATGATATAAATATTATCGAAACAAAGCATGTAGGAACTAATTTTGTAGATAATCGAATTTCAATGTATATTGGATATATATTTGGAAAGTATAGTCCAAGACAAGTCATACTTGTATCCAATGATATTGATTATTATGAGATGTATATGGATTTAAAAGATCATGGTTACCCAATCATATATAGAGAGCCATCTTTAACTTGTAAAGAAGCTATTCGAAGACAATCGGATTATTTATTGGGTAATCCAATGTCAAAACCGAATACACAAAATTCTTCAAATAAAGAAGCTGATGTTTTAAAAGAATTAACTTCTTTTAATCAAAAGGCGAATTTAATTTTAAAGAAAATAGAAGAATCAAAACAATCGGATGATATTAAAGGTATTGTTGAAAAGATTATGGAATTGAATAAAGGTGATCCTGTTGTAGCATCTTCAAGGATGACGCATTATTTAAGAAAGAAAATGAAGATGAATAAAACTGAAACGAATAAAACACTAAATCAAATTCATGCGAAATATGTTGAATTGGTTGAAACAAGAGGAAAGGAAAAGTTCTATAAGATACTTCTATAATAAAATATAAATATTTTAAAGTGATGGCGAATTTATAGTTTAAGGAATTGTTAGAACACAATATAATGTAACTGCAATAAGCAAAACAAAGCTTAAATATTGCACGATGAGCAGGCATCGTTAAAAATTGTATTCGTAAGGAGGAATTCAAGCTCCTTCCCTAAATCTACTAACAAGAGGTAGATTTGAATAAGGGTATCTTGTAAAGCCAGAGGATGTCTTTAATCCTCACTGAGTCCGTGCTACCTACATCATGCACGAAAGCCTGACAATCAGGAGAATAAACCTGCAATATGAAAAGGGATTGTGATGAGTATTATAACTCGTTGCAACCCCTTTTTTGTATATGATTATCCATTGATTTCATCTTCGCACAATTGGATTTCATTAGAAATATATTGTTTTAAATGATTTAGATCATCCATCTCTTTTTCTAATGTTTTATTCTCGTTCATTAGTTCGCTCATTTGATAATTATAATTATCAATGCGAATATCGTGTTCTTCAATTGCCATTCCTAAATGATATTCATCATCAAGCTCGACTTTGAATTTTTCAAATGCTTCCTGCGCATTCATGAAATCTAACATGTCTCGTCTACATTGTAAATCATGTAGAAATGCATTTGATACATGTAACCATCTTTGATTTTCTTTAATTGTTATAAGATTAGATCTGATTTGATCACCCAATTTTTGAAGCTTGTGGTCAATTCTTTTATCGACCGCTTTTAAATACTTCATGTGATTTTGAGCAGATGAAACATCTTTATTTGAATCATCAACAATTTGTTTTACTCGCATGGTTTTTTTAATTGGAGTACCATTTTTGTCTTTAACAGATGTTACGTGTCCAATGATTTCAAAGTCAGCATGTTTATTAGGATTTGTACATGGAGATAGAGTTAGAAAGTCTCCTTTAAAAATAGAATCTTTAGTAAATGGAATTGTAAGGATATCTGTTGTTCCTTCTACTAAGTCACAATACATTTGATCCTCGATGGTAATTTTAAAGTTGTAGCCAATAATTAATGTCATAAATTTTTCCTCCTTGTGTTTTTACGGTTTAATCATATCCTAATGTATTTAATCTTTTTAATGTATGAGACTGATTTCCCAGTTAGAGTAGATTTATATTGCTTAGGGTTGTACAATGAATACGAGAAACAAAAGTGGGGAAATAGTCTCATAATTTGTAATAGCTTTATTTTTGTGTTCTATAATAAATACGAAAAGGAGATATTTGGCATGGAAAAATTTAATACGCAAAAAAATTTAGAAAAGAAAACAATTGGATATGTAGAACGAATGATTGAGTTAATTAAGTTTACACATTATCCGCGTACAAAAGAGGATATCGCAAAATTTTTATTTGAAGAAAATTCGAAAAATAAAAATAAAGAAATCAATGAGTATTTAAAATGGGATGCGAAAGATGAAAACAGTGTATTTCAAATATTTGATACAGATATTCCGGTACATTTTTATGAACGCAAACAAAAAGGTAAAGTATCTACTTGGATGTCTGGTATGCGAGAAACAGAAAACAATGTAATGGAGTGCGCAACAACAATTCATCCGGTCTTTTTAGCATTAAATGCAACCGAGGTTTTTTTGTTAACTCAAATTTTGTTATCAATCGCATTAAAGCATGATTCAAATTATTATGAAGCGTATAAAAATATTGTAAAAAAAATTCAACGTCAATTATCTCCATATATGAGTGCAAAAATTGATTGGACATTACTTGATGAAGTACCAAATAATACTTTTATGAAAAAACAAATAGTTAATATTAACGAAAGTATGCGATTCGACGCTGAATGTTTCTTAAGAATGGACATGTCAGAAGATGAAGAAGAATATTGGCAGACTATTCAAGATGATTCTAAGAATACAACTTATGGTACTTTGGAAAATGCAGTTTCTTTAATGAAGTATATGCATTTGCCTAAGACTAGAGATGAAATCAATAATTTTATGGGAATGGATGTATTTTTAAAAGAAATTACTTTGAATGGAAGCCCAAAGCGTAGGGGATATTGGAAAAGTGAAAACCATGGTGATGATTATTTCTTTTTAAATGTTGGATTTCCATTTTGTAAAGCTAAAGCGGCAAACAAAGATTTGATTGATATAGGTTATATATCTACAGCAGGTGATTTTTATGATGATAGCAATCTTGATAAAGATCGAAGTAATTATTTTGCTGATAGTGAGGATTATTATCAACGAATTGTATGTGCATCTATTGAAAAATATAATAAGTCTAACGAAATTAACTTACAATATCAACAAACAGTTCATCCTATTTTTATGGTATTGTCTATTGATGAAGTATTCTTATTGACTGTAAATTTATTAAAATTGGTTCATGAAGAATTTAAGTATAGAAGTAACTATGAATTTGTTGAATTAAAAAAGTACAAAGATACTACATTTCAACAATACATAAATATCGTTAAAAAAATTTATCATCAATTATCTAACTATGCAAAAAATGTATTAAGTGGTTTGGATCCAGAATTTGAGAATGAGTATCATATTTTGGATTTAAAAAGCAAAGAGAAAAATTTTATATCTGAAAAAAACTATAACGTAAAACATGGTGTTACAGATCAAAATCTTATTATGTTTTTGAAAACTGGAGAATTATATTGCGTAGATACTGTAGATGGTTTAGTTTTAGGAAAAATCATTTTAGATTATAATGATTCAGAAGAAGATGCTTTTTTTGTTAAGGAAAAAAATGGGATTAAACACAAAATTATTGTTTAAACAAATAAGTGATTATAAGATTGGAATTGGGAAAATAATCTCAGGATTCCAATCTTTTTTTCTCTTTTCGTAAAATTAAAATGAAAGGAGAAAAAATAATGAAAAATCAAAAGAAGTACATTTTATTTGTATATGGGACTCTTAAGAAAAATGAAAGAGCCCACGATTTATTGGGGAATTCAAAATATTTAGGAAAGGGGATTATTAAGGGATATAAAAAAATAGATATGGTTTATTATCCTGGAATTGTTGTTTGTGAAAATGAAACAGTAGAGGGAGAGGCTTATATCATTGATGAAGAAACCAAAAGAAAGGTTGATGTATATGAGGGTGAAGGTTATTTGTTTAAATGTGTAGATGTTGATATATATGTAAATCAAGAAGTATTAAAAGGTATTGTATATGAATATATCTTACAAAATGAAAAGTAAACTAAAGTTTTTCTCAGTATAAAGTGATCATAAAAATTATTTATGGTCCTTTTTTTTAAGAAATTTATATTTTAGACATCGATAATGTCAATTAATAGGGGATAATACTATAAATTTAAAAAGGGGTTAAAGTTTAATATGGAGCGATTATTAGAAAAAATTATTCAATGTAAAGAGAATGGATTGTATTTTGTGAATACACCAACGGGTTCGGCAAAGTCCTATAGTGCGGTGCAGTTAATGAAGAATCATTATAAGAGTTTTGATTCGCATTTTATTTTCATCACAAACAATCTAAATAACTTACCAATGGAAGACTTAGAAAAGGCTTTTGGAGACGATTTTAAGAATCAAGTTATCCGGGTTGAAAGTATTGTGGATAATATTGTACATCATTTTGATGAAAGCATTATTCCAGATGAATATAAACGATTGAAACATTATAAAGAGCTATATAATTGTTTGAATGACTATAAGTATCTAGCAAGAGATATTGAAAATGAACTTGCTAAAGGAAAGACTCCAAATATTGGGTTATTAAAGTATTTTGATCAGTCTAAGGAAGATCTTGCAAATAAAGACTCTTCGTTTCGAAAAGATATTCGTAAGTATCTAATGCAGTCTGGCTTTACAGAATTGAGTTTTGAAGAAAGAAAGTTGATTGTAAAATCAAAATATAAATGGTTAACAACTTTATATCCAGCAATGTTTATTGAAGATTATAAAGTGATTTGTATGTCTGTTAAACGTTTCTTTACTTCAATTGATCCGATTTATATGAAAAAATATCGTTTTTCTGAATCAGAAATCATAGATCATAGCGTTCTTTTTATTGATGAAGTGGATGCGACTAAAAATGAAATTAATAATATTATTTTAGAAAGTAGCTTGAAGTCAACGATTGATTTAATTCCCATGATTCATCGAATCACAAATCAGTTTATTTACTGGGATCAAAATATGCCAAGGATATTAAAGGATATGGTTTTAGATAAAAATACAGCTTTTAAGAATATAAGAAAACAGGCTTTGGCATTTCGAAGTAATTATCACGATGAGCTTCCGTATTATTGTTCAGATATTAAGGATAGAAATTTCTTAATGAATGATGCGACTTTCCATGCAAGTTTTGAGGATCATTCTAAGAAGAATGCATATGTATATTATGATGCGGATAAGAATCAAATGACGATTGAAATTGAGAACAGTCGAAACAATGTTTCTGATACTTCAAGTGAAGTGTTTAGTTTATATAAAGTGATTCGTGATATGAATAATTTTTTAACGTATTCAAAGAACTATATAAAAAGACTGTCTTTGACATATAAAGATATTCATAATTCAAGCATTTTAAAAGATGAATAAAAAATTAACGATGAAGAGGCTCTAAATTCAGTATATAAGGCATTTCGATTGACGGATGCAGATATATCATATTTTAAAAATGAAATACATATTCAGTCTTTAATAAAAGGAAATACTGAAAGGAATAAGTTAAAAAAGACAAATGGTTATTATGATCGGGGGATTCGTTCTTTTGAATTCACGAATAGGAAACATGATAGCTTTAATACAACTTTTAATTTTATACATGTATCGAAAAGTGCTGAGTTTACATTATCTCTACTAGCTAGAAAGGCTATTGTGATTGGTTTGAGTGCTACATGTAATATTGATTCAGTATTATCGAATTATTCATTAAGATACTTAAAGGAAAATTTGGAAGATAGTTTTCATAGAATTGAAGGTGAGGATTTTAAAAGAATCAAGGATACATATTCAATGTTGAATAAAAAATATGAGTCAAAAGATATTCAAGTTCACATTGAAGAAGTAATAGATTGTTTGAATTTGGATATGAAGGGTATGATTTGTACTGTGTTTGAAGATTTCAAAGTTCAAAGGAAAGTAGAACGAATCTTTTCGTGTCATGGAATAAAAGATACGTATTCTATAAAAAGATATTTAATAATGGCACAAGTCTATCGCTATTTTATTCTACACGAGGATATCCATTCATTTCTATGTTTGAATAATGCTTTGCCAAAAGAAAATAGTAAGTTTGATTTGAGTATTCTTTTAAAGCTGTTTGATGCGGTAAATGAAGAAAATCAGTTTGATCAGAATAATGTACATGTTGAAGTATTAAAAAGTGGCATATCCTTTGATGCTGATAAGAAGGATATATTAGAACGTTTATCAAATGGAGAAAAGGTATTTGTGATTTCAGCTTATGCAACAATTGGAGCCGGACAAAATATGGCATATAAGCTACCAGAACAGTCAGGTACGATCAACTTAACGGACTTTTCAAATAAGGAAGATGGAAGAAACTACAAAAAGGATTTTGATGGAATTTATTTAGGACACATTACCAATGTGGTGACGAACCTGTTAGATATGGATTCTGACTTTGATGAATCCGACTTACTTCATTGTTTGATTGAGCTAGAGAATCTTTATGAAAATAATGAGATTACACATCATACATTAAACAAAGGCATTCAATCTGCTTATGAAAAGCTAAAAAATCCCAAGACAAAGGTGTTTCTTAATGAGATTCAAGGATGTAGAAGTGTGCGTTTATTTAAGACGAAACAAATTATTCAGGCTATTGGTCGTTTATCAAGATCCTTCAATAAGAATAGAACAGTTCATATTTTAGTTACAAAGGATATTGTTCATAGTTTTGATACAACAGTTTTAGAAACTGAAATCTTATCGCCTGAAACAATGCAGCTTGCGATGTATGCCAAAGAAAGACAACAAAATGTTCCTGTATATGATTATGTAGAGAATGAGGCGAGTCGAATTTCAAGTGTTGGTAAATTCTATATTTATGGCTTATTGTCTGGAAATTGGACAGAAGAACAAATCCAGCTTTATAAAGACCTAGGTGAAACCTGTTTGAAATATCCTACATCTTCGGATTTAGATAATGAAATTGTTAAAGAATATTATATTCATTCACATGGTCCATTTAATAAATACTATTTTGTGGATGTAAAAGATTTTGAATATACAGACATCTTCTTTAATGAAACAAAGGATGAGACAAAATTACGCATTCAAAATGGTAAAAAGAATCAGGAAAGGTTGATCAATTATTTACATGAATTGAGTGAAGAAAATTGTCGTTTGGCTAGTATGTTAAACTATCCAGGCTTAAAAGAAGAGTTTGAAAAACATGGATATGCGACTTGTTTTGAAAAAAACGATTACATGCTTTCTCCCGTTTTATATCAGAACATCTATAAAGGAAGACTTGGTGAATTTGTTGGAAAGTACATTATAAAAAAAGAATTGAACATTGATTTAGAAGAGTTGGATACAGATGAATTTGAACGTTTTGATTTTAAATATGGAGATATCTATATTGATTTTAAACATTGGCGGTATTCATCGTATAGCTGGAAGACAATGTCAAAAAAGATTCTTAATAAATTAGATGAAGTCAATGGAAAGAAAGTAATAGTCATCAACATATTTGATGAAAAGGATACGGATCAAATCATGGAATCTGAAAGAATTATTGAAATTCCATCTTTATTGGAAAAAGAAGGTTTTCATGTCAATCAAGATGCAATTAATACAATTAGAAAGTGCTTAAAGGATGAAAAAAATGATTAAGACAAATAGAGTTAAATTAAATATTCATTATGGTCATATAATGCAAGATTATGATATTTATAAAATTGGACAAGACTTAAATGGTATGGATAAAGAACAAAGAAAGATTGTTACAAAAGGTGTAGAAACACTTGCGGATAGTTTATCACCTGCTCTAGCCGTTTTATACCGATATGGTGGATATTTATATGCCATTTTCAATAAGGATAGTTTAAGCATAAAAGAAATGCAATCGCATATCGATGTGCAGGGTGTATTTGTTGAAAAGATAAAAGATATTTCTAGTATGTATCCTAATGAATTGTGCCAGTTATTCTTTAATATGCTTCCAAATATGGAATGTTTTAAAAAATATAATAATGTGTCAGGAAGACTATATTATTTTAATAGTCATTCATTTACTAAGGATATGGTAACCGCATATAATATTTCTATTGACCCATTTATAAAGGAAAATAATCAAGAGTATGTTTTAAGATTAAGTGTTGAATCTTTTTGTCGATTATCTAAAGTTTTAGAATATAATCAAAAGAAAGAAAATGATATTCGTAAGTTACCTAAATATTATATTGATGAAGAAAATTATATATTTCGTAGAACCTTGACTCCAATGGACGATGATGATTGTTTTGTGAATAGAAATCCGGGTTCTAAAAAGAATAAGTATATTGCGAAGGATTTGGATATAAGAAATTTGCAGGCTTTCGAAGATTCAAAGAAGGGGATTTTTTATAGTTTTTTTAAGGATGTTGAAGATCATTTAAAAGACTATATTGAATTGATTCCAGTTGATTTAGAGAATGGGAATTCATTAAATTCGTATTCAAAAAATGTATCGAAAGATTATAAAACCAAAGTTTTTAATGATCTAGGAATTAATGTGATGGATCGTGTGAATGATATGCTGTCTAAGAAAATGGTTGAATTGATGGCTTTAAAATTAAGGGACAAAGGTATTGAAAATATTGGATTTGATAAAGATAAACAATTCAATATTGTCTTGATACACAATGCAGAATATTACCAAAAAAATAATATGGAAGATCAACATATAAATGATTTTTGTACGCAGCATTTTACATATGAAACCTGCATTGGAAAGAATAATAAGATAGATATAAATGATAATGTGGTAGATAAAATTTTAACCGAACTAGCAATTAAAAGAGATATCGCAAATCAAAGTTTATCTACATATCATTGGCATTGGGATGAACCGGTTGAATATGTAATACCGGATAAAGATTATAATGTACAAAAGAAGCGAAATGAAGATGTTTATTTAGTTTTAAATGTATCTAGTAATGGAACAATGAAGTTTCATAAGGTAAAAGATCAAGAATTGGAAGAATATAAAAAATATGATTGTATTTTTAAAGAAGATTTCGGTAAAAAGTACTATAAAATTGTTCGTCCTGAAATGTTGATTTTAACTAGGAAACGTAAAATGATGATTATAGATACTGCGATGATGGTGATGCCTGATTCATATGAGTTACATAATCGCTTAGAGAAATATGGAAAGGATGAGCTCATCTCAAAGGATGAGTTGATGGACTACTTACAATCTTTTGGTGAAAGAAATACAAACTTTAAGAATCAAATAGAACATATTATAAAAAAATTAGATAAAGAAAGCTATCAATACCAAGAGGTTGTAAGAAAACCTACTAAATCAAAGGATTTACCACTAATTTCTTTAGCTACATCTTTAGGAAAAGAATTTGTGAAGTATTGTAGAGATAATGTAGGTCTAGTTTTGAATCCTTGTCTAAAGAGTGATGTTGTGAAGAATCTTCAAAATATCAATATCATTAAAGATGGAGATGGGCTTTATTATTATGTTGGTAAAAGGAAAGGTATGAAGTTTGATTTAAATACAGCTTGTCATATTCGTAAAATGATTCTATTGGAAGGGGATTTTGATGAAGCCTTTAACAATTTTATTTTAGAACAACTAAGAGTCGATTTTGTTCGAAATGAAGAGTATACTGTGTTGCCATTTATAAGAAAATATATAAATGAATTTAATAAATTAAAAAGGTATTAAATCTATAAGGTCGGTATTCGTATTGAATATTGATCTTTTTTTATGTGAACTCATAAAATGGGAATCTAGTCTCATGTTTCTGAATGTCTTGACGATTCGATTTAGAATGAAGGCGTAATCAAGGAGGCGAGAAATTTGATATGAAGGATGCTTCTTCAGAATACTGGGGAATTAGTCTCATAAAAATTTTTTGATTCATATATCGCGATATGATTTAGCCGTGAAAACGACGTGGAGGAAAGAAAGGATGAGGTTATGGAGTATTAAAGTATTGATGACTTCTTTGTTAGCTAATTAATTTTAAATTTTATTTTATACGAAAAGGAGGAAAAGATTATGAGTATAAATAAATGTAGAATTGCAGGTATTGTAGCTGAAGAACCAAAAATTTGTAAGGATGTATTTTACAAAGAGGGTTTAGAAATTGTATTGGATATTGATCGATATGATATCCCTAAGTTTGAACGAATTAAATGTGTGATTATTGATAAAAATTTAATCACAAGAGCACAAGATTCCATTGGTGTTGGTGATTATGTAATGGCAACAGGACGACTTGCTTGTTTTGAATATGTAAGAACGCAAGCTATGAAGTGTCCACATTGTGGTGAAGTGAGTACGCGTTCAAGACGTGCAAAACGCACTGATATTATCCTAGATGATTTTGAGGTTTCACCTGGATCCTTATTTCCAGATTCAGTAGGAATAAATTCCATTTCTATAAGTGGAGTTATTCCAAATCCAATTAAGTCAAATTTAAATCATACATGGTTCTCAGTAGCTAATAATCGTCCTAAAGCAGCACAAGAGATTTTAAAAGATTTGATTATAGAAAAGGTTAAATCAGGAACTGAACGTTTGAATTTAGTTTATGTGCATGGATTTAATAAAATCGCAGAAACTATCAATAATTCTATACATGTAAAAGATCGAGTTATTGTATCTGGATATATAAGTGAACATCTTGAACGTGATAAGATTCCATTTCGTTGTAAATATTGTGGTGAGTATTCGGATCAGTATTTTGAATATCCAATTTATGTAGTTATCGCAAAAAGTGTAACACAAGATGTGGGTTATATCCCAAGTTCAAATGAAAATTTGGTAAATCAATTGAATGAAGTTAGGAAAGTCGAGGTAAAATAGTATGAAAAAAACTAACGAAAAAGTATTGATGAGTGTAGTTGCAGGAATGACTGCTTTACAAGGTATAAGTTCAACTATGATGAATATTAGCGCAACAACAAGTCATGTTGCGAATATTAATCAAACAATGACTAAATCAGATGAATTTGAATCTAAACTTCATGATGCAAAGAATATTATGGATGAAAAGAAGATTGATTTCGATTCAGCAAAAGGTGCTTATAGTGTTGCTTCTAAACAACTTGAAATCGTGCAAGCTGCTTATGATGCTCGTGATGCTTCTGTGAAACAAAATTACCAAGTAACTTATGATGCAATTATGAATGAACTACAACCTATTCTTAATGAAATCGAATCTTTAGAAACACAAATCAACGATTCTAAGAAGAACTTGGAAGAGCAATGTGCTTTGAATGAAAAAGCTTCTGTAGACTTAGAACAAGCTCAAAAAGATTTGGATGCAAAGAAGACTGAGTTGGCAGAACTTCAAAACAAGCTTGCTTCTTTAAAAGATGTTGCAGATTTAACAACAGCATTAGAAACCGCAAAATCTGAACAGGAAACTGCAAAATCAGTCTTGACTTCTGCTCAAGAAAAGTCAGATACTGCTAACACTGAATTAACGAATACAATCGCTGATGCAGAAGCAAAAAAGGCAGCTGTTGAAGAAACTTCGGTTGCATATAATAATGCAGTAGCTGACGTTACTGCAAAAACAAATATCGTTGCTGAAAAACAGGCTGCTGTCGATCAGTTCGAAGATGAGAACGGTATTGAAAATGCGAGAGCAGAATTAGAGATTGCTCAAGCTGACTTAGCAGCAGCTCAAAGCAATGTAACAGCATTACAGGAGACAATGACACAGGCTCAAACAGCTTATGATGCTGCTGTTAACGCTCAACAGACTGCACAAACAAATTATGAATTGGCTGTTCAAAAATTAGAAACAGCAAAAACAAACTTGGCAAATGCTCAGGAATCGTTAAATAAAGCTCAAGCTGACTACGATGTAAATCAAAAAGAAATTGAAGCTAAGAACAATGAAATATTAGCTTTAAATACACAGATTGTTAATGCGCAAAGTGAAGTTGATAAAGCTCAGGCTGATTATGAAAAAGCCTTGAACGACTACAACAGCACTTCCAGTCCTTTGGAGCAGGCGAAGAAGAATCTTGCTGACTTTGAATCCAAGTACGCTACAGAGTTGAGTCGTTTAACAGCGGGAAGCAAGGGATACTACGAATCGCTTGGCTGTTATGATGTTCTAAAAGAAATTTTCAATGTGAATAACGATTCTTCAAGCCGAGGTGAACTGGCTTCTTATACACATATGGGAAAGACTGGAGATGCAACAAGCCTAGAAAATATGCAGGCTAGTATTGCCTACTTAAAAGAGTACGACATGCTTCGTAAACAGAACGGCTTGTCTACACCAAAAGTAAGCATGGTTGCTATGGCTATTGCTCAGGTTAATGCAAACTATGCACAGGTAGAAGGCAATCACTCCGGCGTGTACGGATATTCTGAAAACCTTGCATGGGGATATGGGGAAGCTGGAACAGGTGCAAGTCCATTTAGAGGCTGGTACGACTACGAAAAGAAACAGTATGAGGCTGGAAATCACAAATTCTCTGAAGTAGGGCACTATTCGAACATCGTGAATCCAGATGATGAAACAACTGGCTTTGCATTGCAAAAGGTAAACGGTGTCTACGCTCAGGAGTTTGGATATTTCGAAGAGAAAGATATTGTAATGTCTATCGATGAATTTGAAACATCTTTCAACGACTACTACAACAATTTGAAATCTGTTGATACTCAGCACAAAGCATTAAAAGATGCTGTAAACAATGCAAGTGGAACTACTACAAAAGATGACACGGCATTGAAAAATGCAGAAGCATTGTTAAATGCTAAAAAGAACGCTTTAAATGGATTACAAAACAAACTTACTCAGGTAAACAACGCAAAAGCAACCTTAGAAGCAAATGCAACAGTGATGAATAATACTGTTACAGAAGCTAAGAATGCTGTTCAAAATGCAGAAAACACAGTCAACCAGAAAAAAGCGAATGTAGCAAATGCTGAACAAGCGTTGTCTGAGGCTAAATCAGGTGTAGAAACTAAAGAAGATGCAAAAGCTGAAGCTGAAAAGAAACTTGCAGATGCAAAAGCCGATGTGAATAGTATTCAAGTTCGAATCGACACATTAAGTGACAATATCGCAAACTGGGATTCAAACAAGGCAAAAGCTTCTAAAGTATTGAAGGTTGCCCAAGGCGATTTAGAAAAAGCAAAAGAAGTAGAAGTCAAAACTAAAGAAGCTCTTGAAAAGGCAAACGTTGATTTTACTAAAGCTGAATCCATTCGTGATGAAGCACAAGTTAAAGCAGATCAAGCTTGTGAAGAACTTGAAAAAGCCACTGCTGATTTCAAAACTAAATCTGAAACAGTTGTTCAAGCACAAAAGGCTGTAGATGACTACAATACAAATGCAGAAGCTGTAAAAAAAGCTCAAGCTGAAATGAAGATTATCGGTAATCAAATTGATGAATTAAAAGTTTGTAAAGAATCTACAAATGAAAATATCGCCTCTTTAAAAGCACAAATTGAAGTATTAAACAAATCTTTAACTGAGAAAAAATCAGATGCATTACCATTTGAACAGTTTAAAACTGTATTGAATGATGTAATGAATCAAGGCTCTAGTGTTGATTTAAGCTTTGTAGAAGAAAAAAAGCTTCATACATTATTAGCTCAATTGGCAAATACAGTTGATGAGCGTAATGTTGTACAAAAATCTTTAGAAGAAGCTAAAAACAACTATATTGAAAAATACAACTTGTATTTAGATGCAAAAGAAGCGTTGTTGAAAGCCGAATCGGATTATAATGAAGTGCTTGGTCAATTGAATGCATTCTTATTCGAGCAGAATAAAGAAACTATTCCTGCTAAAAAAGAAGAAGCTAAAACGGATTCTGTGAATACAGGTGTATCTACAAATGTTGAAGCTTCTGTCACAACTGCAGGACTTGCGTTAGCGGGTATTGTTCTTACTGAAACAAAACGTCGTAAGAAGTAATTTAAATCAAAAAGATGTATCTTTATGCCATGTAAAGTTATAAAAGCTTTATATGGCATTTTTGAATGTTTTAATAAAATGATGGCGAATTGAATATATAATTACTATTTAAGATACAATACAATGAAACTGTAAAAAGCGTATAAAGCTTTGAAGCGAGATTGTAAATGATGCAAGATTATAAAACGGAGATGATTAAGGAAGTAGTAATTCGATGGTTGTTTTGTTTTGGGATTTCAATTGTTATTGAAATGGCAGCAGATGTAAAATTTGATATGGTATTTGCGCTTGGATGTACCTCGTTTCTTTATTTCGCAATAAAATTTAAGAGTCTTTCAATTTTTGGCGTATTTGTATTTGTATGTATTCCAATTGGCTTAGCACTTGAAAATAGTGGTTTATCTACAAACTTACTACTATATTTCTTAGGAATTCTTCCAGTTTTAGAAATTGGATGTTGCTTATTATTTGGTTAAAGTTAAAGAGATTTGATCAGTTTCTGATTGAATCTATTCTTGTACAATAAAAATATAGTGACATTAAAAAATGTATCATGTTATGTGAATTAAAGATGTGTTAGTAGGATTCATAACTCAATATTCAACAGTGTACAACATTGGATATGGTAAAACAAAGAGTATATAGGAGACAAAATTTATGCTGACTAGAATGGAATTTAAATTCAGTGAAGAAAAATGTAAAAAGTACGGAGTCACGTTGAATGCGTGCTATAAAACCATTGAACAGCTAATGGCAGAAGATGATATTCATCAATATGGATTAGGAGTGTATGTAGCTCCATTGAAAAAAGCATTTGAGCCATTTAGTCTTCTTGCGTGTGATTTGCCTGAAGTCGATTGGTTTGTCAATACAATTGAGTCTTGGTATTGGTTCGATAGTAATGAATATAGAAACTATGATGATCCAGATTATGATTGCCTAATTCAATTGGAACTGAAAAAATGATAGAAATAGACGAAGTAAAGTCGTTAATTGAAGGAGAATCAAAATGATTATCAAAAATACAGAGGCAGGAAGAAAAGTACAACAGGTAGCAGCAACGATGGCTATATCAGATATGTATTTAAGTAAAGAATTTATTGAAAAGCTTTTAAAAGTAAGCAATGGAGAAATGACAACTGATGATTTAATTAAGGAATTAAATGATAAGTATGCAAAGTAAAAAACAATAAAAAAGAAAGGAACAAAAAATATGAAATGTCGATTAATGAATAAGCATACGCAGGTTGCTTTGATTGAATATAACGAAGACGTACAAGCAATTACAAATATTTATGAAATAACAAATATAGAATATGCTCCATTATCTTTCTATAATGCGTATTTCAACACGTCTATTAGCAATGTCAATGCAATGAATCAATGGTTTCAAGGACGTGCTATCCCTTCATCGCGAAAAAATTTAAATCATTTACTAGAAAGATTAAATATTTCAAGTCCAGGTGATTTATTAAATAAACACTTTGCATTATCCCTATCAGATCAATACTGGATTGTTGACGAGAGTAGCTGTATACAATGGAAAGATATCAATTTTTTTACTCATGATTTTGATTTAACAGGGTTTTTACAAGCATCCTTAGATGATTCAACTCACTCGTATACTGTACAAAATGATTCAATAAAAACACCTAACAATACAACTGATGGTATGTTGCCAAAAGGGTGGATCATTGAAAATGATAAGCGAATTCTTATTAAGGGAACGTATACACGTTTCGAACAAGAACCATTTGATGAGTGGCTGGCCTCTCAAATATGTAAGCGACTCGGATTTGATTACTGCAATTACATTGTTGACTGGTATACAATAAAGCAAGATAAAGTTATTGTTTCTAAATGCGAAAATTTCATCAATCAAAATGAAGAAATCATCAGTGCTTATGATGTGCTTCATAGTTCAAAAAAAGAAAATACCATTAATGATTATGAACATTATGTACGCATATTAGAAAATCATGGAATACTGGCTGCCAGAAAGAAAATAACTGAAATGTTTGTTGTTGATTATTTAATGATGAATTACGATCGTCATTTAAAGAATTTTGGAATTATTCGCAATGTTGAAACATTAAAATGGGAACGAGTCACACCAATTTTTGACACAGGTCAAAGCATGTGCTGCGATGAGTATACTCAAAACATGGACTTCACTCATGGTTGCGGAAAGTTCTTTACAGATGTGAATAAAGATTATAATGCGATTTTAAAATCTTTGGATATGGATACATTTCGTGCTATTCCTATTCAAAATTTAAAAGGATTATCTGAAGAATATTATGTGTTTTTAAAGAGTTTCCAAAGGGAAATGGAATATAAAAATAAAGATTGGTCAGATGAAAGACTGAAAAATTTGAAAGATGGATTAAGCAAACGAATTGATCTGTTTGAAAAAGAA
>ERZ780223.1444-NODE-1444-length-23549-cov-38.379459_pt1 | contig 23549 bp, 19 predicted proteins | sample MGYA00511016_ERZ780223 | MGnify/ENA primary metagenome ERZ780223 (study PRJEB29588, sample SAMEA2159032) | human gut metagenome | biome: human gut; feature: human-associated habitat; material: faeces | place: Denmark | collected 2008/2010 ... | reverse complement strand
ATACAGATTTATGAACTAAAGATAGCAAGCTAAGGAACTTGCGAAACTTGAATTACATTGCTTTTCAAACGTATCCACGTTTATGTGACAATAGCGGTCAAGCGAACGGGAGATCGTGGGAATCGTCTCCATACACTTCTTTTAAAAACGTCGCAAACTCCTTGGAGTAGCTGGCTCCTTCTGCCTTCATGCCATAAGAGTCGGAGAAGTATCGGTTGTTCTGCTTGTCGTACCATTTGCGTCTTCTGACGATCAGGCCAACACTTTTGTCACGGATCGGGAAGTCAAGTATTGTTACGGCTTCGCAGAACCCTTTAGATTCAATCTCCGGGTTCTCTTTGTAGTCAGCCTTAGCAGATTCGTCAAGATAGATGCGGGTGAGGGACGATACTTCTTCTACGCGTACTACTTCAAAATTTGAAAGTATCTCTGATGGCAGAATCAACTGTGCCAATGCTATTAGTCCTTGATTGCTCATGGTGCAAGGTTGTTGATTTTCTGTAGAATCAAAGTATCTTTCCTCGGGTTTATCGGCTGATCCCTCGCTCTCTCCTTCTTGCTCCTTGGCCTTGCGCTGTTCCTCGATGAGCTGGAAGTCTTTTTTGCGGAGCACGAAGCTGTTGGTGAGGTACTTCTCCTTGACGATCTTGTTGTTGGCCAGTTCCTCTGGTGTGCCCTGGAAGAGGATGCGGCCCTCAAACAACATGTAGGCGCGGTCTGTGATGCAGAGCGTGTCCTGGACGTTGTGGTCGGTGATGAGGATGCCGATGTTGCGAAACTTCAGTCGCCAAACGACGCTCTGGATGTCCTCCACGGCTATGGGATCCACGCCCGCGAAGGGCTCGTCGAGCATGATAAACTTCGGGTCGATGGCCAGGCAGCGTGCTATCTCCGTGCGTCGCCGCTCGCCTCCCGAGAGTCGGTCTCCCAGGTTCTTGCGCACCTTCTGCAGGCGAAACTCCTTGATGAGGCTCTCCATCTTTGCGACCTGCTCGTCGTGGGAGAGCTTGGTGCGCTCCAGCACGGCCATGATGTTGTCCTCGACGCTCATCTTGCGAAACACGCTTGCCTCCTGCGGCAGGTAGCCGATGCCAGCATGGGCGTGCTTATAGACCGGGTAGTCCGTGATTTCCGTGTCGCCGAGATAGACATGGCCGTCGTTGGGCACTACCAGTCCTGTCGTCATGTAGAAAGACGTGGTCTTGCCGGCTCCGTTGGGTCCCAGCAGTCCTACAATCTCTCCTTGGCGGACGTTGAAGTTGACGTCGCTCACCACGGTTCGCTTGCCATACCGCTTCACCAAACCCTTGGCGTGGAGCATGGCCCGCTGCTCGGTTGCACCTTCGCCCTCGGTCTCCTCGCTGCCGATAGGTGTCGCCACCAGTCGCTCGCTATCGTTGTCGCTCATATCCGTTGTATTCATTTTTGGATTGCAAAAGTAAGAAAAAAGATGCTAATATCGCCCGTCAAGGACAAAAACTATCCCTGCGGATGCAGTTTTTAAGGGGATTTTGGTTACTTTTGCACCAAAGTTTCATATAAACCCATCGCATGTTAATACATAAGTGGCTCACCACCTTCGGCAAATACCTCATTCTGATGGGGCGCGCCTTCTCTCGTCCCGAGCGTATGCGGATGTTTCTCAAGCAGTATGTCAAGGAGATGTCGCAGCTCGGCATCGACTCCATTGGCATCGTCCTGCTCATCTCCTTCTTCATCGGAGCCGTCATCTGCATCCAGATGAAGGTCAATATCCAAAGTCCGTGGATGCCCCATTGGGTGGCGGGCTACGCCACGCGCGAGATCATGCTCCTGGAGTTTTCTTCCTCCATCATGTGCTTGATCCTGGCGGGCAAGGTGGGGTCCAATATCGCCTCTGAGCTGGGCACGATGCGCGTCACGCAGCAGATCGACGCCCTGGAGATCATGGGTGTCAATTCGGCCAACTACCTCATCCTGCCGAAGATACTCGGCTTGGTGACGATCATGCCCTTCCTCGTGATCTTCTCTTCCGCGCTGGGCGTGGTGGGAGCCTACTCCACGGCCTATGTCGGCCATATCATCACTCCCGAAGACCTCACGGCCGGACTGCAGCACGATTTCGTGCCCTGGTTTTTGTGGACGAGTATCATCAAGAGCCTTGTCTATGCCTATATTATCACCAGCGTCAGCTCCTATTTCGGCTATACCGTCGGTGGCGGATCCGTAGAAGTGGGCAAGGCCAGCACGGCAGCCGTGGTCAATAGTTCGGTGCTGATCCTTTTCTGTGATGTGTTCCTCACCCAGTTGCTCAGTTAGTCAAAACAGTAGAAAGCCATGATAGAAGTCAAGCATATAGACAAGTCCTTTGGCGATAAAGCCGTCCTGCGCGACATCAACGCCGTCTTCGACGACGGCAAGACCAACCTCATTATCGGTCAGTCGGGCGCAGGCAAGACTGTGCTGATGAAAATCCTTGTGGGCCTCCTCGATCCGACGGGTGGCGAGGTGCTCTACGACGGGCGCGACTTTGTGCGCATGTCGAAGCGCGAGCGCGTGCAGATGCGCCGTGAGATGGGCATGATCTTCCAGAGTGCGGCCCTCTTCGACTCCCTCTCCGTACTGGAGAATGTGCGCTTTCCCCTTGATATGTTCTCCAATATGACTGCCGCCGAGCGCGACCGAAGGGCGCAGGAGTGTCTCGACCGCGTCAACCTCAACGGGACGGGAAGCAAGTTTCCAGGCGAAATCTCGGGTGGTATGCAGAAGCGTGTCGCCATCGCCCGCGCCATCGTCATGAATCCGAAGTATCTCTTCTGCGACGAGCCCAACTCCGGCCTCGACCCGAAGACCTCGCTTGTCATCGACGAGCTCCTCTCCGGCATCACTAAGGAGTATGGCATCACGACGATCATCAATACCCACGACATGAACTCCGTCATGGGTATTGGCGAGAACATCGTCTTCATAGCCGACGGCAGAAAGGAATGGCAGGGCGACAAAGACTCCGTCATCTCCTCGCGCAACAAGAAGCTCAGCGACCTGGTCTTCGCCTCCGACCTCTTCAAGAAAGTCAGAGAGGTGGAGCGGGAGGAGAAATAAGAACCTTTTCGTTAAGCCAAATGAGCAGAACCGAGCTTGCTCGAGTTATGTCATGGCGAGAAAAGGTGCTATGTAATGGAACGTTTCCTATCGCATATACCACAGACTGTCGCGCCTCACCATCGGCACGACCACCTGCTCCTGTGTCTTGTCGCCATAGGCGAGGGTGAGAAACACGTTGGCCGTCTGCGTCTTCTCGGCATACTGGTAGTTGCTGATGCGGACGCTGTCGATGCCTTTGTGGCGCTTCTGTTCGTTGTCGGCAAACTGCTTCAGTATGGCTTTCATCTGCTGTCGGTAAGTCTCGGGCACGGTATCGGCCTTCAACTTCCCCTCATAGAAACTGTCGAAGCGGCCTGCCGCCAAGCTGTCGTAGTAGATCTTGGCCGTTCGGGCCGCCAGTTCGCCTTGGTTGACCGTCTCCTGCGGCTTGTCGGAGCACGACCTCAGGAGCAGCGACAGGACGAGAGCCCCCGTCCCCAGCAGCGAGCCGAGGAAGGGGCGTAGAGAGAATGCGTGCATCATTTCTGACGGATGAAGATGTTGATCGGGGTGCCGATGAGCGACCAATGCTCTCGCATCTTGTTCTCCAGGAAGCGACGGTAGGGCTCCTTGACGTATTGCGGCAGGTTGGCGTAGTAGACAAACGAGGGAATCTGCGTGTTGGGCAGCTGCGAGCAATACTTGATCTTGATATACTTGCCCTTGGTCGAGGGGGGCGGCGTGTTCTCGATGATGGGCAGCATCACCTCGTTGAGCTTGTTGGTGCCGATGTGGATCTTGCGGCTGTCGAAGACTGCCTTGGCCAGTTCGAGCACCTTGAAGATGCGCTGCTTGGTCAGGGCCGAGGTGAAGATGATGGGGAAGTCGGTGAAGGGTGCCATGCGGTTGCGGATGGCGTTGGTGAAGGTGTCGATGTGCTTCTGGGTTTTCTCCTCCACCAGGTCCCATTTGTTGACCACCACGACGAGCGACTTCTTGTTTCTCTGGATGATCTGGAAGATATTCATGTCCTGTCCCTCGATGCCACGCGTGGCGTCGATCATCAGGATGCAGACGTCGCTGTTCTCGATGGCGCGGATGGATCGCATGACGCTATAGAACTCCAGGTCCTCGCTCACCTTGTTTTTGCGTCGGATGCCTGCCGTATCGACGAGGTAGAAGTCGAAGCCAAACTTGTTGTAGCGCGTGTAGATGCTGTCGCGGGTGGTTCCTGCTATCTCGGTGACGATGTTGCGGTCTTCGCCGATGAAGGCGTTGATGATGCTCGACTTGCCGACATTGGGGCGTCCCACGACGGCGAAGCGCGGCAGGTTGTCGTCGACCTCCTCCTCGGGCACGTCCTCCAGTTTTTCCAGGATGATGTCGAGCAGGTCGCCCGTGCCGCCACCCGTGATTGCGCTTACGCAGATCGGGTCGCCCAGTCCCAGTTTGTAAAACTCGGCAGCCTCGTACGATCGTCCGCTATTGTCTATCTTGTTGGCCACGAGCAGGATGGGTACGCTTGCGCGGCGCAAGATCTGTGCCACGTCCTCGTCCCAGTCCGTGATGCCCGTCTCGTTGTCCACCACGAAGAGCACCAGGTCGGCCTCGTCCGTGGCTACGCGCACCTGCTTGCGGATGGCGTCCTCGAAGATGTCGTCCGACTTGACGACCCAGCCTCCTGTATCGACAAGCGAAAACTCGCGCCCGTTCCAGAGACATTTGCCATACTGGCGGTCGCGGGTGGTGCCTGCCGTCTCGCTCACGATGGCGCGGCGGCTATTGGTGAGACGGTTGAAAAGCGTTGATTTGCCCACGTTCGGGCGGCCAACGATAGCTACTAAATTTGCCATGATGTCTGTTTAATTACTGAAGTTTAACATTCTTCGGCCCTCGCCATCCGATGGCGAGAGTATGCCCTGCATACAGTTAGGGCCGTTTTTTTTCTTGTCATTTGTCCCGTCCGTCGCTTGGCGGGCGGGGTAGGGGTGAGCGTTTTTTGGGGGTGCTGCCTCTCCCGGGGAATGTGGCTTGCGAGAGAGCGCGCCCTTATTGTGGGTCGTAGCCGAAAAGGCGCAGCTCGCGCTTGGAGCTTCGCCAGTCCTTATCGACCTTGACGTAGGTCTCCAGGAAGATCTTCTTGCCGAAGAACTGCTCGAGCGACTTGCGTGCCTCTGCCGATACTTTCTTGAGGGCCTGTCCCTGGTGGCCGATGATGATGCCCTTTTGGCTGTCGCGCTCCACGTAGATGACGGCGTTGATGCGGATCAGCCGGTCGTCCTCCTTGAATCGCTCCACGGCCACCTCCACGGAGTAGGGTATCTCCTTGTCGTAGTAGCGGAGGATCTTCTCGCGGATGATCTCGGAGACGAAAAACTTGGCGGGTTTGTCCGTGAGCTGGTCCTTGTCGAAGTAGGCCGGGCTCTCGGGCAGGAGTTCCAGGATGCGCTTCATCAGGATCTCCGTGCCAAACTTGTTCTTGGCCGAGATGGGCAGTATCTCTGCTTTCGGGAGCAGCTTGTGCCATGTCTCCACGAGGTCGCCGAGCTGGTTTTGCTCGCTCTCGTCGATCTTGTTGATCAGGAGGATGACGGGTATCTCCATCTTCGAGACTTTCTCCAGGAAGTCCATGTTCTTGGTTGGCGTCTCGCGCACGTCCGTCACGTAGAGCAAGATGTCGGCGTCGGCGAGTGCGCTCTCCGAGAATGCCAGCATCATCTCCTGCATCTTGTAGTTGGGCTTCAGCACGCCCGGGGTGTCGGAGAATACCACCTGTGCCTCTGGCGTGTTGACGATGCCCATGATGCGATGGCGTGTGGTCTGGGCCTTGAAGGTCGCTATACTGATCTGTTCGCCCACGAGTTGGTTCATGAGCGTGCTCTTGCCCACATTCGGGTTGCCCACGATGTTGACGAATCCTGCTTTGTGCTGCATAATGATGTTGTTGTGGAGTAAACCAATTTGGCGGATTGAGAAGAAGGCCGGGTGTGGAGTCCGTCTCCTGCCCAAAGCGAAAAAAGCTCAGAGCGTCAGGCCACGGGGAAGCGTCGCCGCTCCCTTGCGCCTCACGTTCTGAGCCCCATACTTATTTGTTGTGAAGCCGTCCGCGCTACTTCGCCGCTCCTACCGCGTCGCCGTCGTAGGCCCACTTGCAGTAGGATGCTCCATGAGCAAATCCGGCTGCGAAGGCCGTGAAGATGACGTTGTCGCCCTTCTTGAGCAGCTTCTCGTTGTCCCACATGGCCAGCGGAATCGTTGCTGCCGACGTGTTGCCGTAGCGGTCGATGTTGATGATGACCTTTTCGAGCGGTATCTCCGCGCGCTTGGCCACGGCCTCGATGATGCGGCGGTTGGCCTCGTGGGGTATCACCCAGTTGATGGTATCGGGAGTCAGTCCGAATCGGCTCATCATCATCCCAACGTCGTTGCTCATCTCCGTGACGGCATAGCGAAACACCGTGCGCCCCTCCTGATAGATATAGTGGAGCTTGTGCGACACCGTGAACTGTGACGGGGGGCATACCGATCCGCCCGCTTTCAGGTGAAGGAACGGCAGTCCCTTGCCATCGGTACGCAGGTAGGATCCCTGCATGCCGACACCCTCCTCCGTCGTTCCCTCTACGAGCACCGCGCCCGCTCCGTCGCCGAAGAGGACGCAGGTGTTGCGGTCGGTGTAGTCGACCATCGACGACATCTTGTCGGCTCCGATGACGATGATGCGCTTGTAGCGTCCGCTCTCTATCATCGAGCAGGCCAGGTCGAGCGTGTAGAGGAATCCGCTGCAGGCCGCCGCCGTGTCCATGGCGAAGGCGTTGTGCATCCCCAGTCGCCCGACGACGATGGAGGCTGTCGAGGGAAACTTGTAGTCGGGAGTAGTCGTGGCGACGATAAGCGCGTCGATGGAGTCGGGATCGGCCCCCGTCTTCTTCAGCAGCTGGCTTGCGGCCTTGCGAGCCATGTAGCTCGTGCCCAGCCCCTCCTCGGTGAGGATGCGCCGCTCCTTGATGCCGACGCGCGTCTGGATCCACTCATCGGTGGTATCGACCATGCGCGACAACTCCTGGTTGGTGAGGATGTAGTCGGGCACGTAGCCGCCGATACCGGTGATGATAGCGTTTATCTTCTCCATTTATGTCAATGAGAAGGTGTTTACTCGGCGGTAGCGACCTCCACGGCCAGCTTGCCGCGGTAGTAGCCGCACGTGGGGCATACGGTGTGATAGACGTAGTAGGCGCCACAGTTGGGGCATACGGCGAGCGTGGGAGCTACTGCCTTGTCATGCGTTCTGCGCTTGAGCGTACGAGTCTTCGATTGTCTTCTTTTAGGATGTGCCATAATTTTTTAATCTGTTTTGTTTTTTAATTCTTTTTCTTGAGTTGTTCGAGTGCTGCCCAGCGCGGGTCTGTGGCTTTCTCGTCTCCCTCTCCGCTTCGGACGGCCGAGTGCTCCTCGAGCACCCGTATCATGGCAGGGTTGCATTTTCCAGGTGCATGCACGTGCCTGACGGGGATGGCGAGCGCCGTCAACTCGTAGATGAGCCATGCGACATCGAGTATTCCTTCGTCCTCGGCCACCGTCACACAAGCGTCATCCTCTGAGCTTTCCTCTCCAAACTTAGCCTCCATGCGCTCCTGGGCCTCGATGGGCAACTCCATGTCGTCCAGGCAGCGGTCGCAGCTGACTGTCACCGTGCCCGTGATGTGGAAGTCGAGGAGAAAGGCGTCCTGCGAGGTGCGATCGATGGCGATCCTCACGGACAGGTTTCCCCTCCTCACCTCGGGTGCGTCTATCGCCTCGAAGTAAGCGTCGTCCAAGCTCAGCGTCCGCTCCGTGCGGCCATAGTCCAAGCTTTTCAGATCTATGTGGAGGTAGTCTAAGTCCATAATCGGGGTGCAAAGGTACGAACATTTTTCCGATTATCAACAATTTGCAGTTAAAAAATGGTATTTCTTCACCCCGTGGGGGCCATAGTGCGGCTCCTTGGGGCGGCTTGGGGGGCTTGTGGCGCATCTGTGGGCCTTTTTCGCGGCTGCTTCCTACTTTCGCAGCTCGATACGGAAGGTCGTGCCCTTGCCCACCTCCGAGCTGCGCACGTAGATGCGTCCGTGGTGATATTCCTCCACGATGCGCTTCGCCAGGCTCAGTCCCAGTCCCCAGCCTCGCTTCTTGGTCGTGAAGCCGGGCCGGAAGACGTTGCCGATGTCTTTCTTGCGGATGCCCTTGCCCGTGTCCGTGACGTCGAGGATGGCCTTCGTCTCCGTCTCCTCCACGTGGATCGTGATGGTGCCCTGCCCGCCGCCCATGGCGTCGACGGCGTTCTTGCAGAGGTTTTCTATCACCCACTCGAAGAGCGATGCGTTGAGGCTGACGACGATGTCCTCCTTGGGCAGCTCCTTGACCATGCTTACCTTGCGCGAGGTCCTTCGGTCCATGTAGTCGATGACGTGGTCGATGACGTCGTTGAGGCTGGAGGGCACGGGCTCGGGGAGCGATCCGATCTTGGAGAATCGGTCGGCGATGAGCTGCAGTCGCTCCACGTCCTTGCCCATCTCGGCCACGAGCGGGTCTTCGGGGTAGCTCTCCTTGAGTATCTCCTGCCAGGCCATGAGCGAGGAGATGGGCGTGCCGAGCTGGTGGGCCGTCTCCTTGGAGAGTCCCACCCACACCTTGTTCTGCTCGGCCCGCTTGGAGGTGAGCAGGGCGAAGATGGCCACGACGACGAAGATCATCACCACGCCCAGCTGGATAAACGGGTACCAGGCCAGGCGCTTGAGCATCAGCGAGTCGTCGTAGCAGACGTTCATGTAGTCGCTCTTCACCTGCTCGCTCAGCGAGATGCGTATGCAGCGCCCCGAGGCCTGCAGCCGCTCGGCCATGTGGGTCAGGTAGCGCAGCGAGTCGGCGTAGTCCTTGCCGCTCACGCGTACGTTGCGGAAGTCGGTCACGACGCCGTCGCGGTCCGTCACCACCACGGGGATGGTGTTGTTGTCGTTGAGCACGCGTAGCACGAGGCTCAGGTCCGTGTTCTCGTCGGCCTGCGAGAGCGACTTCATGGCCTGCGCCCACACCTCCATGCGTGCCCGCTCCTCCTTGGAGAGGTCGCGCGTCAGGAAGTGGGACACGATCAGCGAGGCCACGGCTATCAGTACTGCCGCGGCCACGAGGAGAATCTTCACCTGCCGTATCCTGTCCGTCCATTGCATAACGTCTTTATAAACGGTCTCAAGGTGGGTTTTATTGCGTCGCAGAAAGGCAAAATGGCTCTCGCAAAGTGGGATCGCGGAAGGCTTCCGTGGTATCGGCAGTCCTTTTTGAGAGTTTGCCGCCCAAACTCTGCTTCGTCTGCCGAGTCGAAAAGCGGGTCGAAGTGTGGGTGACGGGCCTATGAGGAGAGGAAAACGATATTTTTATCAGTCTTTTGGCGAAGAAAAGACTGCGGTAGCGGGCTTTGATACGCTTGTTGGTTTGATGATATTGTCCTTGTAGTTGATGTAAGTGGTTGGTTATTAGTGTTTTGTGAGATTAGTTTGCTCGAAATGTTTCAGTGTTTCAGCGTTTCAATGCAAATATAACCTTGGTGTAGTTTTTCCTTTCCTTTCTCCTATTGTTGTATTGTTTATTATTATATATAATATATAATATGTAATATATTATAACAATTAGTCTCCGTAATAAGTGTAAATGGTAAAATTAAGGTATGGGCTGATAGGGAGGAGGGAGTAGTGGGGCATGCTTTTTTTTGATTGAAACGCTGAAACACTGAAACGCTTGGCTTTGTGGCTCGCTCCTGTGGCTTTGTCTTTGTCTGGTCCTGCTGCTCTGTGGGACGGTGTCCGCTTTTTCTCTTCAAGGCAGTTAGCAAAGCTTCGGGATGGTTTCGGGATGGTTTCGGGAAACAGGCAAGGGTAGTCAGTCCAAACAACCTTGCTGTCCATGTGGTTTTTCTATATGGCCCTGAGAAAAGACGCGGGTCCTTGGATCTGCGTGTGAGCTCTCGGTCCACGTTTCTGTCATGGCTCCTCAGCGTGGCGTGTGCAATAGAAAAGTCGTGATTGGCGAAAAATTTCCCTCTAAATTTGCAGGTGTCGGAAATAAGGCGTACCTTTGCACCCGCATTTCGGAAGAAGGGCGTTTAGCTCAGTTGGTTTAGAGCATCTGCCTTACAAGCAGAGGGTCGGCGGTTCGAATCCGTCAACGCCCACAGGGGTGGTTCCCGTGGCTTCATTCGTGGGGCTGCGGGAATTTTCTTTTTTTTCCCCCCCCCTGACAGTTTCCCTCAAAAGGCCTCTCTGCAGACGATTTTTTAGGATAACATAGACTGCACAAGCACAAATGAAGAAAGGACTATTTGCCCTTGCCCTGGGCACGTTCACCCTGGGCATCGCCGAATTTATCATCGAGGGCATCATTACCGACATTGCCCACAACATGCATGTTTCCATCCCAGAAGCAGGCCACCTCATCTCTGTCTATGCGCTCGGCGTTTGTGCCGGAGCCTTCTCGCTGATCCTCATGCACAAGTATCGGCCCAAGCATATACTGATGTTCCTGGCCTCGCTCATCACCTTCGGCGCTATGGCTGCCTCTGTGGCGCCCACCTACTGGATCCTGCTCTGCGCCCGGTTTGTCGCGGGATTGCCCCATGGCGCCTACTTCGGCACGGCCACTATCGTGGCGGTGAAGATAGCACGGGAGGGCAAGGGGACCAATGCCGTGGCGATGATGTGCGCAGGCATGCCGGTAGCCAATTTGCTGGGCGTTCCCCTTGGTACGTTTCTCAGCCATACATTCAGTTGGCGCGTGCCTTTCGCCAGCTGCATCGTCCTCGGACTCCTCACCCTGTATATGATCCACCGATGGGTGCCCGACGTCGAGGCTTTGCCCAACCATGGCATGAAGGCGCAGTTTCGCTTCCTGCGCAACCTGGCGCCCTGGCTCATCATTGCGGCCACCTTTCTGGGCAATGGCGGCATCCTCTGCTGGTTCAGCTACATCTCGCCGCTGCTGCAGACGGAGGGCGGATTCAGCCCTGCCAGCATCTCGCTCCTGATGATTCTTGCGGGTGGCGGTATGGTCGTGGGCAATCAGGTGAGCGCCCTGCTTGCCGACCGCCTCATGCCGGGCCGTTTCACCTGCTACCTCCAGTTTTTGGCGGCGGCAGCCCTCCTGCTCACCTTCTTCCTCGCCCCCATTGGTTGGGTCTCGGTGGTGCTGATGTTCGTCTGCTGTGTCTGTCTTTTCGGCATCGGGTCGCCTGAGCAGTTTCTGATCGTGAAGCATGCCGAGGGTGGCGAAATGCTGGGTGGCTGCTGCATCCAGGCCGCCTTCAACCTGGGCAATGCCGTAGGCGCTTTCCTGGGCGGCATCCCCGTGGCGATGGGGTTGGGATACAACTTTCCTGCCCTTATTGGCGTGCCGATGGCGTTGGCTGGCGCCCTCTGTCTGCTGGTCTTTCATCGGAAGTATGAGCAGCGGTAGAGGCTAAGGCGAGACGATCTGCGTCTCCTTGCTGGCAGTCGCCGTGCCAAGGCTTGCCCTGGTGCTGCGTCGGAAGGTCTGGCAGAGGTCATGGCTTTCTCCACCACGCTTCCTCCATCTACCCACCACGTATCGTCCTCCCTTCCAGCATATATCGACCTCATATTGTTTTCGTATTGTTTCCGTATTGTTTCCGCTTCCGGAAGCGAGAACGATAGGAGAACGATACGGGATCGATACGGGATCAATACGTGATTGATACGAGACCGATACGAGAACGGTCTTTTCCGACTCCCAACCGAAGATGTTGATAAGAAATTTAACTTTTTCGTCATCGTTTCTTTTGATTATATTTTACATTTTAACCACTCGACGCGCCCTGCAATTCATGTGATTGATGGCTGGCTTGCAAATTGCCATGGCGCAGCCACTATACAAAAATAGCCTTCCGTCCAGCCAAGTGCAAGCCGATTAGCATGAATTAACGCCCCATTAACTATTTCTCCGTATCCATTTAACAAAATCAAAATCAGGCTAAAAGCCCTTGCTGCGTCCATCTTCTTCGCCCTTTCCCGCATTTCTGTCAATGAGAAGGCCGCTTCGTCCGTCATCTGCGTGTTGTCATAATACGTGACTTTGGATGGGTCTTAGTGGTAAACAAAGCCAACAAAGTGCTTTTTGTGATATCATGCAATTGAGGTCGTGATGGTTCTCCAAGCCTCCTTTTCATAACGAGCTATATAGCCGTTGTCTATCCTGTATTATTAAAATGGCATTTTATATTTTGCCACAAAAGTTTAAAATGCCATTTTAATAAGCGAGTAGTTTTCTTCATCTTGCTTTGTTGTTTTGTCGTCTGTGTTGGGCTCGTGGTGAAGCTTGGTACAGATGCTTGCAAAATTAAAGATTTTTTGGGGAGAAAGGAGGCGTTGACGAAAAGAGGCGAGATTTTAAGGACTTTTAGCCACCCGTATGGCAGCGGAACGGAATAAATTTCGTAATTTTGCAGCGTTTAATATATATAATGATGAAGCTGGATACATTGACCGCCATTTCTCCTATTGACGGACGCTACAGAGGCAAGACCGAGCCCCTGGCCGACTATTACTCAGAGTTTGCGCTGATACGTTATCGCGTCCGCGTGGAAATCGAATACTTTATCACGCTCGTGGAGCTCCCCCTGCCGCAGCTCAAGGGCTTCGACACGGCCCTCTTCGACCGTCTTCGCAGCATCTACCGCAACTTCACGGAGGAGGATGCCGCCCGTGTGAAGGACATCGAGAAGGTGACCAACCATGACGTCAAGGCCGTGGAGTATTTCATCAAGGAGCAGTTTGACGCCATCGGCGGACTGGATGCCTACAAGGAGTTTATCCATTTCGGACTCACCTCGCAGGACATCAACAACACGAGCGTGCCCCTGTCCATCAAGGAGTCGCTCCTGGAGGTCTATTATCCCCAGGTCGAGGAGCTCATCGACCAGCTCCAGGCTTATGCCGAGGAGTGGAAGGACGTGCCGATGCTCGCCAAGACCCATGGCCAGCCCGCCTCGCCGACGCGCCTGGGCAAGGAAATCGAGGTCTATGTCTATCGCCTGCGCGAGCAGCTCGACGCCCTCAAGGCCTGCAAGTTCACGGCTAAGTTTGGTGGCGCCACGGGCAATTTCAATGCCCACCACGTCGCCTACCCCGAGTATGACTGGCGCGCCTTCGCCAACCGCTTCGTCTCCGAGAAACTCGGGCTGGAGCGCGAGCAATGGACCACGCAGATCAGCAACTACGACCACCTGGGCAGCATCTTCGATGCCATCCGCCGCATCAACACCATCATGATCGATCTCGACCGCGACGTCTGGATGTATATCTCGATGGAGTATTTCCACCAGAAGATCAAGAAGGGTGAAGTCGGTTCGAGCGCCATGCCCCACAAGGTCAACCCCATCGATTTCGAGAATAGCGAGGGCAACCTCGGCGTGGCCAATGCCGTGCTGCAGTTTCTCGCCGCCAAGCTGCCCGTGAGCCGTCTGCAGCGCGACCTGACCGACAGCACCGTGCTGCGCAACGTAGGCGTGCCCGTGGCCCACAGCATCATCGCCATCCAGAGCACCCTCAAGGGACTTCGCAAACTTATATTAAATAAGGAGAAAATCGCACAGGACCTCGACAATATGTGGCCCGTCGTGGCTGAGGCCATCCAGACCATCTTGCGTCGCGAGGCTTACCCGCATCCCTACGAGGCCCTGAAGCAGCTCACCCGCGGCAACGAGAAGGTGACGGAGCAGACCATCCACGACTTCATCGCCACGCTCAACGTCAGCGACGAGGTGCGCAAGGAGCTGCTCGCCATCACGCCGCACAACTACACAGGTATCTAATCAAGACAATTTTATATATTACTTGGCCGTGAGGCCATATCTATCATTCAAAACAATACTGTTATGGCAGAAGAATTAGAGAACAAGCAGGAACCCGTTTACGGACAGGATGAGCGTGGCCGCGAGGCCAACTCTTCTGAGAGTCAGGGTAATAGTGAGCAGAAGGATTATCGCTCATCGCGGCCTCAGCGTCCGCGCATCCACTCGCAGCGCGCTTACAGCAGCGACCGCAGCAACCAAGGTGGCGAGGGCGGCTTCCGTCCAGAAGGCTTCGGAGCAGGACTCCAGGGCGCGCAGGGCGGACAGTATCAGGGCGGCTATCGCCCGAGAAACAATTATCAGGGTGGCTACCAGCAGCGTCAGCAGGGTGGCTATCAGCCCCGTCAGCGTCAGCAGGGCGGCTATCAGCAGCGCCAGCAGGGTGGCTACCAGCAGCGTCAGCAGGGCGGCTACCAGCAGCGCCAGCAGGGCGGCTACCAGCAGCGCCAGCAGGGTGGCTATCAGCAGCGCGGCTATCAGCAGCGGGGCTACCAGCAGGGCGGCTATCAGCAGGAGGGCTTCCAGCAGGGCGGCTACCAGCAGCGTGGCGGCTACGGACAGCCCCGCAGGCAGCATACGCCGGGCTACAATCCCAACGCGAAGTATTCGCTCAAGAAGCGTATCGAATATAAGGAGGAGAACATCGATCCCAACGAGCCGATTCGCCTGAACAAGTATCTGGCCAACGCCGGAGTTTGCTCTCGCCGTGAGGCCGACGAATATATCCAGGCTGGTGCCGTGCTGGTCAATGGCACGGTAGTCACAGAGCTTGGCACGAAGGTCTTGCGCTCCGACGAGGTGAAGTTCCGCGACCAGCCCGTCACGATGGAGAAGAAGGTCTATGTGCTGCTCAACAAGCCGAAGGACTATGTCACCACGAGCGACGATCCGCAGCAGCGCAAGACCGTCATGGATTTGGTGAAGAACGCTTGCGAGGAGCGTATCTACCCCGTAGGACGCCTCGACCGCAACACCACGGGTGTGCTGCTTCTGACCAACGATGGTGACTTGGCCAGCAAGCTGACCCATCCGAAGTTCCTCAAGAAGAAGGTCTATCACGTCTATCTCGACAAGCCCGTCACGGCCACGGACCTGCAGAAGATCGCCGAGGGCATCGAGCTGGAGGACGGCGAGGTGCATGCTGACGCTATCGAGTATGCCAGCCCGACGGACGAGAAGCAGGTCGGCATCGAGATCCATAGCGGCAAGAACCGCATCGTGCGCCGCATCTTCGAGAGCCTTGGCTATCGTGTGGTGAAGCTCGACCGCGTGCAGTTTGCCGGTTTGACGAAGAAGAATCTGCGCCGCGGCGACTGGCGTTTCCTCACCCAGAAGGAGGTGGAGATGCTGCGTATGGGCGCATTCGAATAAGTACTCATCTCACAACACCCTCATCCCGTCTTCTCCTTAAATATATATAGGGCCTCGGGGAGCCGTGCGGATTGTAGTTCCGCATGAACACTACCAGCGCTCTGTGGAGAATAGGGGATGGGGATGCTTGTAGAGAGCAACAATCTTCAAACAACACAAGAGATGAAAAGAACAAAAGTGGTCGATGCACTCAAGTGTACCGACTTCGGAAAAGACATAAATGTGAAGGGCTGGGTGCGCTCGCATCGCAGCAGCAAGGCTGTAGATTTCATTGCCCTCAACGATGGCTCGACGATCAACAACATCCAGGTGGTGGTAGATCCGGCCACGGTGGATGCCGAGACGCTCAAGAGCATCACCACGGGAGCCTGCCTCAGCGTGGTCGGCACGCTCGTGGAGAGTCAGGGCAAGGGACAGACCAGCGAGATCCAATGTAAGGAGATCGAGGTCTATGGTCTTTGCCCGGCCGACTACCCCATGCAGAAGAAGGGTCAGAGCTTCGAGTACATGCGCAAGTATGCCCATTTGCGCCTGCGCACCAACACCTTTGGCGCCGTCTTCCGCATCCGCCACAACATGGCCATCGCCATCCATAAGTACTTCCACGATCACGGATTCTACTATTTCCACACGCCGATCGTGACGGCCAGCGACTGCGAGGGCGCGGGCAACATGTTCCAGGTGACGACGCTCGACCTCGACCGTGTCGCCAAGGCGGGAGAGGTGGACTACTCCAAGGACTTCTTTGGAACGAAGACCAACCTCACCGTGAGCGGCCAGCTCGAGGGTGAGCTTGGAGCCACGGCCCTCGGCGCTATCTATACTTTCGGACCGACCTTCCGTGCCGAGAACAGCAACACGCCGCGCCACCTGGCTGAGTTCTGGATGGTGGAGCCGGAGGTAGCCTTCCTCGACCAGGAGGGACTGATGGACCTCGAGGAGGACTTCATCAAGTATTGCGTCAACTGGGCCCTGGACAACTGCCGTGACGACCTGGAGTTCCTCAACAAGATGATCGATAAGCAGCTCATCGCCACGCTTGAGTCGGTAGTCAAGGAGGACTTCGTCCGACTGACCTACACCGAGGGTATCAACATCCTGGAGGAGGCGGTCAAGAACGGTCGCAAGTTTGAGTTCCCCATCACGGGTTGGGGTATGGACCTGTCGAGCGAGCACGAGCGCTACCTCGTGGAGGAGCACTTCAAGCGCCCCGTCATCATGACCGACTATCCGAAGGAGATCAAGGCCTTCTATATGAAGAAGAATGCCGACGACAAGACCATGCAGGGCACGGATGTCCTCTTCCCGCGCATCGGCGAGATCATCGGTGGATCCGTGCGCGAGGAGAACTACGACAAGCTCGTGGCCGAGATTGAGGCCCGCGGCATGAAGGCCAGCTCCTACGACTGGTATCTCGACACGCGTCGCTATGGCTCCTGCCCCCACGGCGGTTTCGGACTGGGCTTCGAGCGCCTCATCCTCTTCGTCACGGGTATGCAGAACATCCGCGACGTCATCCCCTTCGCACGCACGCCGAAGAACGCCGAGTTCTAACTATTGAGTAAAAGGGTATGTGCGCCCGCTCAAATCGCAGCCTGTCTGGGGCTGACGAGGGTGCGCAGCAATATAGGAAAAGGCCAAGGCTGACGGACTTCCTTGAGGGAGCCACGTCGGCCTTGGCTTCTTTTGGGTGGCCCTGGAGCAGGGGGTAAGCTGGCCCAGCATAAATTTTTGTGGGCTTTTTCTGCCTTTTTGTTTGGCACTCCCCATTTTTTTTCTTAACTTTGCATACCAGAACATATCAATACTAACGAAAAAATAACAAGACAATGGACAACAACCAGAAGCCGCAGCAGCAAGGCTTGCAGATCGACCTCAGCCCCGAGGTATCTAAGGGCATATATTCTAACTTCGCCATCATCTCTCACTCGAAGAACGAGTTTGTAGCTGATTTCGCCATGTTGCTTCCCGGCATGCCGAAGGCACAGGTCGGTTCGCGCGTGATCCTCGCTCCGGAGCACGCCAAGCGTCTGCTCGCAGCCCTCAACGACAACATCACTCGCTACGAGAAGGAGTTTGGCAAAATTGAATTGCCGCAGCAGGGTGGTGCTCGCACCGTCGCCCCGTTCGGTACGCCGAAGGGCGAGGCTTAAGCCAGGCTAAGTGTTTTAAATTTTCATAATGTGAAGTTTTTGGCATCCGGTCCTCTTCATCGAGGGCAGGATGCCTTTTTTGTGATAGTATTTCCAATCCTAGCGGGGCGGATATACTGTACTTGTTGTTTGCTTCATAAGCAGGCTGTATTGAAAGAACGCTAACCACCCCAGCCGGATGAGCACAAAAAAGCGCACCCATCGGAATGTCGTGCCATAGTTTGACCATTCCAATGCGTGCGCGGTCGTTTGGGTAATCGACTAAACTATTGCTTGTTGCCGCCTCCTGTCGAGATGCCGCCCACTATATCGTCGTTCTCGATGGTGCGGTCCACGGACTTTACACCTCCGCGGAGCGAACCAAAGCGCCACGAGATGCGATGCCCACATATCGTTGTTCGCTCAGCCACGTCTGGGTGCCACGGAAGTCGCCCTGGACGGTGTGGGAGGGATAGGAGCGCAGGTCTGGGCCAAAGAGGTTGCCTGCCGACAGGCGTACCGACAGCCGGTCTTCCTTGAGGAAGGAACGGCTGAGCGAGGCGCTCCAGTAGTACGAAGGTTCGGAGTAGGAATAGACGCTCTCCACCTCGTTGCCGATATTGAAACCTCCGTTGAGGCCGAAGGTGAGTTTCCAGGGCAGCTTCTGGGTGAAGTTGATGGTGTTCCAGCTGCTCCATCTGCTATGCTCAAGCCCCGTCTGGCTGTCCTTCTTGGTGAGATAGAAAATGTTGGGACCTCCACCCAGGTTGGCGCCTCGCCAAAGGGCGGTCTGCACGTAGGCCCAGAGCATCCAGCTACGGCTGTGGAGAAGGTCGCCATAGGTCGTGACGGAGAGGCCGTTTTGGTCAAACCACAACTGTCCGATCTGGTTGTTGCAGAACGTATGGCTGACGCCACCCATCCAGGTAGCCTTGGTCGTGATGTAGTTGTACTCCAGTTGCAGGTTGTAGTTGCGCGAGCTGTTCAGCCCCGGGTTGCCATAGCTCAGGGAGTTGGGGCTCCTTTCCTCGGCGGGGTTGAGATAGTCGATGCCGGGGCGGTTGATGTTGGATGAGAATGAGAATTTCAGCGACTGTGCGTCCGTCAGGGCGTAGCGCATGGAGGCCGAGGGGACCCAGTCGTTGAGCCGCTTGTGGAAGTCAGACTGCGATCCGTCGGGGTATTCTGCCTTCAAGAAACTATATTCATAGCGCAAGCCTACTCGTGCCTGGATCTTGCTGCCCGAGTAGAGCCACTCCGTGTAGGCTGCTCCTATCTGGGTGTTGTGCTGGAAGAGGGAGTGCTGGTTCATCTCCTCCGCCCCTGTATAGGTCAGCCATACGTCCGACTCACTCGTGCGGAAGATGTATTTCGCACCCGCATTCCACTTGAACCACTTCCCTAGCGGGCGTACGTAGTCGAGCTGGAAGGTATGCTCGTCAAACTGCGTGCGGCTGTTGTTTTCGTAGCCTGTGTAGCTGACGGGCAGGTTGAAGATGTTCAGGTATTGCGCGGTCTTGTCCTGGTGGGAGCGGGTGGTCTGCAACTGATAGGATGCGGTGAACACCTCTCCCTCCTTGCGGGTCTTGTGTTGGTAGTCCAGTCGTCCTCCGAAGTTGTAGGCGTAGTAGGTCGGGAGCTGGGCGTTGACGTTGTAGAAGTAGGCCAACTGTCCGTCGCCATTGGTCATACGCTCGTATCCGTTCACGCTTCCGATGCCTGCATTGTAGTAGTAGCCACCAAAGTTGAGAGTCAGAAGGTTGAGCGAATCGACCTCGTAGCTTGCGCTGATGTTGCCGTAGTGGACGTTTGTCATCACGGTATTGCGTGAGCGCGACTCCATCGTCTGGTCCGTCTTCAGGTACTGGCGGGTCGCGTCGTTGCCTTGGTCTTTCTTGTCGTGCTGGTATCCATAGTTGATGGACGTGGCCAACTTGCCCTTCTGTATCGTCAGCATAGTACCCATGCCTGGCCCTTGGCGCAAGGGATTGTAGTTGGCCGACACCGTGCCCGTCACGCCTGCCAGGTGGGAGTTGTTCTGCATGACGAGGTTGAGGATATATTGTGTGCCCTCGGCATCTTCTTTGGCGCCTGGGTCGGTGATGACCTCCACCTTCTTGATCTGTGAGGCAGGGATCGACTTGAGCACGTCCTTGAGGTTTTGTGAGGAGAGGGTGGGGTCGGGGTGGCCGTTGCGATAGACCTTGAACGAGGGCGATCCCTTGATGCTGATGTTTTCCTGACCGTCTATGGTCACGAGGGGCACGGAACGGAGCATGTCAAGCGTGTTCTTGGTGCGTGCCGTCTCGTCGTTGGCCACGTCGTAGGTCAGCTTGTCGATGTCGTTCTTGACGAGTTTGCGCTGGGCCGTTACCGTGACGTCTCCCAGGTCGTAGGACATCGTGTCGATGGCCAGCGAGTCGGGTTCAGCTGCTGCGGCTGGAAGGGCGGCCATGGCGAGGCTGGCAGCCATCCCTCTCCATGACAAATGGTGGAGGATGGTCCTCTGTATTTTGCCTTTGGTGTTGTCTCTTCCCATGATAAATCGTTGTTTGTTGTCTTTAATATCTCTTGTTGCGTCTCCTCCCCTCCCGATCGGAGAGGGGAGGAGGCGGATATTATTCCCTTTTGCTTTCTTCCCACTTTTGGGCTACTTCATCGATACTGATGTTGAGCAGCCGCATCTGGCGGAACAGTTTGGGCAGGGTGGTCTCCATAAACTCCTCCTGCCGTCTTTGGGCGATGTGGTGGCGTGCATCCTCGGCGACAAAATAACCCATGCCGCGCTTGTTGAAGATGATTCCCTCGCGGGCGAGCAGTTCGTAGCCTTTGATGGCGGTATTGGTATTGACCTGTAGCAGAGCCGCATACTCTCGGACGCTGGGTATCCGACCGCCAGGCGGATAGTTCTCCGCCATGATCTCGTCGGCCAAACGGTCGGCTATCTGCTCGAAAATGGCCTTGTTATTCGTGAAACTCATAACTGTAGTCCTTTCCTTGCTTGAAATTAGCGACCAATGGTCAGTTTTTCTTCCTTGACGTTGCTGCCCGTGCCGACGTTCTTCGTCAGCGAGCGGATCGTGCCCGAGAGGTCCACGTTGCTCGCCCCGCTGGCCGAGAGGAGGGCTGTGCCGCAGTTGTTGAACTTCAAGTCGGCCTCGCTTGCGCCGCTAAGGTCTGCCTTGATGGTCTCCACGCCCGTGAGGGAAGCCTCCAGTTCGCTCGCTCCGCTCAGCATTACGCTGAGCTCGCGACTTTCTACGTTCTTCAGCTGAATGTCGCTGGCGCCGGATGATTGCAAATTGACTTCGCCGCAAGCGATGTGATCAATATCGATATCGGATGCGCCATCAGCCTCTATATGGGTCTTGGCACAACGGAGCGTGCCCAGTTCCAGGTCGCTTGCCCCACTGGCCTTGAGCTTGAAGTCGTCGGCTGTCTGGATGTGCTTGGCCTTCAGGTCGCAGGCGCCGCTCACCTCTACGCGTCGAAGCAACTTCGACTGGATGGTGATCGTGATCAGGTCGATCGGGTTCTTGCCAATCCTCGGACCCTTGTTGGGCAAAGGCTTGCAACTGAAGTAGAGTCGCTTGCCCTTTTGTACTACCTTTACGTAGCCGATCAGTTTCTCCGGGCCTTCTACCGTCACCTTGGGGGTAGTGCCTTCGGCATAGACGACCTGGAGGCCGCCTGAGAGGTCTATTTCGTCGAAGTCGGTCACGGCGACGTTCTGCTTGCGGCTGGGGCCAAACTCCTCTTGGGTGGAGTGGATCCTACAACTACTGGTCACCAGGATGGTGACAAGGGCGATGAGTTTGATGCAAATGGTTTTCATATTCTTGTCCCTTTCTTTTATGGGGGATAGCATGTTTTGCACCTGCCGCTCTTTCCTATATACGCAGCAAAATGCAGTTTTGTGACATAAGCCCCCTAATCTTTAATGATATTTACCAATTGAAGAAGCGATTGTTAATGACCTGCAAGCGCTTGAAGATGCGAAATGACAACCAGTAGTTGAGCACGGTCAGCAGCAGGAAGAGGATGGACGTGCCGTGCATGAGGGCGTCTCCAGCCCACGGCACGAACTCGATACTGTAATCGCTGTCCTTCAGCGTGTCGAGGAATAGGAAGCCACCGATGGCGATGGATAACGTCGTCAAGGTGGCAAGGGCGCCCAGGGTGATGGTGGCCGATAGCCAGCGCAGTTTTTTGAAGAATAGGCCGCTTAGAAGAAAGAACGAGTGGAGCCAGAGGATGTTCGGAAGTCCGGCCCATGCTATCTGTGCGTTCTTGCCAAAAAACTTGCTTAGCAGGTCGAGGGCGTCGGAGAAGGCGAGCGGGGTGAGCAGCAATGCTTGCTTGTGGTCGGTCAAGAGCGAGATGAGCCATTGCACCACGTCGGCCACAAAGAAGGAGACGAGGGGAACGACAAAGGCTGTGAGCAAAACGCCGATATAGCTGGTGAGGAATTTCTCGGCATTGGAGGCCGGCAGCATGAGGAGCGACGTGCGCTCTTGCTTGCTTAGCAGGTTGGGGAACACTTGGACGCCGCAGAAGGCGAAGCAGCCTATCCACAACAGGGTGAGGTCGTCGCTCTGCGTCTGGAGGTCTCTATGGGAGACATACTTGACGAAGAGGAACATGAGGATGAATGCGGATGTGGCTACGCCCGTAATCTTTAGCAGGGTGGCACGATGAGTGGCAAGCTGCCATTGGGCGTATTGCTTCATGCGCTGTATATTGAACTGGGTCATACTGTTTCTTTTGTTGGGTTCTACAATTTACATTTGAATCTTGCCTAAGGTGACGGCCGAGAAGAACATCTCCAAGTTGAGTTGTGTCTCCGGCTCGTTGGCTGCATGGGGGACGATCACGTTGTTGCCTTGGAGAGATGGTTCGGCATAGAGCACGTCGTTGCTCATCTCGTTGGCCTGTCGGGTCTCAAAGCTGTAGCGCTGCGTGATCTCGCCCACGCTTGCGTCGCAAAGCAGACGCGACTGGTCGAGGATGACGACGTGATCTATCAGCTGCTCTACGTCGTGAACCTGGTGGGTGGAGATGATGAGTGTCGTGTCGTCCGACAAGTTCTTCGCCACTACTTGACGAAACGTGGCTTTCGAGGGAATGTCCAGGCCGTTGGTAGGCTCGTCCATCAACAGCCATTCTGTGCCTGCGGCAAGGGCGACGCTCATAAACACTTTCTTCTTCTGACCCATCGAGAGCTGGCGCAGGTCGCGGACGTCGGGCAGTTCGAAGGCCGAGAGGCAGTCGTTGAGCACCTGCTCGTTGAAGCGGGGGTAGAAGGGACGGATGAGCGAGACGTATTTAGCAAGCGACATCTCGGGCAGCGAAAACTCCTCTGGTACGAGGAAGATGCGGCTGAGCATCAACGGATCGCGCTGGGCCGATTCCATGCCGTCGATATAGAGATGGCCCTTCTTCGGGCGGAGTAGTCCCGAGGCGAGGTAGAGTAGGGTACTCTTGCCCGTTCCGTTGCGCCCCAAGAGGCCATAGGTGTGGCCCGATTCGAGCTTAAGCTGGAACCCGTCGAACACCTTGCTTGAGGCGCCCGGGTAGGAAAAGCTGAGGTTCTGTACTTCAATCATATCCTTGTCTGTTTTTGGTTTTAATTCGTTATTGTTCTCTTGTTATAGTGTACTACTTAAATAGTACACTGCAAAAGTATGTGTTTTCTCTTTCCGGTGCAAGTTTTGGCATAAAAAAAATGCGCGTAAACACCAAATTAGTAAGAAAAGTTGTCAAATATACCGTTAGCTGGCCTTGTCCTTGCTCTTTGTCCATGCTTTTTTCTCGGTTTCAGTTTTTTATCCTTCTTCTATTCTTCTGCCATGTGCTTATTAGATAGAGGATTTGCTTGCGCGCGTACATTATATAGTATATAAAGTGACGGAACCTCGGAGGTGATCCTTCATCATGCTAATAACCCCTTTTGTATTGTGGTTTTGTGAGACGGCGTCGTCGTCTTATTCGTTGTAGTTTGCTGGATTTTCACTTCTGCTACAGAGGATCGCTCAGAGGTAACTATTCAGCAATAACACCCCTTTGAGTTTTTGTCAATAATCCTAATACAA
>ERZ780223.1428-NODE-1428-length-23708-cov-7.475289_pt1 | contig 23708 bp, 37 predicted proteins | sample MGYA00511016_ERZ780223 | MGnify/ENA primary metagenome ERZ780223 (study PRJEB29588, sample SAMEA2159032) | human gut metagenome | biome: human gut; feature: human-associated habitat; material: faeces | place: Denmark | collected 2008/2010 ... | reverse complement strand
CACTATCGAATGTAGAAACACAGAAAGAAACTGCACGCTGATAGATTTTAATCGTTGGATAAAAAATCTTACTTGTATGTTTTAATTCGACAGCATAACTTGATGTTGTTTTCATACGCTCGCAGCTCCTTTCTACTAAAGATATTCTGTTAGACTTGTTCTAACTAATATAGTAATTTTAACACATAAATGAACAGAAAAGAAGTTAAATATATAAGAAAAATGTAGCGTTAACTCACGACTAAAGTCACGAGAATGCACTTACGCTACAGTTTCAATCCTGAAATATACTTTACTGGAAATCCTTACATTGGATTTGCTATTCAATCTTCTGATACTGTCTATATTCCATATGCAAACAAAGACTGTATCCATATCATAGATTGAATATGAACACATATATCGTAACAACATATTTATAGAAAGGAATTCAAAACTATGTCAGAAAACTACACTCATCATTTTGAAAAAGGAGATGTCGTACGACATTTTAAACACGAAAATCTTTCAGACGAAGCGAAAGCGGACAACGTCTACATGTATCAGATTATTTCACCGGATGCCACTCACACAGAAACCGGTGAACACTTTGTTGTCTACAAAGCTCTGTATGATGGCAAAAAATATGGTCTTAACGTCGACAACGGCGAAATCTTTATCAGACCTCGTGAACAGTTCATGTCTGAAGTAGACCATGAAAAATACCCAGACATCAAACAGAAATACAGATTTGAAATCGTCGTATCCACTGAATTCTACAAACTCATCGGCAAAGGAGTGATTTAATGAAAGCCCCATCCAAACGCCAGAAAGAATGTCGTTTTGCCATGCCGTTCCAGGGCAGAAACATGGACCAGGTATCATGTCTTCATAAAAAAGACACAGATGAAACAATATATGTCACAGATGAGGAATGCATTGCCTGCAAAAATTTCAAGCATAAATATATCCAGTACCCTCTTACCATTGATGGTATTGAATACGATAAGATTCCAGAATCTCACGACCCTGACGTTGGTAAATTCGTCCGTATTGCACCATGTGCACCGGAATACAAAGACAAGACATACTTAGGTTTGTATCTTGGCAGACTGCCAATCTCACAACATGTATCACACAGTGAAAAGACAAATAAGCTGAACATCGGTCTTGTCACTAATCCTGCCATCTACGTGTTCGACCTTCACAAAATTATCTACGGTATGGAAAGCTACTGGAATATCATTAATGACCCAGAGAATATCAAAGATATTACACAAGACGACATCAATAATCAGTGGTATATCCAGATGCTAAACGCCGTGAACAAAGGAGAATCTTAATTTATGAGTACAAAAATTTATGATGCTTACAAATTCACACATAATTATTCCATGTATGAATTAAGCCAAATATTTAATAATCTTCGCACAGAAATCAAAGAAATCTGTAACCGTGACATCTTACAGAAGGTCATCGCAAAAACATTGTATTTCTACAATTTTAAACAAGCCAACGGAGATGTTCTTGTCGCAGAGATGGTTGCAAGTACGGACCCTAAAAACCATCCTGATACAGACAATCATTATAATCGTTACATACATGACATATGGAAAGCTGTACAGGAAGACAGATGGACCACTGTCTACGTTGATGTCTACTTCCACGTTATAGATGAAATCAGCAAAGCTGCCAAATCTCCATTTAGAGGTGATTATGATTATAAATGTGTCCTTCAGATTATCCCTATGAAAACAAAGACACTTGCCATGTTTTTTGGTAACCCTATGCTCCGCGACTACCTGGAATCACGACACGACTTTTTAATAGACTATCACTACCAGAACCAGACAGACCAGCCTGACGACATTTCAGACGCAGAATGGCATGTACGTGAAAAAGACTGGGATAAAGCTATTGGACCAGACTACATTCCAAGTCAGCATGGATTTGCAGTAGACTTGTTCAATACAGACAATGTCATGCCGATATTTGTACCATCGAAAGTAAAACCCGTACCAATGCCAAGTATCGAACGCCAGATGCGAGGGATTCGTGATACTCTCAGCTCTATCAAAAATGTGGAAGGATATCCACAGTCTGACCTCAAAAAATATTCTGTCTGGTATGATTTCATACAAAGCAAACCATACAAACAATGGGTTAATGACTGCAATAAGATGATTCAGGAGAAATGTCACCTTATTACAGACTTTCACGAATTCTGTGAACTTGTAGCACCAAAGAAAGGAGACGATTAATCGTGAAATTCGTATTAATACACACAGACGGCTATTCCATCGACTATGATGACAGCCACAAAACACTTGATGCAACTCGAAAAGAAATGCAACACCAGTATGATAGCAATATGCCATCTGACGGACTTTCTCCAGAATGGGAAGACATGTCATACTGTAACGATGACGATGCTATTCTCTATGCAAATGGAGAAGACGTCCATGTATGGCGAATCATTACTGTATAACAGCTTAACTTACACAAAGACTACCCTGTAATCATACAGAGTAGTCTTTTTTTATACAAACCAACAACACTACAATACTACATCGACTACAATCATACACACGTAACGGGAGCTAACTATATGTGAAACTATTTACCCTTAGCCCCTATATAAGAAAGGAAATTTACTTCTATGAATAATAACAACAAACCAATCACACTCTTAGATATTCTTATGAATGCAAAAACACGTGGTGCCAAGACTTTAAGAGAAGCTATAAACATCACAGCTGAACTCACCAATGGAGTTCTCTACGGTTCCCAAATGAAACCATATGAAGAATACGACTATCTCATGCAGCATGGTCGCACATTCGACGGAGATTTAATCACAGAAAACAGCGACATTGACTATGCAATCTCACTTCTTGAATCTCCCGACTACACCATCTATCGAGACATGTATATTCAGGCATTGCATCATGAAGATATCGAGCCAACACTCGAATATTGCTGCAGAAACATTCCTAAATACATGAACAAATACAACAGATAAGGAGAATAATCAATCATGCTTGTAGAAATCACATATGCCTGTAAGATGAACTGCTCACATTGCATGTCCGACTGTAAGCCGGACGGCATGAGCATGTCACTTGCAACTCTTGAAGACACATTGAAATTCATGGTAAAACACCGTATCCCAACATGGAGCTTTTCCGGCGGTGAAATGTTCGAACATCCAGAAATCATGGATGTACTGAAACTCATTGAAACATACTGGCAGAAATCTATTGTCAAATGTCCAATCTCATTTATCACGAACGGTCGTGAGCTTGTTCGCAATAAAGAAATATACAACGCTGTATCTGACCTTCAGAAAAAATACAGCAAACGAAACATTCTCATTCAGGTCACAGATGACGAACGGTTCTATCCAGACCCTCTCACATCAAAGGAAAAATACTGGCTCGGTAAGCTCAATGCCATCATTGAACCTGTACCGTCGAATCCAACGGATAAATCCAAGTGCCTGTACCCACAGTGACGTGCACTTATCAACCATCCTGACTCGAACTGGAACACCATCGGTCCAAAATGCGCAAACTGTATTCTGATTACAAAACAGAAACCAAACATTACGTTCAACGGTCTTGTAAACACGCTTCTTTCTCACGGAAAGACCTGTACACCAGTCGTTGCACCGGATGGCAGCATCAAAATTGGAGAATCTGCTCTCTGTCCATCTGTAACAAGTATTTATGATACCGAATCAGACATTATTCACAAAATATCACAGTGCAAGTGTCATGCCTGCAAGATTCCATGGGAACGCTTTAAAAAGACGAACCCGCTTGCATACAGAATGCTTGCATAATCAGAAAGGAGATTTTTATGCAATCATTACCAACAGATATCGCACAGCTTCAGACAGCGTGCGGTACTCGTGTCATCTTAGATGGCAAATCCTGTATTACAAATATCACTGACAAAGACATGTTTGACAGATGTCTTATCTACAGTGAAACAAAGAATCAAAAAATCAAGGACAGTATCAAATGCAAACATATGAATGATGACTGGAAGACGAGATGTAAAGAAAACATGTTCTGGTTTCAGGACACTCTTGAAGACATGAAGAAAATGCATCCATCTATGGATGAACGTCTGTTTGACCTTCGTCAAAAACTTCTTGACTTTGCAGGAGAAGCTGTCTGCTTTCCTGCTTATGAAGAGGACATTGACAATATCTTGAACTATGGTCAGTTCTGGGTTGGCAACAATACCAAACTCATGCGTGGTGAACCAAGCCAATGTCATGCAAATTCAGCCAATCTTTGGGAACAGAACAAAGATACCACTCGCATCTGCACCGGATACGCATTGTCAGACGATGGAATGTGGCGTCAGCATAGCTGGCTTATATGGCATAAAGCCCGTTCCAACCAGATTGTTGAGACAACTGTAAAACGTGTTGCTTACTATGGCTTTGTCATGCCTTATGGCATGTGTCAGCAGTTTGCAGATGACAACTACTAAGAAAAGGAGCTATATGTGTTATGAACGAAATCGTAGACAAAGAAGACTTAATTAATACATGTAACAATTTCATGGACAAATACGAAAATAATGAATATGTACAGGATATCGTCCTTGAGATATTCTCTGAACTGTTGAACTGTTCACAGGATACTCTTGTTGACGAATTACTTCATCACATTCATATGTAGAAAGGAAATATAGTCATATGACCAAAACAGACATTGGCAAGATTCTTGCCATCATTCCAAAGACAGGAAATGCTGACTTCGATGAACACATTAATCAGGCAAAGATTGCCATTGCATCTGCGCCAGATATACCAGACCATATCGAAAGTCAGTCCGAATCACAGATTCTTACATCATGTATTGAACTTATGCAAGATTTGACTGACAGTTTTCTTGAATGGTACGATTTTATACATGGTGAAGACGCGATGAAAAATCTGGATACAGAGGAACGTTTTAACATAACACTTTCGTATTTCGAAATCGTCCAGAAACTGTTCTTACAGCATACTCATCATTCAGGTGGTACATCCACCAGACAAAAATGCATAGAACTTCAAGTTCCATGTGATGACGGTATCCTTTTCGGAATACCATACGATGACAACCAGTATGATGAAGAAGACAATGGTAAAACCGAATAATTCCAACAAAAACATTCCGCACCTGGTACTCCATGTATCGGGTGCTATTTCCGTTACTATATTTATGCACATTGAGAAAGAAGGTTATCTTTATGCTGATTCGTTATATTCGAAGCTTATTCTGTCACCATGAATTCATTAAGACCTGTGAAGACTCCTACAAAGAAGGTACTGTTGTCGTTTACATGTGTAAACACTGTGGATGGGTTCGCAAAATGAAAACATTTAGCATTTTTGACTAAGGAGGTGTACTACGAATATGTTTTGCAGCAATCAGATACTTACTGTCAATGGAGACAGTCTTTCGAATCTTAAACGTACTATCCAGTTCATACTGGATATTGACGAAAAACAAATCACAGATGTTAGAGGAATCTGTGTGAAAGACGGACGTCTTATCTTTGGATGGATTCCAAAAGAACGTGACAAAGATAATAAGCCCACTGGAAGATTTGAACATGACTATGCTATGCTATGGCAGATAACCCTGCTTAACCCACTTCTTCCACCAACACTTGACATTATTACAACAATGATTACAAACTGGCTCAACTCTGAAGAGGTCGCCAAACAGTACCAGACACTTCATGAGAAAGAAAAAGCTGGATACTGGGACACTCCGACACAAGGCTGGAAAGTGACAGCAATCTCTGATGAAGGAGAAATACACGGTCCAACATTCAGTCTATTTGCAGTTGAACCAGCATGGCTTGAGTATCTTAAATGATACTTATAGCCAGAAAAGGAGATTATTATCATGAAAAATTGCAATCATCATCACATCACTACCATTCTGTTTCTGATAAGCATACTGCTTATTTCACTGTTCATTTCAGGATGTTCCGCTGATACTACATCAGCTTCAAACCATAGACCAGTTGAACAGCCACACCTGTACTGGAAAGACATTGACGTTACTGTTACTGATATCGAAAAGAAACACTGGTTCGCAGGAACACACTGGTATCAAGTCACAACCTATGTACACAGTGATGAATACAATATTGACGGAGAATACACCGAAAAAGGTTCCGGCATATTTGGATGTCCTGCAAGCTGGGACTACGAAACAGGCGATACCGTCAAAGCAGAACTGTATTCATGGGTTCTTGACTCTACTGGAGAAATTACCCGTCGTGAAATCAATCAGGTCTACTGATATATTTTCACAAACGATTACACCCGGCAATTCTGTCGGGTGATTTTTTACATCACGAAAACTTTTTACGATTTCTTATTGACTTAGTATCAAAATGATGCTAAGATAGAAACAGATAAGATAGTATCAAAATGATACAAAGTAAAAAACATTCATTTATGAAAGGAAATTATCACTATGAAACGAAAAGCATTAATTGTCATTGACATGCAGAAAGACTTCATATCAGGAAGTCTTGGCACAAAAGAAGCTCAGGCAATCGTCCCAATCGTCAAAAGACTGATTGAGGACGGTGACTATCACAAACTGTTCTTCACACGTGATACTCACAATGAGAACTATCTCAATTCACAGGAAGGAAAACAGCTCCCAATTGTTCACTGTATCTTCCGAACAGACGGCTGGCAGATTGATGAATCTCTCGATACATTATCTGCAGAAAAAATCATCGACAAACCATCATTCGGATGGACTGGATGGAAAGATGTTCTTGATGATATTGACGAAGCTATTCTTGTAGGACTTTGTACTGATATCTGTATTATCAGCAATGCACTTATCATTAAAGCCCTCTATCCAGAAATGAAAGTCAGCATTATCGAAAACGCAACTGCAGGTGTAACACCTGAACGCAAAGCTGCAGCTTTAGAAACTGCACGCTCTTGCCAAATCAACATCATTTAAGAAAGGAGTTAACTATGTTAACAATTGAAAATCAGCCTGTAAAAATTACAAAATTCCCAGACGGAACATCAAAATTCACATGTGAAAGCTTTTTAAAAGTAATCAGTATCGCAAAAACAGACACTATCGTTGTCAAATGGTTATATGACGACGATTCAGAACTGTTCCAGCTTCAGTGCATCGTAGATTGGTTACGAAGCAATGGATACAACAACATTGCACTCCATCTGCCATATGTCCCAAATGCCAGAATGGACCGTGTACCAAATAATGAAATGTTCACACTGAAAAGTTTTGCAAACTTTATCAACAGTATGAACTTTACTTATGTCAAGACACTTGATATCCATTCCAATGTAGGAGCTGCTCTCATTGACCGCATCTACAATGATTCACCGGAATATTACATCTATACAATTTTACAGGACCATCTGTCTGATGGAAACCTTGTGTTATTCTTCCCAGATGAAGGTGCAATGAAACGCTACTCACCTATTGCAAACAGATTCCACTTACCATATGGATTTGGAATGAAATGCAGAGACTGGCAGACAGGCATCATCAAAGGTCTTGACATTTTAGGCAATACAGAAAGCCTTACCGGAAAAGATGTACTCATCATTGATGACATCTGTTCCAGAGGTGGTACCTTCTACTACAGTGCACAGGCACTGAAGAAATACAACGTAAACGACATTTACTTGTATGTATCTCACCTTGAAAATGCAGTTCATGAAGGTCAGATGATTGACAGCGGTCTTATCAGGACAGTCTATACAACAGACAGCATCTATAGAAAAGACAAGGCTCCTGACAATCACAAAGACAAAATTGTCATTGTAGACAGCTTCATGTAATATCAGCAAGAATCTTAAGAAAACGAGGTAAACCATTATGTTATATAATATCAATCCAATGTTACTCATCGACTTTTACAAAGCCGTTCACGCAGAAATGCTTCCAAAAGACATGAACAAGTCAGTCTCTTATTTTACACCACGTATGTCACGCGTAACAATGTGGGATAAGGTCGTTATGTTCGGTCTTCAGGGCTTCACAAAGACTTATCTGATTGACTACTTCAATGATATGTTCTTCAACAAACCTGAGGATGAAGTCATTGCAGAATACAAACGCATTATGGATGCATCCCTTGGCGAAAATGCCTACGGTCTGCAGAAAATCATTGATTTACACAGACTTGGCTATCTGCCAATCGAAATCTGGTCACTGCCAGAAGGAACAAGAGTGCCGATGCACGTTCCAATGTTCTTAATCACGAACACACACGACCATTTTGCTTGGCTGCCACAGGCTCTTGAGTCACTCATCTCAGCTGAAAGCTGGCATCCAATGCTTGCAGCAACAGTTGGTGCAACATATCGTGACATCGTCAACAAATACTATGACGAAACATGTGATGACAACATCCCACGTAACAAAGCACTTGGCTCTTTCGATTTCCGAGGAGAAGAATGTACAGACTCAGCAATCAAGGCTGCTGCCGGATGGTGTTTAAGTTTCGTAAACACAGCCACCGTACCAGTCATTCCATACCTTGAAAAACTCTACAACTGTGACTGTACAAAAGAGCCTGTAGCTTTCGGTTCTCCATCCACAGAACATGCTGTTATGTGTAGCAACTTCGCAGTCGACGGTGATGAAATCACACTGCTTCGTCGTCTCTTAACAGAAATTTATCCAAACACCAGCTTCTCTGCTGTACTGGATTCCTATGACTACTGGAACATCATCGACAACATACTGCCACAGCTGAGACCTGAAATCATGGCTCACAACGGCTGTATGCTGATGCGCGGTGACTCTGGTGACTGCATCGAAGTCGTTACAAAAACTGTCTTCAAACTCTGGGATATGTTTGGTGGAACTGTAAACAGCAAAGGATACAAAGTCCTTGACCCACATGTAAAAGCTATTTATGGAGATTCTATCACCATCCAACGTTGTGAAAAGATTTATAAAATCTTAAAAGAACACGGCTTTGCAGCAAGCAATGTAGCACTTGGTGTAGGTTCCTTCTCCTTCCAGTGTGTCGAAGAAGACGGCATCCTGAAACCATTTACACGTGATACATTCTCATCATGCATCAAAGCAACTTACTGTGAAATCAATGGTGTACCAACACCAATCTTTAAAGACCCTAAAGAGGGCGGATTCAAGAAATCACAGAAAGGATGCTGTGTTGTTCGTGAAGACATGAACGGTGAACTGTCATTTGTTGACGGCTACACATGGGAACAGGCTGCAGGACACTGCTGGCAGAAATTAAAACCAGTCTTCCGTGACGGAAAGATGCTTGTTGATGAATCACTTGCAACCATCCGTAACAGACTGCATAACAATCAGTTCTAACTATATCACATACACTATGGTGGGACTAGATAACAAGTTCCACCATATGTATTCAGAAAGGAGACATCACTCACAATGGACTTTTACTTAGAACCAGGAAATTCATACAAGCGACTCGAAGAAGAATTTATCAAATATGGTAAACTCATCTTCTGTGTCGACTTTGATGACACCATCTACGACTTTCATAAGAAAGGTCGTACTTACGAACAGGTCATTAATCTGCTCAAACGCTGGGAAAAATATTCCGATATTATTATCTGGACCGGAAACGGACCTGACAAACATGATTTCATCATGAATTACGTCAAAAATCATGGTATCAACAACTGCATTGGAGTCAACTGTGACAGTGCAGTACCTGTAGATGGTAAAAAGGTCTATGCCAACGTATACATTGACGACCGTGCTGGACTTGCACAGGTCTACCACGAACTTGCAGTATTGATTACAAAAATTGAAAATGGCGACATCACTCGTTAGATTTCTGTGAAAGGAGAACACACATGAGAAAAATTACAGAAACTCACACTGGCAAAATCGTATCTGATACTGATTTGGGTATTGAATACCTTTATGTTGGTGACTATGGGAAAGAAAACAACATCAAAGCAGACTTTCTTGGATACACAAAACGCATCGAGAAAGTTGAGCACAAACCTGTTGACATCACAGACAAACTTGTCGTTACAGTATCCAGTCAGAAAGGCTGCCCGATGAACTGCAACTTCTGTGATTGTCCGAAACTCGGATTCCATGGAAATGCAAGCACAATGGAACTTGTATCAGAAATCACAACGGGTATTGCTCTTTCAGGTATTAAACACGGCTCACGCCTTAACGTACACTATGCACGTATGGGAGAACCAACATTCAACTTCAATGTCATCACATCTGCCCGCATGATTGCAGAAATGCTTGCAACACCGAACACAGATACGACATTTGATACCTATCATCCTGTCGTATCAACTATGATGCCAAAATCAAACAAGCATCTTTATGACTTCTTGCATTCATGGGTGAAAACAGGCTTTGAATTCGGCGGTGAAGACGGCTTCGGATTACAGTTTTCCATCAATACACTTGATGAAGACCAGCGCAACAAAATGTTCCGTAACAAGTCACTTTCCTTACAGGAAATCAGTGACATGATTAAAACTCTTCCAATGCCGAAGAAACGCAAATACACATTAAACTTTGCGGTTACTTCTAAGTGCAACCTTAACGTTGACCTTATGAACAAATACTTTGACAAAGATAAATGCATCGTAAAAATCACACCGATTCACGAAACAGTCGAAGCTGTCAACGAAGGCTATGAAATTGTCACAGACTTTGATGTCTATGAAAAATTCGAACAGCCACTTGTGAAAGACGGCTGGGATGTCATTGTCTTTGTACCAAGCAAAGAAGAAGATGCTGACCGCATCACTTGCGGAAACTCTCTGATTGCTCTTGCAAACAAGTAATCATAACATAGTATCGTGTCCTGAATACACAGGACACGATATAAAATTCATCCTAACAAACTTACATATACTACGGGAGCTATTCCGGTCACTCATATGTATTTTGTAAAAGGAGAATTTATTATGGATAACGAAAAAGATAAAGATAATTTTGACAAATTTATAGATGCTAAAATTAATGCACTTAATAACCTGATTCACATATTCAGCAATGCTGCCATCACCACAATCGGCATTCTCTTATGGTGCTTTGTATGGATGCTGTTAGAACGTATCATCTACGGCAAAATCGAACCAAGACTCGTTGACGATATTATGACTCTCATCCTGATACCAATCATGTACAAAGCCATAGACAATTGTGAAATATTGCATAAAACTTATCTTGCCTGGAATGACAAGACGCTCCGTAAATTTGACAAGAAACCCAAATAAAGGAGGCATACACACACTATGTATAAATTCGATGTAAAAGATGCAACTGAAAAATGCATCACATTCATTCATGACTGGTTCGAAAAAGAAGGACCAGGCTGTAAAGCTGTCATCGGTATTTCCGGTGGAAAAGATTCTTCCGTCGTTGCAGCCTTGTGTGTTAAAGCACTTGGCAGAGACCGTGTTTACGGTGTCATGATGCCAAACGGTGTGCAGTCTGACATCAGTGATGCACAGGAACTTATCGACTTCTTAAAAATCGACCATACAACTGTAAATATCGGACCCACTGTCAACACTATCAAGTCTGCTATCACAGATGCTATCGGTGAATGGAGCGAACAGTCTGATATCAACCTGCCAGCCCGCATCCGCATGTCTACTCTGTATGGCATCTCACAGACCGTCAAGGGACGTGTCATGAATACCTGCAATCTGTCTGAAGACTGGATTGGCTATTCAACAAGATACGGAGATGCTGCCGGAGACATGTCGCCTCTTGGAAACTTCACTGTACAGGAAGTTATTGCTATTGGAAAATATCTTGGTCTGCCATTACATCTTGTCGAAAAGACACCATCCGATGGTCTTTGCGGACAGACAGATGAAGACAAGCTTGGATTCACATACGCAGTCCTTGATGCATACCTTCGTGAAAACATCATTCCTCTTGCAGCTGTCAAAGCCAAGATTGATGAACTTCACGAAAAGAATCTGTTCAAGATGAAAGAAATGGACAGATTCAACTACTGGTGCAGCGCGGCTTAACAGCCACTGCGCCTTTTATAATGCAAAAAAATACTCATAAACCAGCAATTATACATTGCATCAAAATGATAGAAAGGGTATAATAATTATGACAAGATTATATATAACAAACGGTGATGAAGATTTATTCAATGAAATTAACAATGCTCTTGAAGACGCATTTCTTGAGTATGATATCGACGATGGAGGTCGCTATCTTGTCGACGAAGATGATGTCGACGAAATCATTGAAATCATGGAATCTTTAGGTGCCGATGTAGAAATCATTTAGAAAGGATACGAATATCTATGTCAGACATTACAGAAAAAGAATTTTTACAATCTTACGATATTTCAAAATTCGTACAACCATCCATTGCAACAGACATCGTACTGTTCACACTTGGAGAAGTTGACAATGACCGCAAGGTCAACGTAGGACCATTGCAGGTACTGCTCATTAAACGAGCAAGTCATCCATGTAAAGACAAATGGTCACTCCCTGGCGGATTTGCAATACCGCAGGAAACATTGAAACAGACTGCCATCCGAGAACTTCGAGACGAAACACATGTCATCAATGCTTACCTTGAAGAATTTGGTACATTCTCCGACAGTCACCGTGACCCAAGAGGCTGGATTGTCTCTAATACATGGCTTGGTGCTATCAATAAAATCGACTGCCACTTGAGGGCTGACACCGATGCATGGGACGCAAAATGGTTCAACGTTTCAATTACCAAGAAAGACAAAGGTAAAATCGAAAGCAAGCATCAGATTTTCACAACTACAGAATACACTCTTCACCTTGATGCTGAAGACAATTCTGAGCATCTGACCGCTACTACTTTCTGTCAGAAAGTCATGAATCATGGACATTTCAGATGCGAATGGACATTCAAAGACTCAGACCTTGGCTTTGACCACGGTCGTATCATCACAGAAGTTCTCACAACACTTCGTAAAAACGTCCAGAACGACCTTACACTCGTCTTTGAGTTCATGCCTGAGGTGTTTACCATCGGTGAAGTTGAAGCTGCTTACAAAGCTGTATACGGACTTGAGGACCGTGTTCCAAACTTCAGACGTAAAATCGAAAAATATGTTATCGAAACAGACGCTATGGCTAACAAATCTGCTCACAGACCTGCCAAGCTCTATATTCGAAATTTCGATGCATTTTAGTAAGCAAAAATGCAAAGCACTGGACAGACTGACAATCTGTCCAGTTTTTTAATACTTACAATACAACAGCCAAATTAACGAGTGCATACATAAGTTATACATACACTCTATTTTGTACTAACTAATCATTCAGAGAAAGGAAATGCACTATGTCAAACGAAACAACTATCATTAAATTCATCGAACTTAATGTCGATGGATGCGATACTAATGCCGAAGTCCTTGTAGAAGCAACCGGACCAAATATTGACCGCAGTGCTATTGCACAGTACATCCAGCAATTGAAATCCGAATCAGAATATCCAGACACAGATTCACTTGTCGCAAAAACATGTGACTGGCTTTCAACACAGGGTATTTCATGCAAAACACTCGACTACTACGAAGTCGAATTTTAACAAGGAGGTGTAATCGTTATGTTTGGTCAACCCATTGACAATTACCTGTACAATTATATGGGGAATCTGTTGGATGACAGCAATCTGTTTTCCAGCATCTATTACCTGAAGAAGAACATGCTCATGTTTGAAAACATTCACGGAGAATCATTCATGGTTGCTCATAAAGATACTATGAATAACATCAGACAAAAACTTGATAATATCAAGACCATTTCAGAACTCAATCTTCTCACGCAAAACCTTGTATACATGCTCAGATGTCATTGTATCGATACTATCGGTATTGCAAAATTCGATGAATGGCAGTATGGAGACTACGAACAGTTTACTGACAAATATCATCACAGAAAATTCTGGAATGATATCGAAAATCACGAAATCATTGATGCTCTCATTCAAACATTCTGCAGACTCTGGAACAATGAAAATCATAAGATTTACACAGATTCCAATTATGACAAGTCACTCTGCACATGGAATGTCAGACTATATGATTTTCACGATTTTGACATGTATTTCGAAAATCAGGAAGAAACTGATGCTTTTATCAACAATTTCGAACTTGAACCCATCACTGTATCTACAAGAAATCCTGAAGAAAACGTATGGGTTGAAAAATACAGCATCTAACCTAATCAAGAAAGGAATCTTTTATTATGACATCTAACGACTTTATGCTTATCAGAAACATTGCCCACAACATTGGCAGCCGTGAACACATCAAACTGAAAGACCCAGCTCATCTTTCAGATGAAAATGGCAAGAGTCTTATCTTCAATTACTTCACAGACTCAGAAACAATGGACACTGCAGACAACGCTATTGAAGGTGTCTATTTCACAACAGACAACCGCGCTGCAGGATGTGCTATCTTCAAAGCACTTACCAACAAGGAAGCTGATACATGTATCCAGGCTATCGACGATGATGACAGAAAGGCATCATTCGTAGGATTTACCATCGCTATCGAGATGGAAAAACCCGCAAATCCTGATGAACGCAGCACACAGCTTCGCTGTGCTACTATCGCCTTCACAATGGAAGATGAAGATGGTATGCACGACATTCTTCATGAGGACATTGACAACTGTATCGACATTCTTGTCGAAGCAACTGAAACAATCCTGCACCCGTAAGAAAGGACATATGTATTATGACAAAAACACCAATCATTCAGATTTGTTTCTCACTGAAAACAGGTCTTACAATCGAAGACATCAAATCAAGATTATACAAACTCAAAGGCAAGCTTGACGACACATATGGAAAAGATTCATACGAATGCCGCAGCTGTCATTTATCTCGTACTTTATGTGAGCAGAAAGGTTTCGATACTGATGTACCTGACATGTTTGATGAGATTTTTGGACACCAGTATGTCTGCGAACTTGAGTCCGAAACAGACTTCAATACTGCTATCAGTAAAATCAATGATTACAGAGCACAGCTTGCACAGAAAGCTGACAAACTTGTCATCTTAAACGGCGACACTGTTACCAACGTTGCTTTGGAACTTGAATTGTTCACACAGCACCGTGTCATGGTTCTGTAATCCTACAACAACTTGTATACAGGCTATGCACCATAGTGCATAGCCATTTCTTAACAGAAAGGGATTATATTATGACATTCAGAAATGCAAAGAAACTTCACAACGAAGACGAAGTTATTATTAAAGAAACAAATACTGTTGTCACTGTGCTAGACGCATATGTTGACGAATCCGGCAAACATGTTCTCATCGAATGTGATGATGGAAACACATATTATCATGACGAAATTCAATAAGGAGAACATATAATTATGCAGAAATTAAAACAGCTTATTGTAAAGAGAAACAGCACCGAACGAGACGAAGGGACTATGGGATTCCATGACTATACTACTGTCAAAGAAGATTTCGAACAGTTCGTAGCACGTGTATCCGAAGCCTGTGAAAACGTCGATGGTAAATTCTTAAGCGTGTCTTATCCAAATGAAGACATTGCTGTCATTCTTTACAGATGGTCCAATGGATTACACTGATAGAAAGTGAGGAACCTATTATATGCAGACATATGAAGTTGCTTTTGTTGTACATGGTTATGTTGACAATGAGGATTCCGACATCGGACCTGTAGAATGTAATGGTCTTCGAGAATACAAACATCAATATTATCTGAAAGACGGTCGCATGTATTATAACGTTGATGCCTCATCACCTAAAAAAGCTTATGAACTCGGCAGACAGTTCTTTGAAAATGATGATTTCAAAGAATTAACCGTCACAGAATGGTTCTTAGAACATGTATCAATTAGTGACAAATACTGGTACAAAGAAGACCTGAAACTTTAATTACGGGGGCTAACCTAGAGCAAAAGAAAATACAAAAACAGGCTATGATTATAACGCATAGCCTGTTAAAATGATAATAAGAAATGAGAAAGGAGAACTCAACACATGTTCGAAAATATCAAACCAAGTGAACCAATTCATACAGTCGCATTGCCTATTGAAATTGCAGGAACATTAGACGATGTTTATTTCTATAACAACATAAAAGATACCGGAATTATCATTGAAGGTAATCATGGAGCATATCGTTGTCTTCATGACTCTCATATTTATGAGACATATGGACCACTTCAGAAACAGTGGTACACTGAATTCAAAAGAAGGTATCCTGATTTCGAATTACCAACAATTGATGAAGTATCTCGGAAACGTCATTTTGATGATTCGGTATTATCAAAATGCTTTGAAACAAACCTTTCTGACAAAGACATCTGGACACTTGTTGACCGTATTATTAACAATTCAGATACAGATACTCAGATGTTAATCATGAAAGAAAAACTCAAAGAATCAGAAATCAGAAATGAAAAATTCATACAGGAAAACCTGTAAAAACAAACATCATATACTTCTTCACAAAGAAGTATATGATGTATTATTTCTTAAAAAAATTACAAGGAGGTTATTATGAGCACTTTAAAATACACTTTGACACCCGGAGAAATTCCAGATAAAAACGTATTCAAAGCAATGGCAATAGATGGTACACTTTTTCAATATGCTAATACCATTGATACACATTATAATAAACATACAGCCAATGAAAACATCATTCCGGATATAGACAGACTTATTAGAAAAACAGAAGAAAAACGTGACAATAATCTCACATTTTCACGACTCGCAGAAAGTCATTTTGAACCTGATGATACGAACGTTGAAAACATTGACGATTACGTAAATATGGTGTTTGGAGATGCAATGTGTTTAAGTGCTGACGCTAAAAATAAAAACATTCTCGACATGCTTGAAAATGCAAGATATGGTGAAACTGTCAGTGTCAACATTACAATGACTGTTGCAGGTTATGATAACATTGGAAAAGGTGTACGATATGATAGACCATCATGCACCATGCAAGAGGTTGAAACACCTGTTATCACCATGGTATTGAAACGTGACCGTTCATCTTACGTTGGATTTAACTTGGTCACTGCATATCCAAACTTAAATCATGAAAAAGCTAAACCAACAGGTCGTGACATTTCCACAGAACTTAGCCAGGTGCCAAGCTATCAGAATTTAAACGTAGTCACACAAATGTATTACAAAGCAGCTGTTTCAGACAGCACTATCAAGCCTACTTACAACAATCACGCACGACCAACTTTGTATTACAAAATTCCAAGAAATGATGAACCTTATGACTTCGACATTGTTATCAATGACTCATCCATGGTGTGCTACACTTGCAGTAAAACAGGACATAAATATCAAGGTGTCAATCCATTGAATCAATACTCACCGTATTCTCGTAATATTTATGAAGCAAACATGCTTAAAAAAGCTGTTAACGATGCTTTCCAGGAAATGATGCCTGAAGTCAAAGAAAACAGTGATATTCAACTTTGTCGCAACAAATTGAAACAATATCTTGACTACAAGCAGCGTACTACAAATCATGATAAACAGAATCGTCCAATGCCTAAAAACGGTGATATTTCTATTGATAATTATGAAAATGATGGAAAAACCGGACCAAATATCTAAAATACATAAGAACTCTTATTACAAGAGTTCTTATTTTTATTAACAAAATCGAGTACAATCTGGTATCTATTACCCTGTACACAACAAACGTAATACAGGAAAACTTACTAATTCCAACAAAATTTGAAAGGAAGTGTTACTATGATAGAATTACGAGGAAAATACAATTCATGTAAAGTCTTTACAGACTTGATTGATGCATCTGCAATTTCACAGCTGACACTCATGATGAATCAGGAATTCTGTAAAGATTCACAAATTCGCATTATGCCTGATGTTCATGCTGGAGCAGGATGCACCATTGGTACAACCATGACAATCCATGATAAAATCGTACCGAATTTGGTGGGCGTAGATATTGGCTGTTCTGTTACCTGTATCCAGATTCAGGAGACAGCATTTGACCCACAGAAACTTGATAACATCATCCGTTCTTGTATTCCATCTGGACACGACATCCACAACAAAGAACACAGAACTTACACCGATATCGAAAATCTGAGATGTAAAAATCATGTGGACTTATCTCGTGCATACCGCTCTATCGGAACACTCGGCGGAGGCAACCACTACTTGGAAGTTGATACCGATGATGAAGGACACATCTATCTTTGCATCCATTCCGGTTCAAGACATTTAGGTCTTGAAGTAGCTAAATATTATCAGGACCTTGCATACAACAACTGCAATGGTGCATCAAATGATGATATCAAACAATTGATTGCTGAATACAAGGCTGCTGGTCGTCAGCGTGAAATCGAGCAAGCTCTTATCACGTTAAAAAATACAAAACGCACCAGCATTCCAAAAGACCTTTGCTATTTAACAGGTTCTGACATGGATGATTACATTCATGACATGAGAATCATGAATGGATTTGCTAAAGCAAACCATGCAAAAATAGCAGACATCATCCTCTCAAACATGAGATGGCACGTTGTTGAACAATTCACTACTACTCACAACTACGTTGACACAGAACATATGATTCTTCGAAAAGGTTCTGTCTCTGCCCGTAAAGGTGAGAAGCTTATCATTCCAATGAACATGCGTGATGGCTCACTCATCTGCATCGGAAAAGGAAACGATGACTGGAACCAGTCAGCACCACATGGTGCAGGTAGACTCATGTCCCGTGGAGAAGCCCGTGACAATGTCAACATGGATGAATACAAAGAATCCATGAAAGATATCTGGTCTACATCTGTATGCGAAGCTACTATCGATGAATCTCCAATGGCTTACAAACCAATGCAGTCTATCATCGACAATGTCAAAGATACCGTTGATATCATAAAGATTATCAAACCTGTCTACAATTTCAAAGCTTCTGAATGAAACCTTTTATGCAATACTGATAACGGTGCCCTTCTGGACACCGTTATTATTTTTATCAGACTTCATATTCCATTGCAAGCATATCCAATTCGGCTTTCGTGAAATCGTTCTTCGCACTGTATGTCTGCAACACATCAGCATCACAAGCATTTTTTGATGTCAGAATGCCAAGCAACACTTCGTTAACCGTGCTCAGATACTGATTTGCCTTTGCAACCAATGAATTATCCTGTCTAACAATACCTTTTATTTCCAGGAACATAATCCTATGTGACAAATTCAATGCTTCTGCAGCAAGTTCATATTCTCTGTCAGACAATGATTCTTTCGATAATTTACAACCTGTATAACAACACTGTCTTTCGTGAACCTCACTACCCTTATCCAGCATTTCACCAATCAGATAATAATCATCTACAATTTTATCAGATTCTTCATTATATGAACTATCACGACCTGCATAAAAGTCCCATGTATTATCTACTCTGCACAAGAATTTCACGCTCACACCAAGGTCTCTCAGACGTTCGTCTAAACGACCGCCAACAGGATAATTATCATATCCATTGTCGAAAATCCAGACTTCATCACATAACATAATGTTAAAAAACTCGATGCACACCGGTTTTTTATGCATTATTTTCGCCATCTTATAGAACTCAAGATTTTCATGCAACACATTCCATGATTTCGATGGTCCAAAATAACAATCAACACCATGTTTCATCATACTTTCAACAAATGGTTTGACTGTTAATGCAACTTTCTCATCCAGATTATCTGCATAAATTGCAACATGTTTTACGGTTATACCAAATTCTTTCATCATCTCTGGCTTATGTACAAAATTTTTCATCTTATATACCTCATTCTTTCTATACATAATATACAAACATTAACTATTCGTAAATAAACACATCCCTACACAATCATAGACATTACCTCTTTCTGTATAACTCTCTTGAAAAAATATCCCTCTATATAATATAAGGTATATAAAACACCCATTTTCCGGTTTTCCCATCATTTTTTTCAAAAAAATTATCCTTCTACTATATCACTGGACAATTTTCCTGGATTTGAACGAAATTTTTCAAGAAAATCTACACTATTTATCCCTTCACTATCCAATGGACATAAAATCGTCAAATGGACGGGTGAAATCGCGATTTTTTTTTATTTTTTTCTTATAGTTACAAACACAACGCCTTGTAAATATGATAAAATCATACTTGTATGGTTAAGAAAGTGAGGTAAACATTATGTCTTATTTTTTAGTTATTGATGGTTCATCCATGTTATCATCAAACTATTACGGTACTCTTCCACCCGCAATAAAATTTGCAAAGACTGAAGAACAGAAACAGACTGCATACAAACAAATCATGCAGACATCCGACGGTAAATTTACAAATGGAATCATCACATCACTCCGTATGATTCTGGATATTATCAAGAACTATCCTGAAATCACACACATAGCAGTTGTCTTTGACAAGACCCGTGACACATTCCGCCGTAAAATCTACACAGATTACAAAGCCCAACGTAAAGATACTCCAGCTCCATTGAAAGAACAGTTCATCAATCTGGAAAACATCTTACAGACTATTGGAATACCGGTATTCGTGTCTGATACCTATGAAGCTGATGACCTTGCTGGCAGCATCATCAAACAGTTTAAATCCAATGACCATCACATGCTCTTCATGACACGTGACCATGACTACTTGCAGCTCATTGGTCACAATGTATCCGGCTGGATGGTTCAGAACACACAGACAAAAGCTGATGAAATCATGTCCAAACGAGGACTTGACACATCTTCATTACATATTCCAGGTAAAATTGCTCTGTTTGATACGCAGACTGTTGTTCAGGAAGAAGGTGTCTACCCTCTTCAAATTGCTGACAAGAAAGGAATCTGTGGGGACAGTTCTGATAACATTCCTGGTGTAAAAGGTGTGGGAGAAACTGCTGTCATTCCTCTTCTCAAACATTACGGTGATATTGAAAATATCTACACCGAAATTCATGCTATTGGTTTGACAAAAAACGGAGCGAAAACATTAAATGATTTCTGGAAAAACCAGCTTGGCATTTCCCGCTCACCTCTCAAGAAACTCATTGCAGAGGAACAGACAGCGTTATTATCAAAAAGACTGGCTACTATTTTTTGTGACGTACCCATTGATACAAATATTGAAAATTATAAAGTAGACTTAAATTTTAACGGGTTGCACTCTGTAATTACGGAATATGAACTCAAATCCATTGAATCATATTTCGACAATTGATTTTTAAGGAGGCAACTACCCATGAGCAAGACTTTATGTTTTACAGGTAAACGACCTAAAGACTTATATGGATACAACGACACATATGAATACGGCAGACTGCTTCGAGATGTAGAAACGAAACTCTATGAATTCTATACGAAATTCAATGTTCGCACATTCATCTCCGGCGGTGCCCAGGGCTTTGACCAAGTCGCATTCTGGGCTGTCGAACGCATGAAACGAGATTATGGACTCAATGATGTTATCAATATTGTCCACATTCCGTTCAACGGACAGGAATCTCGTTGGAAACAGACTGGACTATTCAGTCAGGCTGAGTTCAAAATGATGCTCGACACAGCTGATGATATCAAGATTGTAACCCCAAACCTTGATACATCCGACTTTGGCAAAGTAGCACGTGCCCTTAATGTCCGCAACGAAAGCATGGTCAACGACTCAGACTATGTGTTCGGACTTTTCAACTGTATGAAAGAAGACTTCCACGCAGCAAAAGGAGGCACTGCAAACTGTCTTCGCTATGCTACGCAGCATAACAAAGACACATACATTATGGCAATCGATTCACATGTTCTGTATCATGTTGCTCATGATGGTTCAATCGAACAGGCTGGAATATAACATTCTAGCCTGTTTCTTTACAACAAAATTTTAAATTATATACACGGAGGAAAATAACTAATGACACAGGAAAAAATTCACAGATATATGAAAGTACACTTCATTAATCCAATCACTGATACAATTGAAGAAGGTGTTGTAACCAACATGATAGCAAAATTCAATAAAGAGGTCTTTGTTGTTATTGCTGCTACCAAATACAATCCTGCACTTCATCAAGAAGTTACATACGCCGTCAACGTACCACTTGAACACATCTTCCTTACAAAAGATGAATGTGAATACGAATACTACCGGATGAAATTCCAGATTGCTGAATACAAGAAAGCTATGACAGATATCACTTCGCATATCAACTTTATTGCATTACACGACATGAAACATGACCGAGAAGCTCGCATTGCTGCAAAAGAGATGTCACAAAAAATCATTGGTATTAATCCAGATGACTTGGCATTTTAGCCATACAGAAAGGACATATTACACATGGGAATGTATGATACACTTAATGGCGAACAGGTCAAATGTTTTCCATGGATAAGCCACCAAAGAGATAACGTATCTCACACACAGTTATGGTCACATGGTGGTTCTTTGAAAACAATAAAAACAGGAGACCCTGTTCCATATCGAGCATTTAACTATAGCTATGGCAAAAATTTCAACATCTATGATTGTCATCCTGCAATGGTCGAATCAGAAAAAGGATTTGTCATCCATGCCATCAGAGATGGTCACCTTCAAACCTCTGTGTGGTACGATGTTGAATTTGCTACAGCATCATGCAAACTAACAGAGATTACAGAAATTCTGCAATCTGCTCACACAATCGGATACATGGGTGAACATTTCATCAATATTCACAGCTTTGATGAAGCACTTGCTTTCTACCAGGCAAGACACAAGCTCATTGATGATATTAACAATATCTGTACAGAAAGCAATCAGATTTTCAAAGACTGGTCTCGTGCAATCCGCGAACTTCGTATTGCTAAAAACAATGAAGACCCTGCTTCTAAAGAAGCTATGAAAGCAAAAATTGACAGTCTTCATGTATCACTGGATACAGCTCATGCAAAAGAAGACCCTATTATTGAAAAAGTCAAATCTGAATTTCAGGAAAAATGGATTACACCAGATTCCGAAGAAAATCAAAAATTTGAACTATTCGGTGAATGGATGGCTGCCAGCCTCATCATCATCAACAATGTCCGAGGAAAATCCGAAGTCCATGAGTTTGATGAATATATTGAAGATGTGAACCTCTACACGTCTTAAGACACATAGCTTCCACTGTTCATTTAAGCGAACAATCTAACAGTCTCTACATTCGATTAAAACTTAGTAAAACTTACGAGCCTACAAGCAAGTAAGCACCACATAATAATTACTGCAAAGACCGCCAGAGTAAACACTTAAGCCAGACTTAGAAGTTCTAAGTATGTGCTGTAAGTATTTAAGGTTCTCTTCGCTAGACTCTTGACGTTAGCAACAGCCTGCGACCACTTCATCACTGAAGTGGATTTCTCTATCTCACGTATGAAGTACCGAGCTGCTATGTTATAGCTTGCCGATAAATCACAGTTGTAAATCTTACCGTTAGTGAACTGACATAACTCATATGTTGGAAGATTTGCTTTGTCTCCACGTAAAACGTACCCGCTTCCATCATAAGCAAGCTTACTGGTGTTGTAAGGACATACTCTTGATACACGTATTCCATGTCTATGCGCCTTATGCAGTACCAGCTGTTGAATCGTGTTCTTCTTCCACATATGAAGCTTTTGCTTCTTAGAGCCACGCTTCTT
>ERZ780223.1391-NODE-1391-length-24048-cov-6.058434_pt1 | contig 24048 bp, 17 predicted proteins | sample MGYA00511016_ERZ780223 | MGnify/ENA primary metagenome ERZ780223 (study PRJEB29588, sample SAMEA2159032) | human gut metagenome | biome: human gut; feature: human-associated habitat; material: faeces | place: Denmark | collected 2008/2010 ... | reverse complement strand
GTTGTGCAGGGGATGGACAGCGTTTTGCAGGCGTTGGTTGACCGCTATCGCGATACATCGGCGCTGAAGCTCATCCTGTGCGGTTCGTATGTGGACGTTATGAAATCCCTTTTGCTTCGGGAGAATCCGCTGTATGGACGCGTGGATCGAACCATTGATTTGAAGCCGATGGATTATTACGAATCGGCAATGTTTTATCCGACTTTTTCTGACGAGGATAAGGTCAGGCTGTACAGTGTTTTCGGCGGAATTCCGTATTACAACAGGCTCATCAATTCGCGGCTTTCGGTTCGGGAGAACATCATCGAGTTGATTGCTTCGCCGGACGCCCGGCTGGAAAATGAGGTTTCGATGTATCTCAAATCGGAGATTTCCAAAATCAACAATGCAAACGAGGTGTTTGAAGCGCTGGCACGGGGGTTCTCGAAGTACAGCGATTTGCTTTCGCAGTCGCATGTTTCCAGCAGCCCAGCGTTGGCGGATGTGCTGGAAAAGCTCATTCGCATGGAGGTTGTGAAAAAGGAAGCACCCATTAACGATGTGAACAACAAGCGCAAGGCGGGATATACCATTACGGATAATCTTTCGCTGTTCTACTATCGGTATGTGTTCCGCTATTCCTCGCAGATGAATGTGATGGATTCTGATGTGTTTTATGACCGGTATATCAGGGATGACTTTGAAAAGCAGTATGTTCCGCGCCAGTTCGAGGAAATTTGCAGGCAGTATCTGATTCGTCAAAATCGTGCGGGAAAGCTCTCGATTCCGTTTGATCGAATCGGAAAGTATTATTACGATGATCCGCAGACGCGGACGAACGGCGAGTTCGATATTGTAACCGAAGACCCGAATGGTTACGTCTTTTATGAGGCTAAATTCCGCAGCGAACCGCTCACGCAGAGCATGATTCAGCAGGAAATCGAGCAGGTCAGGCGGACGGGGATGAACTGCTATCAATATGCGTTTATTTCGCGGAGCGGATTCGATGCGCAGGCGGATGAAGGGGTGGAGTTGATTTCACTCGAAAAATTGTATGAATAAAGTCATGTAAAAAGAAAAAAGCAAAGTGCGTTTTTTGCACATTGCTTTTTGATATTAAATGATAAGTGTTTTTCGCAGGTGCAAACTTCGCTTTGAACGATTCTGGATTTCCAAACAGTTGAAAGTTCTGTGAGTTTACTGTATTCATAAATGTGTTTAATCCACACAAAACTTCCGTCATCAACCACCCCGCATCCGCCCCGTCATCCATGCCTTTTATTTCCAATTTTGATTTTTCATACCCGAAGTGTCATGTGTTCGAATCACATTGCCGCTACCAGAGAATCCAGTCAAGATGATTGCTTGGCTGGATTTTTTTAATGTATAGGAAATTGCATAAAATCGTCCGCGTGAGCAAGACTTTGATGCGTGGCAGACTTCGGCGGAAGTGAAGGCGGGCTCAGCCCGCTTTTGTTCATGTCAAAGTGCCGAAATTTTGGGATTTCGGCACTTTTTTTGTCACATCTGAAATAAAATAACAACTGTTTAGCCCTTGCACGGATTGAGTTTTTGGAGGCTTTGTGCAGTCACATGCCGTGCCACAAACGGTTAAAGAAGGGTCAGCAGCCTGCGGGCATTTTCCAAGTCTTCTTCCTGCGTGTGGATGTACACATTCTGCATGGTTTTCAAATCTGCCCAGCCGCCCATGCTTTGCAGCGTTTTTTCCGATACGCCTGCGCGATAGGCGCGTGTGGCGAAGGTATGACGGAAGCAATGCGGCGTTTTGCCGTAGACGTTGATTGCTGCGCAAACGCGCTCCCACAGGCGGCGATTTGCCTGAAAGGTGAGCGGCTGATGCGTATCATCGCGCATGTGCAGCAGATAAGCGTCGGGATCGTGCATTTCCTCCGGCGTGAGCGCGAGAACGTCCCACAGCTTGGGAAGCATCAGCATGTGGCGAAAGCCCGCTTCCGTTTTCGGATCGCCGATGATGGTTTTCGCTTTGGCATAGGTGACGCTGCGCTCAATGCGAATCAGCATTTTATGCGGATCAATGTCCTTCATGCGGATGCCGCGGATATCCTCGCTGCGTGCCGGGCAGTAGAGCAGCAGCGCCACATAGCGGCGGTCAAGCAGCTTGGGTATATCCGGCAAATGCGCCTCAATGTCTTCGGCTTCCTTTGTGGTCAGCGGGAGACGTGTGCTCTTTTTCTTGGAGGGGTTGCGCAGCCGCTTGGATTTGGATGGATTGCTGGGAATCAGCCCATCTTCAAAGGCGACGTCAAGCACCATGCGGACGACCAGCCAGATTTCGTCAATCGTCTTTTTGGAGAGGGATTCCTTGCTGTTGAGAAAGAGCTGCACGTCGTCAATGGAGATATCCCGCACATCCATTTCGCCGAAATACGGCAGAACGTGGCGTTTGAGATAGCTTTCATAGCCGGTCAGTGTGGTTTCACGAACCTTGCCGACTTTGTAGAGCGTAAACCAACGCTCGGCAATATCCGAAAAACGCGTACTCAATCCGTCTTTGCGATGCCGCCCGTTTTCATCCGGCGGAACGACAACGCCCTCTGTGATGGCGTGGGACAGATACGATTGAAAGAGTTCCTGTTGTGTTGAGCCGGTCAGCCAGAAGACCTTCCCGTTGATGACCGCTCGTTGTTTGAGTTTTGCAGACATATCCGGTTCTCCTTGTCCAGACATGTCTGACGGGGCAGGTGTGAGGTTGTCAAGGATCGTGGATTCCACGCCCATTGTAGCATGGTTTGGGGGCGGCGTGAAGCCCTGAATCGTTGTCATGGGACTCCTTTCATAGAAAAACAATTCAAGTGGCGAAGCGGCAGGCTAAAAGGGCTTAGAGCCGCTTTGCCACTTGAGGAAAAGGGCTAAGAGAGCAGACTCACCATCCACTGTGTTCCGTCGCGGACGACGTACAGCTTGGATGCGAGGTTTCGTTTGGCGGAACGGACGGTACGCGGGGAAATGCCCTGCTCCTGTGCGGCTTTGTCGATGACGCTGCTGGGACAGACGCGCCCGTTTTCTAGCAGGGAGAGAATGAGCTTTTCGGCACGCTCAACCTTTGTGGGCGTGTGTTCCGAGCCGGAAAGCAGCTCGTCGGCGGTGAGCTGATATTCGCCGAGCCAGCGAAAACCGTCCGCATCACCGAGCGAGAAAGCCAATGACTTGCCCGGAGGTGCCAGCGAGCTTTTCTCATGCGTCAGAATGCGCGTGGTGGGGTCGTCCCTGACCTTGCCGATGAACAGGAGACTGCGCACGGCGGCAGTCATGTCGATGGAACCAAGCCCGCGATAGGTGCTTTGTGAGCCGGATGCTTTGTTGAGATGACCGATCATCAAAATGGCGCAGTCGTGGGCTTCGGCAATTTCACCCAGTGCGCGGAAGATCGGGCGCACTTCGTTGGCGCGGTTCATATCGACCTGAGCGCCCAGAAACGCCTGAATCGGGTCGATAATCAACAACTTGGCTTGATTTTCGCGAATGGCGCGTTCAATACGTTTGTCTGTCAAGGTGAGCATGGATTCGCGGTCGTCAATGACCAATACGCGGTCAAGATCGGCGCCTGCTTCGATTAAGCGGGGCTTGACGGTATCGCCCAGACCGTCCTCTGCCGTCTGATAGATCACGTTGAAGGGTTCAAGCAGCTTACCGTTTGGAAGCTGTTGACGGTTGGTGCAGGCGGCTGTGAGATACATGGCGAAATAGGTCTTGCCCTCGCCGGGATTGCCTTGCAGGATGGTCAGCTTGCCGAAGGGAATGTATGGATACCAGAGCCAGTGAACGGCGGTTTGTTGTACGTCGCTCATGCGGATCATGGGAACGGAGTCGGGCATGGGAACCTCCTTATCTGGATATTTCGGAATGATGTCGTTCTTCTCGTTCACGGAGAAGAAGATCAACATTGTGCCGCACTTGTGAGAGCTTCAGCAGCTCGTCGCGAAGAGGAATCAGGCGCGGGGCTTGTTCGGCGTAACTTTGCCGAAGGGTTTCCAGTTCTTCTTTCCAAACCTTGTCTGTCGGCGGTTTGTCGCCCAGTTTTTCTTTGAGAATGCGGCGTGCGGCATAGAACAATCGGAGTTCGCCGTCGTGTTCCTGTGCGTAAGCGTCTCGCCGGCTTTTCCAGTGAATCGCGTTCAGGTTTTCATAAATCGGCTTATTCTTGGCGTAGATGTCTGCCTGACGAATGAGCGCTTCCAATTCGCGGATTCGGGAAGAAGTGGAATGGAGCACATCGTTCAACTGATGAAAGGCAGAACGGGTTTGGGAGAGCCGGGCGGAAAGGTCTTCAAGGGTGAAAAGCTGATGGGCTTGCAGAAAATTGACGGTTTCGGCAAATTGCTTGAGGTCGCGGACTTTTCCTTTTTGACTCCATGCCTGAGCATAGCGCCGCTGCTGTGCTTCGCTGACCAATTCCCAAAGCGTGGGCGTTTTAGAGGCTTCCGGCTCGGAGCGGAGAGCGTGGATCCATTCGGTCAGTTTCGCGATCTGTGCCTTTAACGCGCGTGTCAGCCTGTTTGTGGAGCGAATCCAGCGGTTCAACTCACCCTTTTCCGTGCGGATGCCCTTCTGCTCCAGTTTGCGAACGTTGGGACCTTCGTGAACGGTTGGAATTTGTTCGACGCTTTGCCGCGCATAAGAGCGGTGGTCGATGCGCGAAGGAATTCCCTTTTCTTCAAACTTGGCATTGACGGCGTTGCACCATGCGGTGCGCCACGATTCGAGCCTTTCGGGAGAATGCCAATCGGTGGTATGGACGGCATTGAAACGGCAGCGACCGTCTGAACCGCGGATGCGGTTTCCGCTGGCATCCAGCACATATTCGCGGCGCTGCTTGGGCGCAAAGCTGCCGTCAGGATTCAATGGACGCATGGTGGTCATGACGTGCATGTGGGGATTGGGAATGCCGCCGGTCTTGTCGGGAGAATGAATGGCAAGGTCGGCGATCATTCCGCGATCCACAAATTCTTTTTGCACGAAAGCGCGAGCCAGTTCGATGTTTTCGTTCAGTGAAAGTTCGTTTTGCAGCGCGATGTCAAAACTGTATGCGAGCTGCGCTTTGGGATGGCGTTCAGCGGCTTCTACGGCGTTCCAGAGCGTTGCCCGATCACGGAAGCGCTCGGGGGCATGAGCAGGCAGCAGAATTTCCGTATGGAGAACGCCGCCCTTGCGCGTGTAGTCGCTGATTTCGTCGTAATATTCGCTGTACAGGCGTTCGCCCGCGCGATATGCTGCGGCGGCAAGGGCACTCTGTCCCGCGCTTCGCTTGATTTGAGAAACGGAGAAATGATACAGTGCCATCAGCTTTGTTCAAACGATGGAATACCACGCGGATCATGCGCAATTTGGTTTTCATCGGCGAAGGCAAAGCGGATGTTTTCGATATCATCCTCATCATCTTCAAGCGTCATATCCAGAAGAATGTCCTGCACCTCGGAGAGCGCAAAGATGCGCTCCATGACGCGGTAAAAGTCGGATTTATTCAATGCGGCAATCTGCGGGCAGAGAGCTTCAATCGCGCCGCCCATGTTGCAAAGATGATGGGTACGCTTTTTCCGTGCGCCTTCGCTTAGATAGCGTTCGCGGTTTTGGAGACGCTGGCTGCGATGCTCGGCTTGCGCTTTTTCCTGCTCAAGATTACGCAGTTTTTGATTCGGTTCGATATGGGAAGATGGTGTTTTGTTCATAGCGTATGGATTCCTTTCTAAAAAACGAATGAGAAAAACGGTTGCGGAAGGATTCAAAAACTTTGCGGCAGACGGGATCTGCTTGCAGATCGTGGCTGATGCAAAGTACGCGGGGGATAGGCGCAGAGCGCCGCAAGAGGGGGCAGCCCTCTTGGACGCAGCAACGCTGCGCAAAGTCTCTTGCATTGTGGGAGCAGGGCAAAGAGGAAAACCGAGCGTAAAGCACGAAGATACATCCGAAGGATGTATAGAAGTGCGCCCTTCCGTTCCGGCGGGTTCTGTCGATCGACGAGCAGATCATATCACAAAAACAAGAAAAATAACAGATGATTCTTAAACGATGGATAAATTCGCAAAATCGCAAAAAATCCACGCTCTTGAAGCGGTTATCCAAATTGAAAAATGTGAAAAAACGATGGGGAGAAAAAGCGATGCTTGAGACGATGCCGATTTCTGAAAAATTAAAGATGCTGCGGGGCAGACGCGGGCTTACGCTGGACGAATTGGCGGAACAAACGGGGCTTTCACGTTCGGCGTTGAGCAATTATGAGACGAACGAAAGCAAAGAGGTCAGCCAATTTGCACTGGTCGCGTTGGCGAAATTCTATGGCGTTTCGACGGATTATCTGCTGGGGCTGTCAGCACTCGAAAACCCGATGCAGGGAGATATTTATGATCTGAACATCAGCAGCGAGATGGCAGAGCTGCTCAAAAGCGGAAAAATCAACAACCGACTGCTTTGCGAAATGGCGACGCATCCGGATTTTCCAAAATTACTGATGGATATGGAAATCATGGTGGACGGTGAAGCGAGAAACGCGATTCGGGCGATTGATATGCTGTTTGAAGCCGTCCGCATGAAAATTATCAAGGAGACGAATATCAGTGAGGATTCAAATGCCCAGATCCTGACGTTCAAGGAAGCGCAGATTGACGAGGACGAATATTTTGAAATGAAAATCAAAAACGACCTGCGCCCGATCCTGCGCTTCCTGCGGGACAAGTACGCTGAAAGAAGCGAGGGAAGCCGGCAACTCGAAGAAATCGAAAAATACGTTCAGCAGCTGATTCGGGAAGCGGACATTGTCCGCGAACAGAAAGAACAGAATGTCCCCGATGATGAAATCTGGATTGACCGAACGATAGCTATGCTGATGGCGAAATGGAAAATCAAGTGGAATAAACTGACGGAAGTGCAGCAACGCTCGTTCAAAGAGGTGCTGATGCAGTCGGAATTGAGGAAGGAGCAGCTGCCGAAAAAGAGGATGAGGGGAAAACAGAGGAAGTGACTTTTTGGAATGATGTATCTGAAAAAGTCCAGATGAATTGTCGATTTTGGATGGATGACATGGTATAATGAAACTGACTATTGAAGTTTTTGGATTGAACTTGAAGGAGTAAAAGTATGGAAAATATCACTGAATGGGCGGGGCGGATTGAAAAGAATGTGCGCAACAAGCCTAACAAACAATTGCAGAAAGAACTATTCAATCGAGTTATAAATGCCCTGCGGGGGAACACGAATACATATGAGGAATGTGTCGCTGCATTTTGCCGTTTTGATCCCAAAGTTATCCCTCCGTTCTATCAGGATTACTATTGGACAGATGTACCGGATCGTGCTAAGTGGGATGATGCAGTTCTTAGCTGGGCGGATTCCAAAAAGCCCACAGTACCTGCAACAATCAGAATGGCACTTATTCTTCAAGAAAAACTAAGAAAAGCAGAAGGCTCAGACGACGTGCTTTCTGAATTGCAGTGGTTTTCATTGCATGAAGATGCTCGCTCTGCATCGGCTTATAAAGGGCTTTGTGAAAATAGCAAGTACAGTGATTTGAGAAAGCTTCTTGACCTTGATATGCGGGACTGGAAAATCGGACAGCCGTTAATTGTCAAGATGTATGGAATTCTGTTCTCTAACGCATTGGAATCTAAAACACAGGAACTCTATCGTGAGTTTCTGGATCGAAATGGTTTAATAGAAAACGCCTCCGCCGTTTCTGAAACTTTGTCAGAACAGAAAATGATTCCTTCTTCAAATAACCAAAATGAGAGCGAGAAGGAATCTGCTTTCCAAAGCAATTCTTTGACGGCAATCACGGTTGTAACTCCTACCGCTCCTGTTCATTCGATGAAAGTGGAAAGAATGCCAGAGCAAGATGTGGCAATAGTAGACAAGGCTATACCAAAGATTGCTGATATTCCGAAAGATGGCATTGCTCTTGCGGAAACAATGCTGAAATGGGCACGTAGCCAAACGGAGCGTCAGGTTGATCTTGGTATACGCTTGTCTAATTCACTTTCCGAACTCTCGCAGCTTGGTAAACAGAATGAAGAGATGAAGGCTCAAATCACTGCGCTTGAATCGAACCTTTTTCTTCTCAAAAAGGAAAAAGAAACACTGGAGCTGCAATTGGTAGAAGCTAAAGAGACGAGTGCAGTGCTGGAAGCAGAAAAGAAAGCTGCCCAAGACACCATTGGGCGTGTACAGATTATGTCCGATAATTCTGTCAAACAAGAAATTGATGGATTCAAGCATGATCTTGCTTCCGCTCTCTCGAGGACGGTAAAAGACTTTGGCAGTGATGTGTCTGATCTTACTGACGCTGAAAAAGTGGAAGTATATGTTGCACTCATGGATGAACTTCTCGACACCCTAAGACACAATGGTATTGTGATTGAGGAGAATTGAAATGGCATCATTTGGAATTGACTTTGGGACTACGAATACTTCTGTGGTGGAATGTCTCGTCACCGAGCACGGAATGACGCGGACTCCATACGGGGAAAACAATCAGCCTTTTCCATCGCTTATTGCGCTGCACCCGGAAAAACCTGCCATGTTTGGATGGGATGTAAAAAAGCGCCGTAGCCAGCTGATAGCAGAAGGCTATCATGTTATAGCATCTTTTAAAAGCATACTGGGAAGTGACCAAAGCATCGCCGTAGGCGACAAGAAGTACAGTCCACTGGATGTTACGGCTTTGTTCTTGTCCTATGTCAAAAACCGCGTCGAAACAATGGCTGAGAGGTCAATGACCGAAGCAGTTATGGCTATACCCGTTGACTTTAAACCTGAGCAGCGCCGCAACCTGCGTGAAGCGGCTGAAAAGGCAGGCATACGCGTAAAATCGTTTGTAAGTGAACCTACTGCTGCATACGTTAATTGCAGAAAAGATCTTGCCGGTGCGAGCAATGTTGCTGTATTTGACTGGGGCGGTGGCACACTTGATATCAGCTTGATCTCCGTGGAAAAGCAAGAAGTATCCGAACTTGCCGTAGCTGGTCAACGTTTGGGTGGCAATGATATTGACCAGATGATCGCAAGGCATCTCCATTCACGCATAGCTAGGCAAGAAGGTGATGCTCGGTCATTTGATGACTTAACACCCGCAGAGCGTGATCAGATTGTAGATCGTTCTGAAGAAGCCAAAAAACGCTTGTCCACAGATGATTCAGCACCGGTTAGACTGATGCGTTATGCGGGTAAGGTCATGATCCGCGACACAATTACCTTGGACGAATTTGCGAAGCTTATTGCTGCCAGAGTGGATGAAGCCGAAAAACTCCTTCACTATGCTACTGAAAAAGCAGGAGTAAGTCTTGGACAAATGGATGCAATTTTAATGGTTGGCGGCAGTTGTGAGATGCAGCCTATATTTCAGCGTATGGAAAAAATCGGTGAAGAATACCATCTGAGTATTTGCCGTCCCGATGCAATCCAGTGGTCAGTTGCCGGCGGTGCTGCGATTTTGAGTGAACAACAGCCCACTTATAGATTGCAAAAAGGATTCGGTGTTCTACTCTCCGATAATTCTTTCTATCCGGTACTGGAAGCTGGACATGCGGTTCCGTACAAGGCACAAGAATTACGCTTTGGCGTTGTTGAAGACACAACAAATGCGGTTTTTGTCTTTGCTGACGAATCCAAAGTTGTACTAAAAAGAAAGAGCGTTCCCATTAAAGGATTTACTCCAGAAGGAATACATCTTCAATGTGAAATCGACGATGACATGATTGCTCATATCAGAATCTATAGCGATTACGCCGAACGCATGGCGGTTGAAGATCAGATTAATCAGTTGGCGTTTACCTACCATATTGAGTGAGGCGGTGATTTGATGGATAGTAATATTACGCTTCGTAGCAATGTTTACATCAATCAGTCTGCTCAACGAGACGATAAAAGGTTTCTTCAGCACATTACTGACTATAGAGTCCTGAAAAAATATAAGGACTCTTCATATGGATTTCAAAACAATATGTCTTGGATGACTTCTGTTCAGATGGAGATATTGCGTCAAGGTCAACCCAATTGTTCTCTTGAAAAGGGCACTATGTCTTGGGGAGTTCCGGTTGGTGGAGACTGCATGGTTTGCCGTTGTGAACAGTATGATTGTCCCAGATTCTCTATCTGCTCGAAATATTCAAACTATAGCCCGGTTTCAAGAAAAAAGGAAGAAGAAATCTCAACGAAACCTGACATGATTACGCCTCTGGGTTTATATACTGAAACACCTGAAGAAAAGCCGAAAGAGGAAGAGATCCTCGAAAGCGAAGGACAAAACGAGCCTAACAAGATTGAAAAAAGCGTCGTTGATTCTACCTCAACAGAACAAATTCAAGAAGAATCGGTTAACGCTGAGATAAACCAAGAGATCAATAACAAAACAGCCACTGATCGATCTGCAGAACCTAAAATGCATACTCAAGTGGAATCTGCCGAAAGGAAGGTAGTTAGCCAAGAGGTAATCATTAACGCAGACGTGCATGAGCGAATTTGGGTAAATGCTGGTCCTGGAACAGGAAAGACCTATACCGTTATTCAGCGGTTGAAGAAATTGCTGGATGAGGGAAATGAAGGAACAATACTTGTCCTTTGTTTTTCTCGTAATGCAGTTCAAGTAATTCGAGAGCGTTTGACCGAGGAGTTAGGGCATATTGCATCCACGCTGATAGATGATGGACAACTTGTTATCCGAACGTTCGATTCTTTTGCAACCTATATGCTTGAGGACGAATTAAACCCTGCTTGGGATTATAATCAGCGTATCGAGGCATTCATAAAGATGATCAGAAAAAATTCTGGAACTCTAAATGAAATGCTTGGATATCTGATCGTAGATGAAATTCAGGATACCGTAGGGGTTAGAGCAAGAATGCTGTTATCCATTTTGGATGAATTGAAATGTGGAGCACTGCTACTTGGTGACAGCTGTCAAGCGATATTTGATTGGACAATCCGGGCTTCTGATGATATGACATTTGGCACTTTGGCGTCTGAATTAGAGAAACGGCAATTCGTAAAATATGAATTGTCTGAAAACAAGCGTCAAACGGCAGAACTTGCAGAAGTGGGATTACAGCTTCGAGACAAGATTCTTCACGCTACTGAAGATGATCAAGAAGCAGCGATAATCTATTTCAAAAAATGGGCAGGTAGCAAATGGAGTACATTCAGCCTCAAAGCGTTGCCTAAACAGCTAAGCGGGAATTCGGATTTAGTTCTTTGCAAAACAAACGGAGAGGCTGCTCACATAAGCCAAATTCTGTTTGAGTCTTCAACAAGCGTTGAGCATGTGATGAAGCAATCATCTTCACATCGCTCTCTTGCTGCGTGGATTGCTAAAGTATTAAGGGGTAACGATGGACTCTATCTTTCAAAAGAGTCATTCATGAGCAATGCAGCACAAAGCGAAATATGCGATGCCGAGGAAAAATGGAATACACTAAAATCTCTCGATGGGCACCCTCATGCTGCTGTTCTTCATATAAAAGAGGTTCTCGCAGCTCTTTCAAAAATGGAAAGCCTCTCCAATGTGTGTTTAAACCAGCATCATGACGGTGCTATCATTTCAACTGTCCATAGGGCAAAAGGCAGTGAAGCAGAACATGTTTATTGGCTGGATTCGCCGCTAGTGTATGGTGATCAGCAAGATCAAGAAGGCGCTCTGGGTGATTCCATCAAAGCAGCTTATGTCGCCGCCACTCGCGCCAAGAAGGATATTCATATTCTGAGCCAAGAAAAGAACTTTTATATGCGTTCAGTAAACGATACCAGGTGGATTCAAACGGGTATAAGCAAAAACAAAAAATTGTTTTGTAAGGGAATTGCGTTTTTGCCGGAAGATGTTGATCCTGCATCATTTGTATCCATAGGTACTGCGGATGAAGTACAAGCCATCCTTTCTTGCCTCGAACCAGGAATGCCAGTAACATTATGGCCTAATGAAGATTGTAATCGTTTTGATATATTCTTTGATGGTCAGCCTATAGGGTACACCTCAGAAGAGTTTATAACTGCTTTATTTGCTGCGTTCGAGGCAACAAACCATAATAAAAACTGGCCATCTAGTATTCAGGATGTTTACATTACTGCGATAACTACGGTAGTTATGCCTGAAAGAATAGATGTCGATACGCAGTACAGGACAGCGGGTTGCTGGATTGGAATAGAACTTGGTGGATTCCCAACCATCGAATGGTATTAAGAGAAAACAGGAGATGCTGGCATGCCGTACGAAGCATATTATTCAGCCCGGGATACCATTTTCGACTTTATTGTCAAAGATGCGTTTGGTCCAATTGAGAAAAATGAGATTCTCCAAGAACCTCCTTTGGATACATATGTCTGCGGAATACTCTGGCCTAAGGGAACTTCTTCGGCAGATGTGAGCTTTCCTCGGGAAACTCGGGTGGATGGATATGACGAAGAAAGCCCAGATAAGAATACTGGTGCTGAAATTGAAGACGATCTGGTCGATAACATCCGAGAAGCAAATCAGTTTCGACCTTCTGTAATGGCAATCTCCTTTGCATTGCCAAATAGCATTCATTCTATCAATGTCTCCTTTGAATGCGCTGCATACGAGAACGTTGACAAACCTGTTGAGGGAAAAGAGTATGTTCTTCACGAATATAAACGAACTTCTTTATCGACAGGTGTGTTAACCATGACACTGCCGATTCGTAACAGAAAAAGACTATTATTCGATGGGCGGGCAATGCTTCAGATTGTGCGAAGGCATAAAACATCTGACAGCAGTTCTCTGTGGACAGTTTCAATAGAGAATACTAAGCATACTTCTCAGAATGAAATTGCCCAGAACACATCTTCTTTGTTCCAATGTGTCTTGATTATCAACAGTCAATTTGTGCCAATCGATAATAGTGCCATGACTTCTTGTGATAAAGATCGTCAGAAAATGGATTTCCTCTATCGAAACACTCATAGCTATGCTGCAGGTTATGGGTGTTCTGCAGTATGGGATGGTAATGAGAAAGCTATTACAGAGGTTCGAAGCACATTTATTCCGACTGCTGTTGTTCCACAAATGATTGCAGTTACAGACAAATCTTTATCATGTTTCAGGATGTCCTCATGGGTTGATGGTAATCGAGAAAAAGGGCTTTTAGAACTTACTCAATATATTCGTACATATTCCACATGGCTTGAAAAACTGCGTATTCAGGGTAACAGTATATCACAGGTTTATCAATCGATATCTCGCGATATTTTATCAAGAATTAGTGAGTGTATTGAGCGTTTGTCGGCTGGGGTTAAAGTTCTTTCAGAAAACAACACGGCATGGCGAGCATTTTGTCTGATGAATAAAGCCATGATGAGACAATCTGCAAAAAAGAGAAAGCAATCAGAAACGGATGTATCTTGGTATCCATTTCAATTGTGCTATGTCCTAATGTGCGTTCCGGATATGGTTGATTCAAGTTCAAATTGGCGAAATACTGTTGACTTACTCTGGTTTCCCACTGGTGGTGGCAAAACAGAAGCTTATTTAGGCGTGGCAGCATTTACTATTTTTTATCGACGATTGACAAAGGGAGAAGCCGGTAAGGGAATAACTGTGCTTATGCGTTATACGTTGAGAATGCTGACTGCCCAGCAATATGAACGTGCTGCTTCGCTTATTTGTGAATGCGATTTGCTCCGTCGTCAAGAGAATATTCCTGGCGGTGAAATCTCCATTGGTCTGTGGGTCGGAAGCGAAGTGACGCCAAACCATGTTGTTTCCGATAATCCTGATTTAGAATCTGCAGAATCCATCTTAAACAAATTACAGTCAGGATTTGTTGATGAGGTCAAGTCATCACCTGTTCAGTTATCAACTTGTCCTTACTGTGGTGAAGTGTTGGAGCCTCAAAATGCATATAATATCCAGAAACGTCATTTTAAGACACACTGTCCTAATCCGGCATGCCCATTTCACGAAGATCTACCTGTTGTAACCGTTGATGACGATATATATGACAGAAAGCCAACACTACTAATCGGTACCATTGACAAATTTGCGCGGCTTGCATGGGAAGAAAAAACAAAGTCAATATTTGCTGAAGACGGGATCGGATTTCCGCCGGATTTATTAATTCAGGATGAGCTTCATTTGATTTCAGGTCCTCTGGGCTCTATCAGTGGTCTTTATGAAATTGCGATTGAAAAACTGATCGAGCATAATGGAAAGATGCCCAAGATACTTGCTTCGACAGCTACTCTATGTAATGCAGAAGCACAAATCAATGCTCTTTATGGAAAATCATCGTTTCAGTTTCCTCCATCAGGTTTTTCTGCTGATGATTCGTTCTTTGCTCGAAATGCTTCGAGCGAAGAACGACCAGAACGAATGTATGTAGGGTATTGTGAAACGGGTGGAAGTTTACCGGATGCTGTCGTGAGAATATTTGGAGTAGTTAAGTTTGCCTTGCAGTATCTTTCCTGTATTGGAACTGATTCGGCAGTCATCGATCAGTTTTGGACAAATGTTGGCTATTTCAATTCTCTGAAGGATTTAGGCTCTGCTGACACACTGATTATTGATCGTGTTTGCGCTTATGCAGAAGCACTACGTAGACATAAATTCAGCGATTATGCCGCCAAAGTTGACATGCCTCGCATTTCAACTGAATACGAATATGGTGAATTAACCAGCCGTAAAAGCTCGAGAGAAATTACTGAAGTGCGTAATCAATTAGACAAACAGCATTATCCTAGTCCAGCTGCTCTGAATTATGTTTTGTCCAGTAATATGCTTTCTGTTGGTATTGATATCAATAGGCTTGGGCTTATGACTGTGTATGGTCAACCTAAAGCTACAGCTGAATACATCCAAGCAACAAGTCGTGTCGGACGTTCAAATCCAGGTTTGGTAATCGTTTTGCTACATATGCTGAGAACGCGTGATAAGAGCCATTTTGAACAGTTCCAAACATATCACCAAGCTTTGAACAAAATGGTCGAGCCAACAAGCGCAACTCCATATGCATGTCGCACTATGGATAAGGCGCTACACTCTGTGTATGTTACCTTAATTCGCCATCTATGTCCTGACCTGTCTGGAAATAAAGATGCTAATAAGTTTCGTAAAAACATGCAGTGCGTCCAAATGATAAGAGATGAACTGCTACAGGTGATTAGGGAACGCTCTGCTGAAACAGCCGACTACGCTGAGGTAATATTGGATGATTTTATTGAGCAGTGGCATGAGGCAGCTGTAACGAAGAGTGGACATTTTCAATATCAGTTGCTCAATAAATCGGAAAATGATACGGATGTGTTGCTGATTCCTGCGGAACGAAGTGAGAATGCCATTTTTCCTCCGACAATGAACTCGATGAGAAATGTGGACACTCAGTCTGGAGTATTCCTGAAGAGGAGGACGCAAGCGTGAGAAAAATAATAAGACGAGAAACAAAAGAACTTGGGGAATTGCGAACTTCTCAGCTTATTACTTCATTTGGCGTTGGAGCAATTGTTGATTTTAGAGATGAAACTGCAATATTAGGTGGAACCGATGACTGGTATCGTAATCCTGAAGAAGATAAAGCACGTGTGCTTAGATGCCACAATTTAGAAAAAATACTTGATAAGCAGTTTTTTGTAAAGCCAAAGTGCGACAAGAAACAACGAGCAATTTACAAGAGGTCGTATAGTCACGATATTGGGGCATATAGATTTCCTAGCGTTTTATATTGTCCTTCCTGTACGTATCTCTGGTCAGAAAAAGAACTGGCGGGGCTACAGAAGGGTGAATTACGCTGCCCTAGATGTGGCAAGCGCCTTGTACCTTCGCGATTTATCGTGGTATGCAGACATGGTCATATTGATGATTTTCCGTATTCATTATGGGTACACCGTGGTAAACCTTGCGAAAAGCAAGAAGGTGATAAGCCCCCAAAATTGAAACTCTTCAATATAAATGGAAGAACCAATCTGGGAAGCTTGATGGCATCTTGTGAGGATTGCGGGAAGATTCGAAGCATGCAAGAGGCATTTGTGCCAGAAGCATTGGCCTCAGTGTATAAATGCTTAGGACGTCAACCCTGGCTGGAGCATGACGATTTCCATGGCTGTTCGGAAAAAGCAGTTGTACGTATGCGGACTTCGACAGGTGTTTATATGCCTGTAAATATCAGCGCATTGAATATACCCCCATGGAGCACGAATGTTAGTAAAATACTATTAAGTCACTTGGATGCGATGGAAGGAAAAAATGAGACAGCCTTATTAAATTATATACAGCGTATATTGTCTCCTTACCTTCCAGGTGTACCAGTTAATCAAATTCTTGCAACTTATAAAACGCTAATTTCAGAAGAGCATCAGAAACATCCAACATCGGTCAAAGAGCTGTATGAAGAAGAATATCGCGCGTTATGTGAAGAGACAGAAGATGAAAAATCTGACTTCTGTTCTCGACGTATAATAGTGCCAGCCAAATACCGGGATCTTATTGATGAGGTTACAGCCGTGGATAGGCTCACAGAAATTGTCGCTATGGTTGGGTTTACACGCCTTCAAGGATGGGATGGAAAAATGGATAGCCCGTGCCTCGCTCCTATCTTTTCCTATGATCCTAAAACTTGGTTACCTGCGATTGATATGCACGGTGAAGGTATTTTTATTAGGTTCAACGAGCATAAAATTGAGGAATGGGAAAAGAATAATTCCACAATCTATCAACCGATGATGGAACGAGTTGAGAAAAATCATTTACATTGTGAAAATGCGTCTCCTCGTTATGTCTTGCTACATACGTTTTCGCATCTTTTTATTCGTTCATTAGCTAAACTTTGTGGTTATCAAACGTCATCCATTAAAGAAAGAATATATTCAACATACGAAGGCGGACAAAAAATGTCGGGCGTTCTAATATACACTGCTTCATCAGACGCTGAAGGAAGTCTCGGTGGCTTGGTTGCTCAAGCAGAGCCGGCACATATGGAAGAGAATATTGATGCGCTATTGAATGAAGCAGAGTGGTGCTCTGGCGATCCACTTTGCATGACTTCTACGGGAATTAATGGGCAAGGAGTGTTTGGATTAAACTATGCAGCATGTCATCAATGCACACTTTTACCTGAAACATCCTGTACTATGAGGAATTTGCTACTGGACAGAGCTGCTTTAATTGGAAGAACTGATGATAATACTATAGGTTTCTTCAGAAGATTGTAATTAATGGTTTTGAGAATCACCCGCAAACGAAACTTCCGACTCTACAATAAAATCAAACTCCCCAACGAACCCAATGAGTGACGTTAGGGAGTGAATCAATCCGAAATCGGCAACATTATGAAGTCCATCTAAACCGAAAGGAATGGAGGACTCGATAGGTACGGCGATGAATCAGTACGAATTGCGGACAGATAATTCAGAAGAATAACAAGGAATGTACTCACTAGAATATTTGGTGGAGGATTGAATCTTGCTGTTCGATACAGTATAATGAACTCGGACTAAACCGAGTCGGAGGTGACCGAGTAAATGAAATTCTACGGACGGGAGAAGCAGCGCAAGGATTTGCATCGTCTGTTTTTATATGAAGGGATGCAGCTTGGCTTGATTTATGGGCGCAGGCGCGTCGGCAAAAGCGAGCTGATTAAGCAGAGCCTGCGCGAGACGGACGTAACCAGCATTTATTTTGAATGTAAACAGACGACGGAGCAGAATAACACGGAGAGCCTGTCTGTGCTGCTGGCGGATACGTTTCATTTTCCGAAACCTTCTTTTGACAGCATGGAAGCGTTGCTGACGTATCTGTTTGAGGCGGCGAAGGAAAAGCCGATGATCTTGGTGCTGGATGAGTACCCATACTTGCGCGAAGTTGTGCAGGGGATGGACAGCGTTTTGCAGGCGTTGGTTGACCGCTATCGCGATAGAATAGAATCAATTCCATATACATTTATGATAAACAAATTATTTCTTTATTAACTGAGGAATGCAGCGTTCATTCTTTGTTTGACAGCATAAGTAGAATGTTTTCTGTGCGGCGGGATCAGAGAGTGGGACATAAATATGCCGGTTCTGGCGGTTAGGCGCAGAGGAAAGCGTGGTATCGAGAATAAACGCGCGGATATCAAACGCATCGATCAGGTCGTAATACTCTTGTTCGCCGCTGACGGTGATGAGCTGGACGATCTGGCCGTACTGCTTGCGGATGTAGGACGCCCAGAAGCCGCTCTGCGCCCAGAGGAGAATCTTTTCGTTTTTCAGGTCATTGATGTCAATGCTCCTTTTGTGCGCGAGCGGGTCGTTCTTGTTGAGGCGGATCCAGAGCTTATCGGTGACGTAGGGAACACAGCAGACGTTCGGCTCGTCGATTTCATATTCGGTGATGATATAGTCAAACCGCCCCTGCAAAAGTCCCAGCGGCAGCTGCTCGCTGGAAAGCTGCTCGGAGATGATGTTTCTTTCGGGGAAGAGGACGCTCAGACGGCTGACCAGATCCTTGCGCAGGTTAAAAATATAAGAAGCAACGGTCAACGTCCTCATCTGCCACGCCTTTTCCTGAATTTGGCGCACCATAAAATCTTCACGCTTGAGGTAGTCCTCGGCGAGCTGTGCGGCCTCCAGGCCGACCTCGTTGAGGACGATTTTGTTTTTGGAGCGGTCAAAGAGCTGAACGCCCAGTTCTTTTTCCAGCATCTTCATGGATGAAGAAATGGAGGGCTGAGAGACGAACAGCCGCTCCGCCGTTGCGCTTAATGTTTTACAGGATTTGAAGGTAACAAGGATTTTCTAAAGCCGATTGCTGATCATAACGGATGCACCTCGCAGTCTTTTTGCAGTATGAGGAAATGTGATATTCAGAACACGTGAAGGAACCGGTTATTTTTCATATCATAATTTAATTATAAAACATACGGATAAATGATAGCGCAACATAAATAACGGACAGGATTCACGTGAAAAAAAGATGATTCTGAAAAAACATGGATAAACGAATTTTGACAAAAAATAGAGGAGAGATTGTAGAAAATAACTGATGCTCCGGGAAGCTTTTGTCTATTATATCAAAAAGAATCGCGTTTTTCCAGTGGGAAGGGGCCGCTCAGTATAAATTTTTGTTATAGCAGTCAAAGAAGATGATATCTATACTTTTGGCGAAATGTGGAATAAAATAAGGCCAGAAGATGTGCTGAATGACAATAACATCAATGTGCAGAGAACAGAAAAGGAGAGGTGAAAGAGCAGGGATCATGTGCTGCACAAACGTTGGACGTTTATTCAGCCTGATGTGCGAAATTGTGGAAAGGGGATTCTAAAAATGAAAAAAATTCTGAGCTTTGTTCTGATGATGTGCGTTCTGATGACCATTCCGATGTTTGCGTTCGCCGCGGTTTCCGGCGATGAGCCGCTGACCATCGGCACGCCGTTTATGATTACCAACGCGGGTCAGGGCCCGGGCGGCAAGATGGGCCGACTGCTGGTCAGCCGCGCCGGCACGCTGACGGAGGATGAAGATTTCTACTACGTGGACGTGCCCTATGCCGCCGACGTGGACGCCCGCGATTACAGCGCGATCGTCATCCTCACCGGCTCGACCGATAAGGGTCTGGGCGCGACCGGCATCACCATCGATCAGGAAATCGCCCGCGTGGACGAGGTTGTCGCCCGTGCGAACGAGAAGGGCGTTCCGGTGATCGCCGTCATGCTCGAAAAGGATAAGCGTTCGGACGTCAAGACCAACTCCAACGAGCGCTGCATCGACGCGGTTTGCCCGCATGCCTCTTGGATGATCGTCACCGCCGACGTCAACACCGACGGCCGCTACGATGCGTTCAAGGCAGAAAACGGCACCCCGCTGACCATACTGGATTCCTCGATGGATTTCATCTCTCTGGTTCAGCAGGCGTTTGTGAAGGAATAAAAGCCGCACAAAAAAGGAAGTAGGGGAGGACGACAACACATGTCGACTTACGTTAGCACAACGATAGTCCTTGTTGCGATGGTTGCCGCCTTTGTCATCAGCAGCCTGCTGCTCAAGTCGCCGGATATCTCACTGGCGATTGCAGCGACGGTTGCGGTTTGCTTCGGTTGTGGATTCGGATGGACGGATTCACTGCCGCGGGTATTGGTGGAGGGCCTTTTCGTCAACCTGGATATTGCACTGCTCTTTATCGCCGCGTCAATCTTCGTGAATATCTATTCAAAGACGGGCGCGATTGACGTTGTGACGCGGAAAATTGTTTCCCGCGTGAGCAACAAGTGGATTCTGCTTGCCATCATGGGCGTGATGATGATCATCCCCGGCGCGCTGACCGGCGCGGGCAGCATCTCCATTTTCGTTCTCGGCTCGATGGTGACCACCGTGGTCAGCGCCATGGGCCTTTCCAAGAAAAAGACGGCTGCGTTCGTCTTTATGTTCGCCATCATGAGCGCGGCGGCGCCGCCCGTCAACCTCTGGGCGATGATGATCGCTTCCGGCTGCGATATTCCGTATGTCGGTTTCGACGTGCCGCTGCTGGCACCGCTGGCGGTCTGCGCACTGTTTACGATCATCTTCCTCGGCTGGGGCAGCAAACCCAAGTCCAAGGAGGAAATCCTCGCGCAGCTTCCGGAAGCGCCGAAGATGAGCGCGTGGCGCATCGTGACCCCGCTGGTGGTGCTCATCGCGCTGTTCCTCGCTTCGAACTATCTGGCACATTCCATCCCGGTGCTCGGCCTGCCGCTGATGTTCATCATCTGCGCGATTGTGGCCGCGCTGTGCAACCCGAAGAAGATGGGCTTCAAGGATTATCTGAAGATCATCAACGACACCTTCGAGCAGATTTTCCCGCTGATTGCGACCGTGCTGAGCGTCGGCATGCTGCAAAACGCGATGTCCGCGACGGGCGTGAAGGGTCTGATCGGCATCACGTTTATCACCATGCCGGTTTACCTGATTTACGCGACCGTGCTGTTCGTCGCCCCGGTGCTTCAGGGTGCGCTCAACTACGGCAGCGCCGTCGTCTTCGGCGCGCCGCTGATCTTCATGTTCAACTCGATGGGCTATGATCCCAAGATTGCGGCCATCGCGCTGAGCCTGATGTTCCCGATCGGCGACTGCCTGCCGCCGTCCCGCATCACGGGTCGCCTGGCGATTGAGGCCACGGGCTACGAGGGCAAGTACACCAGCTTCCTGCTGACGGTGCTTGCGCCGTGCCTGGTGCTCGGCCTGATTTCGCTGGCGATGCTGATCTGGCCGAACTCGTTTACGTTCCTGCTGTAAGAAAGGAGGATGGGCATGGTTCTGATTTCGGATATCATTTATTGCATCTATGTGGGCTTCGCGGCGATCACCTTCCTGTTTCTGCTGAAGCATCTGTTTAAGCGCGAAAAGAATCAGGGATTGGTCAACGACATCGTGTATGCCTATTGTCTCATCCCGTTCCTCCTGCGCGTTCTGCAAATCAAGTGAGGGGAGAAGTGAAATGAAAATGGATAAAAGCCTCCTCAAAAAGCTCGTCGCGCTTGCCGGAGCTTTGGTGTTTGCAGCGCTGGCCGGCGTGGATTTTTACGACCACAGACATTCCAAGGAAACCGTCGTCGCCTCCGACGCGCTGACGGAAACCCACATGCTCAGCGAGTGGCTGCCCAATCTGGAGGGCACCTACGGCGATACGCCGGTGTTCTTCTTCGATTCCGGCGTGGAGGGCGGCACGGTGCTTTACGTCGGCGGTACGCATCCGTATGAGCCGGCGGCGAGCCTTTCCGCTTACACGCTGCTGGAGAACATCCACGTGCAGAAGGGCCGCGTGATTATCATCCCGCAGGCCAACCGCAGCGGCACCACGACCGGCATGCTCGGCAACGCTTACCCGAGCTACTACGAGCTGGATACCGACTGGGGCACTGTGAAGTTCAAGAACGGCGACCGCTGGGCGAACCCGCTGGATTCCTGGCCGGATCCGTTCACCTACATCCACTATCCCTCCAACGTGGCGCTGACGTATCAGGATATCCGCAACGTCAACCGCTGCTATCCGGGTCGTCCGGACGGTTCGCTCATCGAGCGCGTCTGCTACGCGATCATGGAGATCATCCGCAACGAGGGCGTGGATATCGCCATCGACGCGCATGAAGCCGCCGTCATGTATCCGGTTGTCGAGACCTACGTGGCGCACGACCGCGCGCTGGATATCGCGATGATGGCTTCCATGAGTCTGTCGGCGGAGAAGTTCTACATGAAGTGTGAAGCCTCCCCGAAGAACCTGCGCGGCCTGTCCCATCGTGAATGGGGCGACTTCAGCGATACGCTGGCCGTGCTGATGGAAACTCCGCAGACCTTCACGGACTGGATCGTCGGCCCGATGACCAAGGAGCTGCAAACCATCGGTTCGGATGAATTCCTCGACGTGGCCTCCAAGAAGGGCCTGACCTACGTGGATTACAACGCCGATTTCGGCACGCCGATCGAGTACCGCGTCGGCCGTCATCTCGAAGGCGCGAAGGAACTCATCAACTGGGCGAACATGATGCTCATGGATCCGGAGAAGGAAGTGCAGATCACTTGGCCCGGCTTCGATGACCTGATGGACAAGAAGTGCGGCTACTTCCTCAAGAACCCGGAGACCGCGGATCCCAAGCTGGTGTTTGAAATCTGATCGCCCTATACGTACTTCCGTCCCATTGAACCGAACGACAAGAGAAATGGAGACTGACGCATGAGCAAGAAAATTCTGGGCGCGTTGGCGCTCACGCTGGCCTCTGCGATGATGGCGTCCAGCGCGATGGCATGTACAATTTACGGCATCGGCAAGAATGCGACGGCGGATGGCTCGACCATCGTTACGCATACCTGCGATTCCACCGGCGACGACTCCCGGCTCTGGATCATCCCGGAGATGGAGGGCGGCGAGGGCATCACCCGCGATATCGTCATGAACGGCAACCTCTACGGCGATTGGTCGGATTACCCGAACACGAAGGATTACGGCGGCGGTATGGTCTTTGGCGAAATGCCCCAGCCGGAGAACACCCATCAGTATCTGCATGGCAACTACTCGATCATCAACGATCACGGCGTAGCCATGGGCGAATCGACCTGCTGGTTCACCCCGCAGGACGAGCACACGCAGAAGCTCGACGAGCTGTTTAATCAGAACAACAACGGCATCATCGACTGCTATCAGGTGCAGCACATCGCGCTGGAGCGTGCGGAGACTGCACGCGAGGCGGTTCAGATCATCGCCCAGCAGGTTGAGGAATACGGCTGGAACACTTCCGCCGAGTGCATCAACATCTGCGACGGCAACGAGGTCTGGATCATGGAGGTTTACGGTCTGGATCTGTGGTGCGCTGTGCGCATTCCGGACGACGCGTTCTTCGTCGCCGCGAACCGCTGCCGCATCAACGAAATCGACTTCAACGATCCCGAGAACTACATGTGGGCTGAGAATCTCGTCTCCTTCGCGGAGGAGAACGGCTTGTACAATGCCGAGACCGACGGCGACTTCCGCCCGGCCGACATCTACTGCCCGTACAGCGACCCGTACTGCAACCGCCGCGAGTGGCGTGCGCTGAGCCTCGTTGCTCCGAGCCTCAACCTTGATCCGAACCAGGATTACTACCCGCTGTGGGTCGTGCCGGAGAAGAAGCTTTCCGTGCAGGACGTGTTCAAGCTCAACAGCGACTACTACCAGGGCACCGAGTACGACGTCTCCCTGACGCCGGAAGCCGGTCCGTATGGCAACCCGCTGAACGAGTATAACAAGGAGCGCCCGATCAACCTCTATCGTGCGACCTATCACACCATCTGCAACGTTCGTGCGGATCTGCCGGACGAGGCGAAGTGCTTGGTGTGGCATGGCTACGGCGCGGCCGATTCCTCCTTCATCGTGCCGCTGTGGGCGTCCATGACGGAGCTGCCGGCGCTGTATTCCACGGGCACCCGTTACGACGACTTCAACCGCGAATCCGGCTGGTGGATCAGCGCCTACGTGCAGCAGACCGCGAGCCAGAACTATCGCAGCGCGATCAAGGAAATCTACGCCGCACGCGACGACCGCATGGCTGAGCAATATGAAACCGTCGCGAAGATTCAGGACGCGGCCGCCGCGCTGGTCGCCGCCGGCCACCACGACG
>ERZ780223.1390-NODE-1390-length-24071-cov-3.512825_pt1 | contig 24071 bp, 20 predicted proteins | sample MGYA00511016_ERZ780223 | MGnify/ENA primary metagenome ERZ780223 (study PRJEB29588, sample SAMEA2159032) | human gut metagenome | biome: human gut; feature: human-associated habitat; material: faeces | place: Denmark | collected 2008/2010 ... | reverse complement strand
AACTGCCGCAGGCGGAAATAGTAATCCGCCGTCTCCTTCCGGAACTCCGCCGCATTCATTTTGCGAAATGCCGCCAATTTCTGGCGGTATGCCGCAATCTCCTTTGCCGTATAATAACAGCACTCCTGCAGAATCACGATCGGCAGCTCGTCCTGGCTCTCGCCGCTCCGCTGCCATGCCTCCAGTTTGCCGGCCAGAAACGAAAGTCCCAGCTCCGAACGGATAAACTCAATCAGGCGGTCATCCACAAATCCATCCAGCACCAGAAGCGGATTCTGATAAATGACATAACACAGCTCCTGCGACGATGCGATATGGACGCCCAGCCGTTCTATGTAAAAAGGATGTCGAACCGGCTCCTGCCGGCAAAGTATCAGACTCATAATGAAACCTCTTGTTTAATCATCCGGTTTGTCGCCGGAAACAATTCTCCAAATCCCAAATCACGTATCATGACGATCATCGTGTCTTCCCCGGTAAATCCAAATGCCATCTCAATCCGGGTCGTCCGGTCCGGGCGTTTCGGGAATCCCTCGAGCGGAATCTTCACCGTCTTCTTTTTGCGCGGTTCCAGCGGCTGGAGTGAAAATTCTACCTCTGGCGTGCCCGACACGATAAATTCCGCCGTCATTTTCGTCTCATACCAGCTGTCCCCGGCGGATGCCAGCACCAGCTGTCCCTCTTTTTCACGCTCCTGAATCTTTAGGGAAACCGTTGTTTTCAGCCGCCCCTCACAGATACAGGTAAAATGGTACGCACTCTGCGCTTCACAGAGATCTTCCGAGCGGATCAGCGCCCCTCGGGTAAATACATCCATCTCCGCAAACACCCGGCGCCGTTTGCAGATCTGCTGCATAAAATCTGCCGCCCAGTCCGTCTGTGCAAATCCCCTGCCGGTCAGGATGATCGCTGAAAACAGGCGCTTCTGCAGCAGCCGTTCCGCACAGGAGGAAAGAATCCTGTCTGCCATCTGGATGCCCGCGTCGCTGTCCAGCACATTTAAGTGGAATGACTCCTCCAGCTCCTCCTGATCCGCGACCACCTGCATCTGGCGCAGCCCGCGCTGCACTTTCAATTCATAATAATGAAGACCATTCTCCGAAAGCTCAAACATTCCCACCTGGTTGCTCCAGACTTCCCGTTTCTGGCTCATCACGTAATATACAAAGCTCTCCGCGTGACTGATCACATGCACCCGGCTCCGGTCGATTTCCAGAAAATCGGCACAGTACATCAGGCAGTCCACCAACTTTACCTCAAACTTTGGCACCGTGATCACCAGGTTTTCTATCTCTTCTTTTCCGGACGCCTGTCTGGGAATCGCAAGCACCTGCTTCAGGAACATTTTCAGCAGATATAAGCCCTCGTAGCGGACGCCGTCGATCGTGGCGGTGCCGTCCTTCATCGCCAGGGAAAGCAGCTTATCTTCCACTACCATGCCCTCTAACGCGCCCCCGGCACTCTCCTCCGCCACCCGCCAGACGTCCGAATCCGGTTCTTTTCCGATCCGGGTCGGAACCGACCAGATCGTCTCCTGACCCTGACAGGATATATGTGTGCATGAATCACACAGATCCATGCCAATTATAAGTCCATTCATCTATCGTTTGTCCGTCTGTCCCTTTCCTCAGGCGATCGGGAAAAGTGCGCTTACCGCCGCATCTCTCTTCTGGTACTCCCGCATCTTTTCCCGAAGCGCCGTCTCGTTATTTACTTTTAAAGAAAGACTCATCTCATTGAGCGCCGCAAACCGGCTTTCCCGGCTGCGTCCCGGAATCTCCCGGCAGGAAATCTCTCCCTTTTCTTTCGTCTTCCGGACGCCGTTCTCTTCTTCTTCGATCTGATATTCCAGCGTCTCCCCCTCAAAAATCACCTTTTCACGGATGTAAATATCCCGGTAAACGAGACGCATTTCCTCATAATGGAACTCTTCCTCCTGCGGCAGAATCCGCAGCCGCAGATACGGGCGCACCGCTCGGTTTCCGTGATACTCGATGATTTCTTTATCTAAAATATTGCCCGGGATATGGATAAACCGCGCCAGATCCTTAAAATAGGCAAAAATCATGCCCGCATCTAAAAGCACATCCACCACCGACTGGCACAGGCGCCGCTGTTCCTCCGAAAGCTCCGGCAGCGTCGCATAATACTTTGTCAGCGCCAGCAGATAAATATCCGGGATCCGCTCCCGATCAGAGCTTCCCTGCACAGCACCCTCCAAAAATGCGAACACCTTGTCGTCCGTCGGACGGTTTTCCAGAAAATATTCCACGCTCTTGACCGTGAAATACGCGCGCACGATATTTTCCCCGGTTTTCTTGCGTGACGCATAAAGCTCGAACACCCGGTCTAACTTTGCTGTATTGCCGGTAAAGAGCATCTGCGCCACCAGTCGTTCCTCCAGATCATACGTCTCCACCCGGAGCCGCAGCCCCTGCATCAGGACGCGGTACATCTGATCCACCGTACCGTTGAAATGTTCGCAGAGATAATCGAGAATCACACTGTCCGGCTTCTCGTGTTCAAAGACATACCAGGTCAGATAAAGCAGGTGGTCATCCCGGTCAAAGAGATTTTGAAGCAGCATTCTCCCGCAAAGCCGCAGCAGCAGATTGACCGGCAGACCTTCCAGACCATACCGGCACACCATCTCATACGCCTCGCTGAAATGCCCGCACCGGATCAGCGTCCCGCAGACGCCGTTTCTCTCATCCCGCGTCAGCTGGTCCTTGTCAAGACTCAGAAGGTATGAAACACTTCCATCCTTTTTCGCATCCTCAATCCCATCCGCCATCCTCTTATAATACCGCACGATCGCTGACAGCACCTTTGCCCTAAACAGCGGGTGCAGCTCCATCTTCTGATCCGCGTGCTCCAAAAGGATCGCATCGTCCCCGGTCAGCACCTCCTTGCGGCAGGCTTTTGCACACGCATTCATAAAGAGGAACGGGTGCATCGGATTCATTTCAAAACAGGTCTGTAAAAGTTCCTCCATATCCGTAAATACCGGCTGGATGGCGCAATTTACCCGCGCATACCGCGTCTCATTTTCATCCTGGAATAGAACCAGATCGCGCTCCGAAAACAGCGGCACATACGCCGTGCCCTCGTTCAGCACATACGCGTCCTCCGTCATCTGCTCCTCATGGCGCACCACCACGTATTTCATCGCCGGTTCCCGGCATTCTACCCGGCAGGATTTCAAAATCCCCGGCAGGACACGCGCCATCTGCGTATCGATCAGTTCCGGATAGATCAATTTCCGGTACAGGACCGCCAGGGCACCGTCTATCCGTTCCTTGAAAAGCTGATCCACCGCAAACTCTTCCATCGCCCGCTCGTACATCCGGTAAATATCCGAATCCGGCGTTCCATATGTAAGAAGGTTCGCATAAAGCTTCGCCAGTGACCCCGCATCCAAATTTGCCGAATACGAAAAGTATAAAAATACCTCACGCGACATCAGGCGGTCATAATTCTCCGGCATCGCATATAAATAATATTCATACAGGCGCGTCAGACTCAAATCTGCCTCCAGCGCCCGGCTATACCATTCAAAACAGGCTGTCTCCCGGCAGTCTCCCCGGATCAGCATTGCACAGAGCGCCTCCAGAATCTCCGTCTCCGGATACAGCCCGTAAAGTTCCGTCAAAAGGCGTCTGTAAAACTCCCGGTACGAACGGGACGCACGCACCACCCGGACCGCCGCCAGTGCCAGCTCGCGGCTGATAATTTTCCGGCGTGCCCCATAGTACAGGGCATGAAGCTCAAAATTGCCCGCATTGTCTAAAAGGATCGGATCACTCTCCAGAAGTTTCAGTCCCGCCGCATAGAGGAATGGGCTGTGACAGCCGTCCTTAAACTCCTGCTCCATGCTGATCAGCACCGTAACCGGATTTTTCTGCAGTTCCTCATCCAGACGCAGAAGCATCAGATAATAAAACAGGCTGCTGCCCGTCTCCTCCGACGCATACTGCTGCAGCAGGCGGATCAAAGTGTCCTTCTGCTCGGCATTGCCGGTCAGCGTCACGTATAGATAGCGGTACAGGCAGTTAAGCTTCCGGTCGCCCGATATTTTAAGCGCCGCCGAATCCTGCAGTTCCTTCAAAATCGTCTGCGCTTTCTCGCGCCGATCGGTCAAAAGGTATAATTCCGCCTGCAAAAGCCGCAGTCCCGCGTCATAGTGCGTCATTTTCATCAGATCCAGCTCCCGCTGCATCTGGTGAACCGCCTCCGTGCCGCCGTTTCCATTTTCATACGCCAGACGGGCAGTCAGATAATTTCCAAGCTCTTTCTGGAATGACATATGTGCCCGGTCGCATCCGCCCGCATCGGCAACCGATGCCTCGATCGGGATCCGCACTGTTTCTCTGGCAGTGTGAATCAGGACGGCACCGAAATTTTTTCCGGCATGCAGCCGTTCCGCCAGAATCCGTACCGGAAGACGGAGCAGACCATCTTCAAAATCCGCCTGCGTCGCACTCTTCTTCGGCAGATGGAGGAACTCGCCGTCTGCCGTCACCTCCAGGTACACACAGCCCCAGTTATCCATCCGGATCTCGATGGTGTCCTCAGCGCTTTCAGCCAGATCGGTATATATGCGCGCCTTGCCCGGGATCGTCAGACTGACCGGCTTTTTCACGCCCAGTCCAACTAGAAATTCTTCCATAAAATTCGCCCGGCTGCCGTGCCCCTTCAGGCCGTCATAGAGTGCCCTCACATGCAGATCCTGCATAAACGGCACTTCCACAAAATCCGGGTACTCCAAAAGCCGGAGCGCCGTCTCCATATCATTTTCCGCGACGTACAGAAAATCTTCCGCCGTTTTCAGATCACCTAAAGTCTTCCCGGCGTCTGCCACCTCAACGTGAAACTCATACGGAATCTCCTCTTCCCCGCAGTTTGTCACCAGATAAAAAGAACCCGTGATCGTGTCGCCTGCCGTCAGGAACGAAGTGTCCACTTCATATACGATCCGGCACCGGAGTCCGCCAAACGAATTGTTATCCCCTGGAATCCGCACCCGCAGGTTCGAGGAATACACAAATCCCTTCACACTTAATCCATTTTCGCTCCCGATCCATAAATTTCTCTGCATCAGGGTATTCATCCGCAGCGTCTCGTCTATCTTTTCAGGCGACCAGGTCATCTTCGGCTGTTCCGAATCGATGATTCCCTTCGCCAGCCGGTTAATTCTCTCTTTCATTCCTATCACCTGCCGTTTCATTATCCTGTCCCGGTAACTGCTTCGTCTTCCCACAGTTCCGTCGGTTCGAAATCTCGTATCTTATATCATACCATATTTTGTCTGCATTTACATCAGGGAATTGGAGAATTTCGCTGATTGCCCATCTGGCATTTTTATAGAAACAAGCGCTATCCTGCCTGCCGGACAAAAATTTGATGGTTCCGCCCGGTATGTGGAATAGCGCCTGTTTCCAGTTTTCAATCGTTTTCTAATTTTTCTTAATTTCCTAATCCCAGTCGCCCACATACAGGCGTGTGCCAGGTTGTCCATTTGCCAGATCATAGGTTGTCCAGATCGGATATGGATAGGATTTTCCCTGGAGGGAAATATCCACTGCATTGGTCTGCTCGGCGTTACTATCTGTGCCGGTCTTGGAGGACAGGGTGGCAGAATTAACCTTAGTAATAAGAGTATAGCCATCCTTCAACGAGCTGCTGTCTACTCTCGGCATACCGATAACCAATTCATTTAACTGCGGCAAATACCAGCATTCCTTTGTAACCGAAAAGCCGGTCACTTCGTCTCCCCACCATATACCATTTAACTGACCTATAAAATTCGCTATATAATAAGATATTCCACTCGCATTGACATTTTCCGCTGTGTAACAGTTCGAAAGAACAAGTCCTGTAGAGTTGTTCTTATCATAAGCCCCAAACAAACCGCCTACTATCGAACTATTCGTCTTCGTTCCATACACATCCGCTGCACTAAAACTTTTATCCACCCGAAGAGCTCCCTTGGCATTTCCTACCAATCCTCCAACCTTCTCCGGTGCAGTCAATGTTTTTCGGGTCGCGACAGGTTCCAGGTTTCCCTGTGTATAATCGTTCGAGCGGTTTCGCCCTCCCACATAGCAGTTTGTGATGCTGGAAGCTGGTCCCTCAAAACTCGGTCCCCCATTATAAATTTCCAGATTTCCAAACAAACCGCCACTATTATTATAATCTGACTTTGTATATCCTGAGAAGAAACTATTATCCAACGTCATCTGCTTCTCAGCTTCTACGTTCGCACTGAAACCGCCGCTTCCATTTCTTCCATGAACTTGTGCATTCTTTCCATATACATACATATTCTGCAGCTGAATCGTTTCTCCCTTCATCTGTCCAACAATTCCGCCGGCATAATTATTTCCTTCAATATTCATCGTATCTGCATGTACATCAGCCATTTTTATATGAATCTCATTACTTGAACCGCTTCCGTCCAGATGCGTACTCTGCAGCTCTCCGGCAATTCCTCCAACATATTGATCCTGACGATTACCTGTAATGGTAAGTGAATCCGCCGATACCCTTACCCGCTCCATGGTTATAAGCCCTGCTTTCGCCGCGCCAATGATCGCACCGGTTTGATTTCCCTCAATCCGCGCTGTTTTTCCTTCTACTGCTACATTCTTTACAATCAAATTCTCCACATTTGCAATTCCCACTATACCGCCTGTCGTGTTATTGCCAATGATACTCAATGCATTTCCATATACTCGGACATTTTCCAGAGTCAAATATGTACCCGCATTCACCCCGGAGTTTTCTCCTGCCTGTGCAACCAGAGCCGCCACTGTATGCCCTTGTACATTAACATCCGGATCTTTCAGATTCAGATTGGAAATAGTCAAATGGTTCGTCTTTCTGAAGAGAGCTGTATCTTCTGTTCCCCACTGCAGCTTTAACCCCGCGATTGTATAGATTACTCCTGTTTTTATATCTTTCGCATCATATGACAGAATATCCGGGTTGTTTATCGACCAGAAGTTGCCATTTTCACGAACAGCGTTTCCTGGCGCATGGATCGTCACATGATCATATGACTCCTGAATTTCTTTGCAATACGCTTCCGTCTGCGAGGTAATCGAATCATCCTCCTGCCAGAGAATATTATCAGTCTGGATGACCCGTGTGATCTTTAAACCACCATAGCCTTCTCCGCAGAAATTCAGATTCTGCAGATGACGTCCATTGGCGACCTTAACCGTATAGGTATCCTTTCCATCACCATTTGGTTCAATTAAATCGGCAAAGCAGCTGTTGAACTTGTATGAGAGCTTTGTATTTTCTGTCGGTGGATAGCCATCCTCGCTCAATTTTACGATAACATTTTCTCCATTTATGTAACCGCCCGGCTGATAACCTCCCCAGGTACCCAGACTACAGAAATTCCCACCCTCACGTGATAAATCATCCAGATAGAAACGTAATTTCAACTTTTTTTCTTCCGTTATGCCTATTTCAAAACGATTTACCCTGTTTTCTGCAGCAAAGCTCGTCCAACTGCCATTTGCCTCATTTTCTGCACAGCTGGCAGCTTTCTCCTCCGTATCTACAAAGCAAAATTTTGATCCCGTTCTCAGAGTATTTTCCTGCAAATCACCCGTATTGACTTGGAGAACATACCACATCGTTTTACCGCTCAATTCGCCGGTAATCGAAAATATCAGATGTATTCTCTGATTTTCTTCAAGCGGAGACGGAGAGACATAATCGATATGCAGCCTGTTTCCAGTATGCAGCGCCTCTTCGTTCTCGCCCTTGTCCCAGTCCCCGACATGGTTATTCAGAAACCACGAAAATCCCTTTGAAGCGTCCTGCGCAGCAAGTTTTTCCGCTACTTTCTGGATCGTCGGCATCGGATAAATCGGTATTTCTGCCTTCTTTAATTCCGGATCATACGGATATGTATTCCGCTTTTCCTCCGTATCTTTATTTTCTTCCTCACTGCTATCTGCATTCGGATCCTTTACACCAAACAAACTTGCAAGAGCCTCGTCATATGCAAGCACATACTTCTCATTCACCTTACTGCACACATAGCACCCCGGATAAACTGATTTTTTGTTCGTCCCCGTACCACTCGTCTCCGATGGAAGTATTCCATCCGTTCTACTTGCATAATCATAGAACGCAACAAACGCAGGTGCTTTCATCGCCGGATCCTCTGTTTCATCCGCCGCCGTACCACTTCCACCTTCCGTTTCATCCGATTTTTCCTCAGCCGTCGGCGAATACACCGACGCCGACACATATGTATTCGCTATCTGACTGTCTGCCGGAAGCTGTGCGGCAAGACCCCCTGCGAATCCACCGGTATATGCCGCTACGTTATAACGTCCGGTAAGATTCTCAAAGGCTGTATTGGCATTTGCTCCATTCCCCGGTTTTTGGGAGGTATCAAACTTCTTGTTTGCTGTATGACCGCCGACATAACAGCTCTGAATCTGCACCGTAGGACCGCTTGCAACGGCTGCAGCTGCTGCTTTCTCAGCAGTTCCGACCAGACCGCCGGCGTACATACCTTCCACATAGAGTGCCGCTGCGCTGTCGGTCAGGGAAATTTTTCCCTTTGCCGTGCCGATCAGGCCGCCCGCCGTTCCCTTTAAAGCGCGGATCCGGTATTTGCTTTCTTCCTCCAGATTCAGATCGGCTGCTTTTTCTGTGCTGCTTCCCAGCTTATCACGGAAATGATTCTCCGCCAGCGCATCCTGGACGGTCAGACTGCCGCCCTCAAATGTGCCGATCAACGCACCGGCAGAAGCGCTGGTCTGCTCTGCCTGCACCTGTGGATATTCCACCTGCACCTTTTTAATTTCCACCGTTGGCAGCTTTATAGTTCCCCGGAAATCCGTTCCCGGCGTCACCGCGCCAATCAAAGCGCCTGCATTCGCCTTCGTCCGGATCACCGGCTGGCAGATCAGCAGGTTTTTAACACTCATATCCTGTGTTACCGTTCCAAACAGTCCACCCGTCCCCATCTACTGCTGTGATTGAACTTCCCGCCGTTTTTCCTACCTGCAGACCATCGATCCGGTATGTATTTCCCTGATAGTCCAGTGGATACGGCAGACTAAGCGGAAGATAGCTTCCCGCCACAGTGGTATATGTCTGTGCCGTCGGGTTCGTCCGATCTGCATTCGTTTGATCCGTCACCCGGTAGGCAATCGAGATGGTTTCCGCATTCTGATTCAAAAAATTCGAGCCAAATGCCGTATGTAGCTTCGCCACATGTCCGCAGTAACCGCTCTCGTCCGCAGTGTTTTCTCCCGCTTTCCAAGTCAGATCGCTATTCTGCATCGCCGTAACCGTTTTGGATGTAGTCACTGCCCCCGTGTACAGCTGATCCGGATCCCAGCTCGAAACCCGCTCATCCAGATTTTCCAGATGGCGGAAGCTGCCGATCCCTGCGCTTCGATCCGTACCGATCGATGCAAAGAGGCTGTTGCCTGAATCTGCATTGCTCGTCTTAACCTGCGAAAGTGTGTCATTATTGAAGACCTGCGCGTACACAAAGATATTTTCACCCGGAATAAAGGAGGCGAACCCTCTTTCATCCTGCTGAAACGTCATATCTGTCTGTGCCGTCTGGTTGAAATCCATAAATTTGAATCCCGTACTTCCGCCCGTGCCGGCCGGCGCCGCTATGTCATCCAGAATGACCTGATACGTTCCATCCGAATCGCCCGAAGTTCCGGACACTTTCGCCACACGCGCCGAACGGTTGCTTCCCGGGGCATTGACCTCGATGTAGCCGGTTGTACCACTCTTTTCTCCCTTCACAAACAGGCTCAGTAAATGTTCATTTTTATTCGGATCCTCGATTTCCGCATATAAAATATCATCATTTACCAGTTTCACTGTCGGCGCCTCGAATTCCTCCACCGGCAGTTCCGGAACCTCCAGATTTCCTGATGCGTAATATCCGATCGGCAGCTTCTGATCCTTATAATTGGAGTTAGCACCCGTAAACCGCTCCCGTTTTCCGGCATCAGATGCCGCCGCCAGAAGTGCCTCGCTTCCGATATCTGTCTGCACAAACTGATAATGATCCGAATACCACACCTCGCGGACCAGTCCTGCCTCCGGATCATAGAAAACAAGATAGCTCCCGTCTGCACGGACAGTCTCATCAATCGATCCAAATGGAAGAAGACGCTGCCGGATCTCCTCGGTCACATTCGCAGACACCAGCGCCGCCTTACCGCCAGACTCTTCTTGTTCCGATTCAGGCTGCCCTGCCTGTTTTTCCGGCACATAGAGAACCGCGTAGATATTTCTTTCTCCTCCGCCAGCACTGTATTTTCTACCGAAATTCCCAGCTTTGCCTGCTTTTGATCGTCCGAAAATTCCCCCTGTGCCTCCATATGGAGCAGACGCGGAATCGTCCCATTGGAGACTTCCAGTGTCAGATGATTCTGCGCCGCCAGAAAGATCTCCTTCGCTGTCTGATCCATCTCCAGACGGCGGAGCTTTCTCTGGTAACGAATCACCGCAACAAAAGAAAGACTGGCAAGAATACCGACAATCGCAATCACCGTCAAAAATTCCGCCAGCGTAAACGCCGCCCTTCTCTTCTGTTTGTTCTGTCTCTTCTGCTCCATCTGTCCTCGTTCCTCTTTTAATTTTATTTCTGATCCAGGTTGACCGCACGCACGATCAGGTTAATCGGCTTTACCACCGCTTTCCGGGAAGTTCCCATCGTATCTTTTTTCCGGTAGATCGCCAGATTTTGAACCGTAAAGCACGCCGTCTCCTCCGAATAGGTATAGCCGTCAAATGCCGTATAATATTCATCCGAGATCGCCGCCTGCGTCAGCAGAGGTATCTTATTATACGCATCATCGTAAGTATAATCCCCATACCATTTTTCAATGCCCGTGCCAGACCAGTCTGTCGCACTAAAGTGCAGCCACAGGTGGCTGTTTCCACTCCGCAAAAGAGGTGTTACCATTTCTCCTGTTTCGGAAGTCCCAGCAGAATTTTTCACTTCCAGCGCATTGGCAAATTCATCGGTCATCAGCTGCGCCGTGAGCGACAGCGCCTGCTCTGCATCTGCCTGATCCTGCGTCCTCTGGTAAACATTTTTTACCATCATCACGCCGCCTCCAAGCACCGTGCCGATCATACCGAGAATCACAATCGCCGCCAGCAGCTCCGTCAGCGTCATACCGTTCTTTGACCGGAGTTTTTTCTGACATACTGAAAAGAGCTTGCAGTGACCCTTGGATGCCATCTGTTTCTGCTGCCTGCAATGCCTATTTCTGCATCCGCGGCATTCACTTCTCTCCTGTCCCATCTCTGTCTCCTCTATCGGTATCTGTAAAGCAGATCTTGTAAGTTTACCTTTTCCTCTTCTGCATCCGAATCAGCCTGGCTCACATACAGTACGATCGGATACTGTCCCGTCCGGTAATTCGTCTGTGTACCTGTCTGGTAGGCATTTGACGCCAGGCTTTTCTTCATGCCGCCGGTTCCAGATGCTTCCAGCTCCAGAACATATCTGCCCGACGCCTGTTCCGCTGTCCGGTTGTTCTCCAGCTGATTGCGGCTGTCATAATAGCCCGCCATCTGCTCTTCGCCTTGCTGCAGCATCCTGCCGGACGCCAGAAATGCACTCAGAAACATCGTCATTCCCAGTGCAATCACAAGAACCGATATCAGTACCTCTGTCAGCGTCTCTCCCGCATTGGCACGCAGCTTTCTTCCAGCTGCCCATTCCATTCTACTTATCATCCTGCAGCAGCTCCTTCTCTATTGTTCCGTTCTGCCAGCGGATCGTCGTGATGATGGTAGTTGTCGTGATCGTGTAGGAATCATCGTCATCCGAATCTCCGTCATCGCCCGCTACTGTGACCGTCTCACTCTCGGAGCTATGTGCTGCTTCCAGCTCCAGCCGTTTCTCGCACCGCTCTTCCTTCTTGTCATCCGCCGTTACCGTATCTGAGATAACCGCCTTGATTTTATAATCATCCGTCATCCACAGGCGTACACTGGTCTTTAACGGGTCAATCGTGTTCCCGCTCGTTCCAGCTTTCTTCACTGACAGAGTAAAATCTTTGTACGCTATTTCTTCCTCCGATGCATTCTCCCCGTCTGCCAGCTTCCGATACTCATTATTTCTATAAATATCCACGATCAGTGAATCGAGAATCGCGCTATTCGCACTCTCTGCGCTTGACAAACCTGAATCCGTTCCATAGAATTTTTGCCACGTCGCCTCATTATCCGTGTTTTTCCGGCTGCCGACGTAGTAGCAGTAAAAATCATCCTCATCGTCTTCCTCGTCATCCCGGCTGTCATGCACGATCACTTCCTTGATCTTGACTATATTCTCCGTCTTCTGCAGCTCATCCCGCAGAAATGCCGCCGCCGAGTCTACCGCATACCGCTTCTGGTCCTCCCTCGGCAGGTGGCGGATCTTTCCAGCCGACGCAGAAGCGGACGCCAGAATGATCGACGCGCCCACCCCGCAAAACACAAAAAACAGGAGCGCCGCCATCAGGCTGGCACCATCCTGATTTTTCATACGCCTGAAAACCTGCCTCCAGATTTCCGGGCGTTTTTCACTGTTCTCTGCTTTTTTCATGCTTTATTCTCCCAGCGCCGCCTCTGCCGCTGTCTCAAGGTCCGAACGCTGCAGGTTCGACACATCCGCATTTGCCAGTCCCGACGGTGCCTGCGTCTCCTCCGGTTCCAGCTCCAGGCCTTCTTCTGATTCCGCATCGTAGCGGGTCTCAAAATAGGTCAGCTGGAACGCCACCGCCACCGGGTGGATGCGGATATCCTCTAACTCTTCATTTTCCAGATCTTTATCATCCTGAATGCTCAGATCCTCTATCAGACAGCGGTACGGTCCTTCGACCACCTCATGAAGCATTGAAACAGCGTGATCAAACGAATCTGCCGTAAAAGAAATATTCATCGCGCGGCGGATCTCCATTCCGTCCACCTGCGGCTCTGAATACTGGAAAGTAAAATCATACGCATTCGCAAAAATACGGTTCAGTTCCTCCGTCTCTGTCTTGAAATGATTGTAGGCTGGAACCATCGGCGCATTCGATGCCTTGTTTTCCTCGATCTCTTCCTCCATCTGCCGGATCTGCATCGCTTTCATCTGCTCCAGCTGAATCTGGGCATCCAGCTCCGCCGTGTCCGCCGCCTCAATCCGCCGCTGCACCGGCAGGTAAAATCCGGCATAGTAGCCGCCCGCGATCAGGGCAAAGACTACAACCAGCAGCACTATTTTCTGTGTTTTTGTTAATACATATTTCCCTAACGAATTCATTCTTCTTTGCCCTCTTCTGGTTCGTTAAAAAATACAGCCATTGACACTCCCACCTGCTTCAAGGATGCCAGAACTCTCTCTTCGCCATCTTTCTTCACTGTTTCCTCCAGCGAAGCGGTCACATAGCGCGCATTCGGATCCGCCTCCGCATCACGGACCAGCTGCGGAAAGAGTGTACCATTGGGAATGGTTCCTTCCAATGACATCTGATCCGAGGTGATCGAAACACTCGAAACTGCCGTCAGCGGGAAAATCTGTGATTTCAGGGAATCCAGCATCATCCGGCGGTCCGGAAGCTTACTCTCTTCCTCATTCAGATACCCATTTCCATAATGCGCGTACTCTGCCAAGACCTCACCGTACACCTCGTTGGATTTCTCCAATGTACGAAGCTCCTTCTCTGTCGCCGCATAAACCGCCTCTGCCCGGTCTGCCTCCTGCAGGGGAAGCATTACGCCAAATCTCGAAAATCCGTAGACAAAAACCATAAAAACGGCAAACGCGCCCAGCTCCGCCGCTATTTTTCCTTTTTTAGTCTGCTTCTGATACAGATTGATGCGCCGTTTTTTCGGATACTTCGGACCGCCAATCTGCATATTCGCGATTGATTTTAAATCAGCCACCGCTCTTCCTCCTTATGCAAGTAATACACCGTATGCCTGCGGGCTGTCGATCCACTCGTCTTCCTCATCCAGAGAGACCTCCGGCAGAAGCTCCGCCACACTCCGCACCGGCAGATCCAGCGTTTCTTTCAACGCATCGATCAATTCCCCGTATCGTGCACCTCCGCCGCAATAATAGAGACTGTCGATCGTATTATTCACATTATTGAAGCTATAAAAGTTCAAAACTCGCATAACCTGGACGGCGCGGGTCCGGTACTGCTCCTCCAGCACAGCCGCCATCTTTTCTTTGTCGGTCTCCTCGCGGTTTTCTTCCTCCACCTCAATTCCCAGTTCCTGCATCTTGTTCTTATCTCCCAAACGGATCTGCTCGATCTCCTCACAGCCCGGCTCCATGGTACGGGTAATATCATAAACCCCCTCACGGAAGAAATGAACCCGCAGCGCCTGGGTTCCCAGATCCAGAACAGCGTAATCCTTTCGCTCTTGTGCATACTCCAGAATCCGCTCCAGGCCAAGCACGGCCGGGACCAGGCCGACGAGCTTCAGGCGCGCCATCTTTGCCAGCTTTTCAAACTGCTGCGACAGCGTCTTCGTACACGCCGCACCAAGAAGATCCATCGTCCCCTCTTTCGTCTGAATCATCGCGTAATCAAAAACATACTTGTCCATCTCATCGCCGATATAGTCATGAAACTCATACGGCAGGTTCAGCCGGAGCTGTTCTTCCGTCATCAGCGGCATCTCAAACCGCCGCACATACACATCCTCCTGACGAATGACAAATACCACATTCCGGCACCGGATCGCATATTCCTTCAATAAATCCTTTATCAAATCCGCACAGACGTGCATATCGGTCAGATCCATTCCCTGAACCCGCTCGCTGATGAACTCTTTCAGTTCACCCTTTTCCGCATATGCAATCTTGATACGGTAATGTCCAATTTCAATTCCTAAACAATTCTTCATCTCTGCACTCCCCTTAAAAGAGTTTTATCGTGTACAGCTTACAAAAGCCACAGCCCCCTATACCATCCTGTCAGTTGTTCACCAAACAGAAGCATCAGAAAGAAAGCTGCCGCAATCGCCGGTCCAAATGGGATTTTCCCCTTTCTCCAAATCAACGAACATCCGATTCCAAGCACACAGCTGAGAATCAGAAAAAACAATACCTCCCAGATAGAACGAAGGTACAGCCCCGTCACAAAAAAGAGCTTGATATCCCCGCCTCCCAGGCTTTCCTTTCCCGTCAGGCGGTCAAATAAAAGTGAAAGTGCCAGCATACCGCCCGACAAGCCAGCCCCCGTCAGAACACCACGCAATATCTGTGCGCCCGTTTCCGGCAGACAGACTGCCGTTCCAAAAAAAATCAGGACTCCCGCCACCTGCAGGCGATCCGGTATGATCCACGCATGCAGATCCGTGAGCGTCAGGCACAAAAGCACAATCCACAGAAGTATCCCCCGCAGTGCCAGCACCGAAACATCGAACCGGTACACGATCAGACAGCACGCGATCCCCGAAACAAGTTCCGCCCAGAACGATTCCGCCGGGATCTTTGCCCCACAGTAACGGCATCTGCCCCGCAGACACAGCCACGAAAACAACGGCACCAGATCCGGCACGCCCAGCACATGCCCGCAGGCATCACAGTGCGATCTCCCCTTTAGGATCGAAGTTCCCGCAAGCATCCGCCCCGCCAGACAGTCTGTGAAACTGCCAAGGGCACAGCCGAGGATAAATGTAATAGTTAATATGTAAATCGTTAAAAATGTGGTTTGATGCAGCATCGCCGCGTCCTCTCCTGTCTTTTGCAATTCTTTGATTCATTATAACAGAATTTGCTTATTCTGTCTCCGGGCGCCTTTAGCAAAAATGGATGGGAAACCCCATCCATTTTGCCACGTATGTGTTTTTTACTTATACTCTATTATTTCGCATATAATGTAATTTCTGCACCATTAATTGTACCCGCTTCGGATTGCGGTTTTACTTTTACGTTAATTACTTTATACTGTACACTGCCCTTTTCATCATCTATTACTTTCTCAGCTACGCCTTCCGTTGTACTAGTAATTGACTCAACAGTACCTGTTGCTAAATCATAATTATAAATAACTTCACCTGTAGCATTTGTATCCATCTCATCTGTCATATACTGTGCAACCGCTGCCGCTTTCGCAGCTCTCAGGTTTGCCTGATTCGTAGCCTTTCTAGCCTTGCTCAGCTGCGCCGTAAATACCGGAATCGAGATCGCAACCAGGATGCCCACGATCGCAACAACCACCAGCAGCTCAGCCAGTGTGAAACCTTTTTTGTTCTCACGAACTTTCTTGATTAAGCCCTTCATAAAATCAATCTCCTTATTGTATAGTATTTTATTAATGAACAGAGAATTTCCTCTGAGCCATCCAGCCTCTGCTGTATCACATTTCACATGTGTGCAGTCAATTCTTACATCAGATCATACATTGTAAAGATAGGCAGATAAATCGACACTACAATGATACCCGCAAAAATTGCAAGCACCACCAGCATCGTCGGTTCCAGCAGTGCCAGAAGCCGCTGGATTCGGTAATCCGCCTCGTTAGTGTAATAATCGGCGACATTGTCCAGTGTCTCCTCGAGTTCACCGGTTTCTTCTCCGACGGAACACATATCGACCATCATCGGCGGGAAATATTTCTTTCCCCGCAGACATTCCACCAGACTGCGTCCCTGCTCGATTCCTTCGCGCATGGAGCGGACATCCTCGCTCAGAAGTGCATTGTCCATAACCTTCGCCGTCGTGTCAACCGCCTGATTGATCGTGATACCCGCTGCCAGAAGCACCGACATTGTATTGGCAAACTGTGCTGCGCCGTTCATCTGGTTGATCACGCCCACAAGTGGAAGGGATAACATGATCTTTGCTTTCTCAATCCGTCCCTGCGGCGTATTGCCGTAGACCTGCGAACCAATCTTCAAAAACGCCAGCATCAGCAGCCACCACTTCGCGAAAAAATGGGAAATCGCAATCAGCATCCGCGTCATCAGCGGCAACGTACCGCCCAGATCGGTAAATACATCTGCCAGTGTCGGGATAACCTTCGCCATGACGATAATCAGGACAACCACCGCAATCGCAACGACGAACAAAGGATACGTCATCGCTCCCTTGATCTTCTCCGTCGTCTTGTAGGACTTTTCGTAAAACTTCTGAAGCCGGTCAAAGGACCGTTCCAGTGTACCGGACTGCTCGCCTGCCCGGATCGTCTCGATAAACGTGAGCGGAAAACGGTCGCTATACTTTTCCAGCGCCGACGCAACGGTACTTCCGGCAGCTACTTCCTCTGCCGCAGCCCCCATGATCTTCCGGATCCGCTTGTCCTCATTCTGATCTGCCAGCATACGCATCGCGCGCACCACGGTCATACCCGAATGAAGAGTGATCGCAAACTGCGAACACAGGATCGCCAGCTTCTTCGTCTTGATCCGCCTGCTTCCAATCTCCATCTCCAGGAGACTACCGTCATCAGGTCTTTTCTTCTCTTTCTTCTGACTGATGCTCAGAAGAATCGGATAGTTTTCCCGGATTCTGGAAGCGGCTGCCGCTTCACTCTCAGCCTGGAGCACTCCCCGGACTTCTTTTCCATCCCGTCCCAGCGCTTTATATGAAAAATTCGGCATCTCTCATACCTCCAGCCACAGGATTCAGCTGTACGCCATCTGTATGTACATCGCCATCTGCATCCTTTTTGTGACTATTTTAACATCTTTGTTTATTTTTGTAAATATGTCGTCAACCTTTTGGATGTTTTATACAAAAACACACATCTAGATCCGCTTGTTTTTTGCTGTTTTCTCTATGCATGCTTTGTTTTTGCCAATCTATTTTTGTATATATTTTCTTCAACACATCTAACTTCTCTTTTCCAGACTATTTCTGGTATATAGATCATCAGGGCGGAAATGGTACGTCCCGCCCTGACACTCCCAAAAGAATAGCTCCCGTTTCTTTTTATCTTCTCTCTTATTTCTCGTTCTTCTTATCCAGCATCTCTTCCATCGTATGCCATCCCAGCACCGCGCATTTGACACGCGCCGGCATATGGGAAACATCGACCAGGGCGCCGGCTTCCTCGAGTTCTTCGATCTCGTTCTCGCTTGCCTCGCCTTTGATCATCCGCAGGAACAGATCCGCCAGATGGCGGGCTTCCTCTTCGGATTTTCCGATGATCAGATCCAGCATGATATCGGCGGACGCCTGGGAGATCGCGCAGCCGCTTCCCTCAAAAGCACCGTCTACCACCTGTCCATCTTCGACCTTCAACTGAAGAATGATGTCATCTCCACAGCTCGGATTGACGCCCTCTAATACCAGATTGGCATCCGGCAGCTTTTCTTTATGTAACGGATGTAGATTGTGATCCGTCAGTATTTCATTGTAAAAGGTTCTATTCTCCATATCCCATTTTCCTCCGGATTTCTTTCAGGTTCTGGACAAAACGGTCGATGTCCTCCTCCGTATTGTAGAACGCAAAGCTGGCACGCGCTGTTGCAAATACACCCAGATATTTTAAAAGCGGCTGGGCGCAGTGGTGACCTGCGCGCACATTGACATTTGCGGCATCCAGAATCGACGCGATATCGTGCGGATGTACGCCGTCCACGGTAAAGCTGATAATTCCGTTGTGCTCTTCCGGCTTATCGCTTCCCTGGATATGAACGCCCGGAATCTGCTGCATCGCCGCCATTGCCCGTGTTGTCAGCAGCTCCTCACGCTTCCGCACCTCGTCAAATCCAACGTTCATCAGATAATCGATCGCTGCCTGTAAGCCGACCGCACCGCCGCCATTGACGGTACCGGCTTCGAATTTGTGCGGCAGTTCGGCAAAGACTGCGGATTCCCGGCTGACCGAATCGATCATCTCGCCGCCCGTCAGGAACGGCGGCATCGCATCCAGAAGGGTCTCTTTTCCGTACAGGACACCGATTCCCATCGGTGCCATCAGCTTGTGACCGGAAAATACAAGGAAATCTGCATCCAGTGCCTGCACATCCACCGGAATATGAGGGGCGCTCTGTGCCGCATCGATGACGATGACACCGCCTTTTTCATGCACCAGTTTCGTCAGTTTCTCTACCGGATTTCTGCGGCCAAGGACATTGGAAATCTGCGGCATCGCTGCGATCTTTGTCTTTTCTGTCACCAGGGCTTCCATATCTTCATCCCGGTAGGAACCATCCGGCTGACATTCCAGATAAACGAGCTTCGCGCCTGTCTGTCTGGATACCATCTGCCACGGCAGGATATTGCTGTGGTGGTTATCAATGCTGATTAAGATCTCATCGCCTGCTTTCAGACTGGTTAAACCATAGCTGTACGCGATCAAATTCAGGCTCTCGGTGCTGTTGCGTGTAAACACGACCTCGCTCGTCTTTCCAGCATTGATAAATTCCCGCACGCGCTCTCTTGCCGCTTCATATGCCTCCGTCGCCTCGATTCCCAGCTCATAGAGCCCGCGGAGCGGATTGGCATTTTTCTTTGTATAGAAATCTTCCACTGCCTTTAATACCGCCTCCGGGCGCTGTGCCGTCGCCGCATTGTCCAGATATGCGATATCCGAACCCGCAAGCAGGGGAAAATCTTTCTTGTAATCTGTCATGTTCTGTTCCTTCTTATATATTTGTTTGTATGCTTGCTGCAAAAACAAACCGCAGCCAACTTACAGTTTTTTCATTTTATTATCGCTTCTGGTTCATGAACTCCTGAACCTGCTTCTGTACTGCCTCGTCTGCTACCAGCTCATTCAGCGCGTCGATTCTCGCCCGCGCTACCATGCGCTCAGCTTCCTCTCTCGACAGTCCACGGGAGCACAGATAAAACAGCGTTGCATCGTCCAGATCGCCCATCGAAGCGCCGTGATTTCCTTCGACATCTTCTTCCGCACACAGAATCAGCGGAATTGTCTGATTTACGATGTCATCGCCGAGCAGCAGCACATCCTCGCGCTCAGTTCCCTTTGCCCCGGCGCATCCCGGCACGAAATCGATCGTTCCGCGGAACAGCTTGGAGGAACCGTCCTGCAAAACGCCAGAGACTTCCATCATACTCTCTGTCTTTTTGCCGCGGTGGCGTACTGTATAGTTCATATCCAGCTTCTGGTTTACACTGGTGTAATAGCCGATCTTCGCGTCAAATGCGCTCTTTTTTCCTTCCAGCTCGGTCAGGCAGCCCGCGTAGACCTTGCCTGCGCCCAGCTCCAGTTTCAAAAGCTCAAATGTGGCATTTTCCCCACAGGACGCACCGATATCACTCAGACAGGTATATCCGGCGCCGAGAAGCTGCACTTCCTGAAGCTGTACCTTTGCATTCTTTTCCGCATGGACCTTTACCTGAAACGAGGATGTTCCCTGTGCGTCCTCCCCGGAGCGGAATACGATCAGCACGTTTAAGCGGCTGTTTTCCTTTGCATCCAGGCAGAGGCGGTTCTGGTAACTGCCGTTTTTGTAATCGACGCAGAGAACCGTCCATTCTGTATTTTCATTCTGCAGCACAGCTGCCGCTTCTGCTGTCAGCCGGTAGATACTTCCCGCACCGGCATTTTCTTCTGCAACAGCCGTTCCATTTACAGTGTCCGTTCTATTTGCGCCAGCCGTTCCGCATTCTGCCGCCATCGCATCGTACTCGCGTCCCATGCCGGTCTGGATCTCGTTCCACTCTTTTCCGGAGATTTCTTTTTCCCAGGTCACACCTGCTGCCAGGCGCTCCGGTTTTATCAAAACACTTTTCTCCGGCCACTCAATCTGTATCTGGCTTTCGTTCATTCCCAGCCGGTTCCAGGTTCGGGTCGGAAGAATGTTTACTGTCATTTCTTTCTGTCCCATTGTTTCCTCCTGTCGTTACCATTCATGCACTTGCATGCCCCGCAGCAGAATCTGTTATTTCAAAATCCCCGCTGCAAACAGTAACCATCTATTATCCGATACTGCCTTTCATCTCAAGCTGAATCAGGTTGTTCATCTCAACCGCGTACTCAAGCGGCAGCTCCTTCGATACATCATCCGCAAATCCGCTGACGATCATTGCGCGCGCGTCCTCCTCGCTGATGCCGCGTGACATCAGATAGAAAACAGCCTCGTCGCTGATCCGTCCGATCTTTGCCTCATGGCCGACGTTCGCGTCACGGGTCCGGATATCCATAGCCGGGACCGTATCGGAACGTGAAATATCATCCAGCATCAGGGACTGGCAGGAAACCGATGCCTTAGAACCGGATGCCTGTTTTCCAATCTGCACGCTGCTTCGGAACGTACTGATACCGCCGTCCTTGGAAATAGATTTCGTATTAATATAGGAAGAAGTCCGTTTGCCCGTGTGGACTACCTTCGCACCAGTATCGAGGTTCTGACCCTCTCCGGCAAAAGTAATGCCGGTAAATTCCATTCTTGAATCATCGCCCTTTAAGATACTCATCGGGTACAGATACGATACATGGGAACCAAAGGAACCCGATACCCACTCGATCGTGCCGCCCTCTTCCACAATCGCGCGCTTGGTGTTCAAATTGTACATATTTTTCGACCAGTTCTCGATCGTCGAATAGCGGAGTTTCGCATTTTTGCCGACGTACAGCTCGACACAGCCCGCATGCAGGTTTGCTACGTTATATTTCGGCGCAGAACAGCCCTCGATGAAATGCAGATATGCCCCCTCATCAACGATGATCAGAGTATGTTCAAACTGTCCGGCTCCCGGTGCATTGAGACGAAAATAGGACTGAAGCGGGATCGTAACCGACACGCCCTTTGGCACGTACACAAAAGAGCCGCCGGACCAGACCGCCCCGTGCAGCGCTGCAAATTTATGTTCCTGCGGTTTGACCAGATGCATAAAATGCGTCCGGATCATTTCCGCATATTCGCCGTGCATTGCGCTCTCCAGATCGGTGTAGACAACGCCCTGCGCCGCTACCTCCGCGCGCACGTTATGATATACTAACTCCGAGTCATACTGGGCGCCCACGCCTGCCAGTGATTTCTGCTCCGCCTGCGGGATTCCCAGACGCTCAAAGGTATCTTTGATGTCCTTCGGAACCTCCGACCATTTGGCGCTCATCTTGGATTTCGGGCGGACATAGGTTACGATGTTATCCATGTCCAGATCCTCGATATCCGGTCCCCAGTTCGGAACCTGCAGGGAATTGTAAATCTGTAAGGACTGCAGACGGAACTGCTGCATCCATGCCGGGTCATTTTTCTCCTTAGAAATCTTCTCAACGATCTCCGGGGTCAGACCCGCTTTTACTTTATATGCGTCATTTTCTTTGTCTTTTATATCGTAGACGCTGCGATCAATGTCATCTACATACGTTTTTTCTTTCATGTTTGATGCCTCCATATTACCCGTGCTGATTCGTTATTACTGTCGCGTTATCCTGCAGCACTTTCGATTCCAAAAATGCCTGCCTGCGAACAGTAACAATTAGTTCCGGGCGTCTGCCACACCCGCCTCACGGATAAAGGATTCGTAGCCTTCCTGGTTGATCTTATCAACCAGGGAGCCGTCACCGGTTGCCACAATCTTTCCATCTACCATGATGTGCGTATAGTCAACATGCAGCGCATCGAGAATCCGGGTGCTGTGCGTGATAATAAGAAGCGCACCGTTCTGGTTCTTCTGGTACTCTTCCACACCCTTAGAAACCAGACGGACTGCATCAACATCCAGACCAGAGTCTGTCTCATCGAGGATTGCCAGACTCGGATTTAAGAGCATCAGCTGTAAAATCTCAGATTTTTTCTTCTCACCACCGGAAAAGCCCACGTTTAAGCTTCTCTGTGCATACGATTCATCCATCTGGAGAATGTCCATCGCCTTTTTGAGCTGTTTATGAAATTCCCAGATCTTTAAGTTCTTGCCAGTCTGCTGGCGCATCGCGCTCCGCAGGAAGCTTTCCAGCGAAAGTCCCGGTACCTCCAGCGGCTCCTGGAAGGACAGGAACATACCGGCTTTGGAACGCTTGTCCGTGGACTCATGTGTGATATCCTCACCCTTAAATAAGATCTGACCGCCCGTGATCTGATATCGCGGGTTTCCCATCAGGACGTTTCCGAGCGTCGATTTGCCCGCGCCGTTCGGTCCCATCAGGACATGTACCTCTCCTGCGCCGACGCTCAAATCAACGCCGTGCAGGATCTCTTTTTCTTCTATATTTGCTTTTATCTGATTTACTTCTAACACTTTTTCTGCCATAAAGCACTCCATTTCCGGGACCGGCTGAGACATTCATGCTCGGTCTGTCTGATCTGTGACAGCCGCCTCGTCACGAAAGCGGTTATCCCTCTTAGCAAACGTCCATCTCTCTGGTTCCTTTTTTCTATAATAAATCTGATTGTTCAGACAGCCAGATTACCCTATGGCTATTATAGGTATTTATTTCCGGATTGTAAAGCCTCATTTTTCACAAAACAAGAAAGATTCTTATTATATTATTGAGACTTTTTTTCGTTTATTATTGAGTCAGCATTATCCACCCCCAATACACAACCCCTAATCCCCACGAACTCAGAATCCCATACAGGATCACCGGACCCGCGATTGTAAATATTTTGCATCCGACACCAAATACCTGCCCTTCCGCCTTATATTCCAGCGCCGGGGATGCAACTGAATTGGCGAATCCGGTGATCGGAACCAGCACACCAGCCCCAAAAACGCGCGCCAGCTTCTGGAATACATTTGCCCCTGTCAGGATAACGCTGAGCAGAATCAGTCCCAGCATCGTCCAGAGCGCCGCCGTTTTCTCCTCCATGCCTGTCTGAACCAGACAATTTGTGCTGATCTGCGCCGCCAGGCAGATCAGCCCGCCGGAAATGCCCGCCATCAACACATTTTTCCATATACTGTGGACGGGCGTAACCGATTTGACATATGCTTCATATTGATCTTTTCTGGCTTCCATGGTTTCTCCTCTCTCCTACTGTCTTCCAATTCCATATAAGAAATAATACAGCGAACCCGCACATTTCCCCGCCGCAATCGCGAGAAGGAGATATGGCAGCCCCACTGCCAGACGCAGGCGGCGGCTCAGCACCGGCAGGGCTTTCAATGTCTCTGCCAGCGACATGACGAGGCAGCCTACAAAAATACCACA
>ERZ780223.1384-NODE-1384-length-24138-cov-3.465224_pt1 | contig 24138 bp, 17 predicted proteins | sample MGYA00511016_ERZ780223 | MGnify/ENA primary metagenome ERZ780223 (study PRJEB29588, sample SAMEA2159032) | human gut metagenome | biome: human gut; feature: human-associated habitat; material: faeces | place: Denmark | collected 2008/2010 ... | reverse complement strand
AAAAAATGTTTGAACTATCTTTTTACACAATTTTAATGGCTTTTCTGACATCCACGGTATTATTTTCTCTTTCCTGCATTTTCTTTAGCAGTTCAAAACGAATCCTGAATGTTGGATACAAAACGATCGCATTCATTTCATTTCTTTCTATTTTACGTCTGGTTGTGCCGATTGACTTTGACTTTACAGCAATCCTTCCAATGAACGAACTAGCCAAGCAAATTTCCTTTTTTATTTGTCAGCACCGCATTGCTTTCTTTTCAATTCGGCTATCCATATGGGATATTCTGCTTGTTATTTGGTTGATTGGAATTCTTTTTCAACTCATCCTTTATTGGCGTCAGTATAGGCAAATTGATCGCATTGTTGTACAAACCGGAAAAAACGTGTCGTATCATCCAAACTATATGAAAGCATTTCAGTCCATACAAATTTCCTATGGAATCAGCCAACAGCTTCCTGTCTATGAGATTCCGATGCTTTCAAGTCCAATGCTTTTTTCCATACATAATCCTCGCATTTTATTACCTGCTGAAAATAACTATTCCGATGACGATTTGCACTTTATTTTCCGACACGAAATGACCCATTTTCTGCATCATGATCTGCTGTATAAGTTTTTCTTTCAACTATTATTTATTGTGTATTGGTGGAATCCGTTGAAATATATTTTAAAAAGACAAGTCAACAATCTTCTCGAAATCAATGTGGATTCTTCTCTCACACAAAACTTTGAGGACGCCATTCCCTATATGGAATGTTTGATAAAAATTAAGAAGCAACATGCAGTATCAAATAAAAACTACTTCGATTCCTGCACACTCTCGATTAGCAATATAAAAGAAGGAAGTCTTGAAAAACGCTTTCAGCTGTTAGCACATCCATCCAAACAGCCTCGCCGTTTTTCTGGAATTTTTCGTTTGATCAGCATTTTCGTTTTCTTGTCCTCTTACTTTGTAACATGGGAACCGCTGCCTGTCGATAACAGCTCAACTATGAACGAACAAGATTTTATTCTGACAGAAGAAAACGCCTATGCCATTTTAAATGAAGATGGTACGTATGATATTTACCTGTATGGCGAATACCTAGAAACCGTCACCTCATTAAAATATTATGATTCTTCACTGCCAATTTATACTAGAAACAACTCGAATTAAAAGGAAAATATTATGAAAAACAAATTATTACTAACACTCGTTACTTTTTATTGCTCTTTAAACTTATTTTCTTTACAAATTAACATGCATACATATGCCAACCCTCAAGTTCTACTTCTACAAAATATGATTGTATCACCTCTGCAAATTCAATATAGATGGCATTATATGCAAAAAAATGGTAAAATTTACAAGCGCTTATACAATGAAACAAACCAAGAATGGGTAGGAAACTGGATTTATGTAAGAGACGTTTAATTTTATTTTTTAAGTTTTAATCTAAAAGAGAGGATTTTATAAATTAAAAAATCCTCTCTTTTAGATTTTTTGTAGTACTACTTAAAATCAACTACTTCGATAAGTATTTTTTTCTTATAGCAAGAAAACTGCCTCCTACTGCCGCCAGCATTCCAATCCAGTACACACCATACAACATGACCTGTCCGTTTTGGAAAGTAAGCTGCGGCAAAAGGCCGCCGACAACGCTCACACCAGACAGATTTACCTTCCAAAGATATAAAATACATGGTCCCAAAAACAGTAAGAAACAGATTACGCTTCCAAGTGCCTGTTTCTTTACTGCACTGGTAACAGCTGCTGTAATGATGCTGCAAATCACTGCTGTCAGATAGCGAAGCACAAACATCACAACAAATGCCTGACGAATGGACAACGGCACAGGCAACTTTTGATAACCTGGCACTCCATTTAAGACAAGGGACGCATCCACCTCTGACAAATCGCGCCAGATTGCTGCACATACAAAATTACATACAGCACAGTTGCGCACAAAATTGTCTGCAACAATTTTCTTCTTTGTAATGGCTGCCGTCCCTTTTTCGTGGATTGTAACAGCACCATCATGCCATTTCGTTCCTCGATTCCAAACAGACCCGATACGCCCAGAATCAATGCTGAAAGCAGCACACAGGCAAGAAACATTTGATTATTCTCATCCTTAAACAGATAGGACAGCTTATATTGATCGACAAATCCTGCATTTTCAAATCCATTCTCTTTCGCATTCTTAATCACCTGTTCCTGTGCCAAAATTTTATAAAACCCTCTTGACCGCATTTCAATCAACTGCTGGCGTTTCTCCATCCAGTCTGTGTATGTCTCCGAAGAAATTTCTCTGTTTTGAAATTGCTCCTGAATTTCAAATGCCTCTTGATCGGTCATCTGCATAATTTGTGTTTCCTGCTCCAGCCATACCCTTGTTTCTTCGGTATACGTGCCTTGCAGCTGCTCAATATAATACCGATATGCCTGTATTTCTGTCGTTCCTGTATGGGATGGAATTCCCTCTGCCATGCGCATCGAAACAACTGCGGCCACAATCAAAAATACCCCCATTCCGCCGAGCACATAAAACTTGTATCCCTCATGTGCAAAAATGCTCACATGCTTTCCGCTCAATGAACAGACTGCAATTCGTCTGCCTGACGCTATGCCATATACACGCTTTCCCTCACGCTCATGACAATAAATCAAAATCGAAAGCACGGTACACAAAAGAATCGTTGCAATACATAGAACCATCTTTGCAAACTCTGCCCAAATTGGATAGGAAAACAAATTTAAATTCCAATAAACCGTAAACGGCTGTGATGCATCCAATATTGAAAACAAATTCACATAGCGAAACCAATTCCATTTTGAAAGGCTATTTACAGTGGTATACAATACATATTCGATCAGCATCACCCAAAAATAGCTGCAGACAGCAGGCACAAATCGTTTCCATGTTATCATAAAAAATACAATCAGGCTACCGAATACCAAACAAGCTGTCACTTTAATTTCCAAAAACAGCCATATATATGTCCCGATTGAAACTGGAAGCACACAATTTCGATACTCGGAGAGTGACTGCAATGCCACATCTAAATTTCCAATCCCATACAAGGAAAAAGCGAACAAAAACTGTGCCGCATAAAGCAAAAAAGAAAGGATTGCAAGCATCAGAAAATACGCCGCAAGCTTCGCACTGATAAATGCCACGCCTCCTCTTTTTGCCGTCTGAAGAATCGGATAGATTCCATTCTCGCGCTCCCTGCAAAAGATCTGCCAACCAATCAGGATCACCAAAAACAAGATCATCATATCAACCATCACTGTATTAGTTCCCATATAGATGGCTGCACTGTAATCATATTCTAGTGTGAGATCACCCAGCTTTTTATAGGCCTCTGCCGTCTGTATGATGTTGCGGCTGCTATATCCGCTAATATCTGAAAAAAGTGCCAGATCTTCTAATTCATCGGCTTTTTGCTGAATGCTCTCTCGAAACTGCGGATACGATTCCTGATAGGTTAATCTCGACACAATATTATTATAAAATTTATGCATTGTCAGATGACTCATTTCTTCTGGTACTTCTTCTGACTGTTGCAAACGTGCTTCCATATCCACATCTGGATAGAGTTCCTGAAACTCCATCAGTGATGACTCAATATCTTGTCCATTCTCTTCTGCCGCTAAAAGGCCATGATACCAGCCTTCAATCTCAAAATATTGTTTTAACTTGTCACGGTCTGTTCCCTTTGTTTTTTCTAGTTCTTCGCTCCAAAAGGAGCCGCGCAGCCCGCTGTACTGATCGTATTGTCCGCCTGAGCGTGTCTCACTCCACTGGTAAGCAATGCTGATGCCCAAACACAAAATTATAATTGCCAGCAATGCTTTCGATGCGACGGTCTTTCTTAACTCATATAAGAAAAGTTCCAAAAGTCCCATTTTTCTTTCCCCACTCTCTATCCAATATCTGCTTCCATCCGATACAAATATACATCTTCCATATTTGCCGCAGCCTTTTTTCGTTCAGCCGGGAACTGCTCCCCATTTCCTACTGCACGAACAAGCATCCCGGCATCGGTCATCATAATGTTGCTGACCAAATATTTTTTCTGCACACCTGCCATCTCCTCCGGCTGAATCAAAAATTCCCATACCAGTCCGTCCATTTCTCGGATCAACTCCATCGGCGATGCTTTTTTGAGAATGCGTCCTTGTTTCAATAAAATGATTTCTTTCGCTATGCACTCCACGTCCGTAACTACATGTGTTGCTAATAGAACGATCTTATCTGCTGCAATCTCACTGATAAAATTGCGGATGCGAATGCGCTCTTTCGGGTCCAGACCCGCCGTTGGCTCATCTAACACAAGTACATCTGGCTCATTTAATAATGCCTGCGCAATTAAAAGGCGCTGCTTCATTCCACCAGAATAGCCTCCGATACGTCGATCTGCGGCATCCTTTAAATTCACCAACTCTAGCAGTTCATTTACACGCGTTTTGGCTTCTCGATGTGACAATCCCTTTAACGCTGCCATGTACCATAAAAAACGTGTCCCGGTAAAGGAACTGTATAGCCCTTGCTGCTGTGGCATATAGCCAAGAATGCGGCGGAAGCCTATACCCATTGCTGGCTTGCCGCACCAGAGAACCTCTCCGGAATCTGGGGCAAGACTGCCAGTTATGATATGAATCAAGGTGGATTTTCCCGCACCATTAGGGCCGAGGAGACCATAAAGACCAGAATTAAGTTCAATCGAAATTCCAGCTAACGCTTTTTTGTTGATTGAGCGGCTTTTAGGATGGGATAGTTTTGTGGGCGTGAAGAATGTCTTCCTTAGATCGCTGATTTTTAACGAAACCATACAGCTCCTTGGTATTACAAATCATTAAAAACGGAAATAATGGTACATGAGTTTTTTACAAAGCGTCATTGATAGGGGTATAAGCCGAGACACCATTCCAATAATCGCTTTTTTGAATAAGAGCATATTGAGGGATAGAAGCCATTAAGCTACTGGGTACACCGGTGTTGTCAACAACGGTAATTTCTTTCTCTTCTACCCCATTACGGACAAGAAAAGCATCGCTTGTTTCAGCTAAAATATAGACATTTTTTTCATCGCCGTCAACAGTATACTGAAGGGTATTAGTGACGCAGTCACCAGTTGACAGGTCAATATTATATTGTATATGTGAAATGTTTGATGTGTCCCGAGTGTCAGAAGTCTCAATGATGGCATGATTATCAAAGAAACCAGATAAGTTTGTCGAATCAGTGTTGTATATAACTATATTGGAAGCAATGCATTTTTCCACGCCGGTATCTAAATCTATGCTGAATAGAGAAAATAGATCTTCATGATCATAGCGAAGACTATATACATATTTGCTATTTACAAGTTCGGTTCGCGTCTCATCATTATAGTTATAAGAGTATATGGGGGCGCTTTTCTGCTTTGTAATGACATCGAGAGTATAGTAGCTTCTATTAGTATCGGTGACCTCCTCTATAACGAGATTGTTAGCGTAAGCACCAAAAATGCGCTCTCCATATTGGTCAGTTGTATAGATAACACTGGATTCACCGTTGCTAAGGTCGAGACAACGTACTTCCCAATGACTTGAACTCGTGTTTGAATCAACCACTTGGATACTTACATATAATTTTTCGCCATCCGAGGCAGCTGTACCATAAAATTCTTCATTACTCTGCAATCGATATAGTACTTTTCTATTTGCACCATTTGCATCGAATTGGTAAATCGTTCCATAATTTTGCTCATCAGAAATGGAACCAGCATTGTCCGCATATCCAGTTGTAACAAGATAAATTTTGGATCCATCAGCAGATGTGAAGGGATAAGCGCTTCCTAAAAAAGAAAACCAACTGGTGCATGTATCGCTATTATGTGTGCAATCTGGATCAGCACATAAATATGTACGAATATCAGTAGCATAGTCGGTGTAAAGAATATTGAGAGAGTTATTCTGAGCACTCATTATTTCATAATAACCAAATGACGTTCCTGCTCCATTACGGAAAATTCCTCCATATGGATCTGTGATTAGGGACAAATTACCCCCCTGTTGCGATTCGGCAGCTGGAAGAGTCTCGCTTTCAGAAATGGGGGAGGAAGTAACAGAATCATCTTTTGGTGAAACGCTATTTTGTGAGGAAGAACAAGCACCAAGTGATAATGCCAGTGCTAGCAATAAAATGGTGACAGTGATTTTTGATGCCTTATTAAATGTATTCATGAGAGTGGAATGTCCTTTCTACAGCAATTTGTTCTCCTTTGTTTTGATGAGAAATATAGAGGATGAGCAATTTAATCATAGTAGATGGGCGAAATAAGTGAAATGCAATGGGAAAAAGCCATACCAAAAGATCAATCCCAAAATCATTTCAAAAAACGATTTGCAGCAGGGCAAAAAAGTTCGGCTTCTGCTAGCGGAGGTAGTTGATAATTTGATATGGCATCGCTTTAGGGTGGCTTCTATTTACGATATTATAGAAGCACTATTGCTTTTCGAACGGAAATAAGAATGCTTTTACCATAAATAGAAGTTGTGATAGATTAGCGATTAGTAAAAATGCGCCACAACTGTTTGGTCTCCCCAGTGGAGGACTGCCAGTTTACGTTGCTACCATTAGTAAATCCGGTAGGTGTTAAGCACAACGCGTATGCAGGAAGGACAATACCAAAGCGACTACTACCCTCATCAACACATTTAATTGTGCAGTCATCAGCACTGTTGTTTGCAAAGGGGAACAAATCACAGTTATTGTTTACGCGATAGATGTTTAGGGCATATTGGGTATTGGCGTAATTGCGGATGTAGCAGAGGTTTTTGGTGGTGTCAATAGCACGCAAATCCCAACGTTGGGTGTCGGAATTGGTGTTTGACCACATGGTGACGTTTGTATGGTCGGTCGGCTGAGACTCACAGGCTGCATTCAAGTTGGGCATTGAATTTTCGCAGTTGTAAATCCAAACACGCGCGCTGTAAGGAGGTGATGCCGCGAACGTGGGCAGCGCCATTGCCACCATCATTGCGAGAGCGAGCAGGAACATGGGGATGCGTTTCTTCATCGTAGACATTTGATAAGCCTCCAATCTAATGGATTTAATAGGGTTGATGTTCGGACGATATTTCAGCATCTGCGCGCCGATGCCTAATACTGAGTAGGAAACGGTTGGATGTTGTGCGTTATCTTGACATCAAAATAGCACAGTTTTCTACAAAAGTCCACTAAACCTGCGTATACGCAAAAAATGTGCATGAATGCAAAAATCCTCTGTGCAAGCCGTTCTGCACAGAGGATTAAAAGCAATATTGATTATGAGAGAATTGATGTGTTTATAGGTGGTTCAGCTATATCAGGCCAGTCAGCACTAAAAATAAATCGTCCATCATCATAAGTGAAAAGGTACTCGGCATGATACTTCTCTAAAATGTCTTTGACGTTCCCAATGCCAAAGCCATGAAGCAAGGGGTCTTGCTTGGTTGTAGGAATATGACCGTCATTGATCTGAACGACATTACTGGGATTGATAATTAAAATGGAAAGCATATTCTCGCTGTAAAGGATCTGAATACTGACCCAGCGGTTTGAATCGGACAAGCCTGCACAAGCTTCCATGGCATTATCAATCAAATTGCCCAGCACAATAGTCACATCTACACGAGGAAGCCTCAGCGCGGAAAGATCATTGACACGAAACCGCATATCGATGCCTTGCTTCTTCCCAATATATCCCTTTTGGTTTAGAACCGCATCGATAGCAGCGTTATGGCTGTTGACAAGCAAAATCCGCTCACTTTGGCGCACATTCAACTCTGAAAGAAATTCTTTGGCATCGTCAACGCGTTCACTTTCCAGCAATTCAGATAAAGTCGATAGCTTGGCCCGGAAGTCGTGCGTCATTTTTCTTTGCCCTGCATACGCTTGACTCAGAGCCTGGATATTTTCGTCCTGAACGTGGGCGCGTTCGTTGGCAGCAATCAGCTTCTCGCGATTTTCCGCGTTTTCTTCAAGATAGTCCAATAAAATCAATGCAGCAATATCAACAAGATCGAGAATCAACAAACAAATCTGCCATACACGTTGTTCTTCCGGGTAGGTATATACCTGCCTGAGCACAAGCAGTGTGCAAACAGGAAATACAGCAGATAGGGGAACCCAAGCGCTTGCATGAGTCCTTGCGTGTAGAGGATGATGATATTTTTTAATAATCAGTGCAACAAATAGGGAAATAAACCCGCGAACGAAGAATAGCACGGAGTATAGAGGAACATTCCATATATATTCTTCGTAGTCCAAATTTCCAACATATAGGCAAAAGGACTCGAACCAGTGACTGTAGGAAAATAAAACAGAATAAACAGTTACGACAATAAAGAAGCGTCGATCCCAACGGCTTTGATATAGAAAAACACATAACACATATATTAGCGCGATCTCTTGTAACATTTTGAATGTATATCCGAGTTTTGTGCCAATGAGGATAGAGAGAGATGTAAAAATCAGGCAAAATAGTAAAATATATGACCAACGCTTTTTTCTATTATCGTTGCGAGGGAAAAAAGCATCAAATACAAGAATATCTACGGCTATCGCAAAAACATTGCCCAAAAGGCTAAGTATATTACCCCAGACTACTACCATAGTTGCTGCGCCTGCCATCTTACAAATTTTTGCTTATTGTCGCGATAACTACGAGCCCCCACAGGAAGCGTTTGACCGATTGTGAGAACGGCACTTGTACTTTGAAAAGACTGCAAATACGCCATATTTACAAGATAACTTTTGTGGATACGTAAAAAACCATGAGGAACAAGCAAATCCTCAAGCTGTGCCATGGTTAATCGGGTAATTAGCTGCTCACGGCATCCGCCTACCAAATGGAGATACTGCTCGCGTCCCTGACTTTCTATCCATGCAAGAGATTGGACTGGGATAGGCACACTCTCACCCTCACAGAGAATCTCTACTTTCCGTTGACGGGTGCGGCACATTGCCAGTGCATCTTCAAAATAGGTGGGTAGTTTCTTTTCCAACTCGGATTTAGCAAGATATCGAAAAGCATCCACTTCATAGCCCTCAGGGGCATACTCGCTGAAGTTTGTTACAAAAATCAATACGGCTTCCGGATTCATCTTGCGCATCTTTCTGGCAAGGTCAATTCCGCTTTCTTTACCGAGGTCAATATCGAGAAATAGGATATCATATTGTGCGATAGTGTTAGCACTCATTTCAGCAATATCAGTTAAGCAACTCAATTTCATGGATTTGCTGGAATAGGCCGGCAATGATAGGATCCTTTTGAACATTGACTGTGCGAATGTGGGATCATCATCACAAATAAGAATCTTGACCATACTCTCTCCTATATAGGCTCGACTGCCAATCCTTTGTTTGGGGTATGTTTTCAAAATAACGAATCCTCCGGGTTTTGTCAATAGATTTCTTTTTATATACCACGTTTGTGGAATTCAATCAAGCAGATTCCATAATTAAAACGGCGCCGAATTGTAAAATATTTATATTGTGCAAGGAGGGTAAAACGCTTATGTTGTATGATTTCGGGCCACGCCTGTTAAAACTGCGAAAAGACAAAAATCTTACGCAGCAGATGGTGGTTGAACGTGCAAAAGGGTTTGATCCGAACCTGCGACTTTCAGATTCAGTGCTGGGGAAATACGAAAGTGATCTTGCCGTTCCGCGATTGACGGAGGCAGCTGCACTGGCAGACGTTCTAAATGTTTCGTTGGATTATTTGACAAGCGGTGAGAAATGTAATGCCCTATCGCTTAAGGAATTAAGCCCAGAGCAGGTGCAATTGCTTATGGACTTGACCGCGTACATTCGAACCAAGAAAAGAAGATCTCAAGGACACAAAAATGTTCCGAAACCAACAACCGAGGAAACGGAATTGATAACTCGGCTGATTGCTGAGATTTTGTACTGAGTGCTTCTCCATCTTTCAAATTTTGCGTTTATGTCATATTTTTTGCGTTTGTGACATTTTTGTGGCGGGAATCATTTTCTGCTGATAAAATGAGCAGCGTAAGGAGTTGACGTAAATGGAAGCATTGGCGGCAGGGATAGCGGCTTTTTGTTTACAAAAGCACTATATCGAACCAAATCAGATTGCTTGGCTGCAATATGGTTTGATGCGCCGCCTAATGGGAATGGTTACATTTCTTCTTCTGCTTCCAGTAGGTGCATTTTTTGACGGATGGGGGAGCACTTTCCTTTTTCTGCTAGTCTTCCGCCTCATTCGTATGCGGACAGGTGGATACCATGCTAAAACGCCGACAGGATGCCTTTTGGGTTCAACATTTACAATGATCGTATCATTAGAGTTTGCAAAGCGATTGCATCCTGTATCGAATCTGATTTGTCTCACTGCTGCTTCTGTCTTAATTTTAAGATTAGCACCAGCAAATAATGCTGCCCTTCATTTGAGCGAGGATGAACTTGTTGCAGTACGCAAAGAAGTGAAATTAAGATTAGCAATCGCTATGCTTTCGGCGTGCTTATTGCTATTTTTTAGAGAACCGATAGCATATAGAGTGACTTCTGCGATTTTGGCTGTTGCGGTCACGCTATTGATTTCTAAGCTCGGCTTTGGAATGCAATAATGCATTCTATTGATAAAAATTTTAAATATAAGGACGAAAGGGGTAATAATTATGGCATCAAAAGAAACCTTTACACAGCATCTTGCCCATGAAGTGGTACAGGCAGTTGTTCATCGTGAACGCTATGGCTGGCCGCCGGATTCGCAGTGGGGTATGTTTCAGCCTACTCGTCCGGAAGAAACTGAAAAGGCTGCCGTGAAAGAAGACAGGTAAAAGCATTCACATAATCTGTATGCCAAGTGGTTAGGTATTCGCTTTTGATGAACGGTTTGTCGGCCACAAGAATCTTTTGCGAAAATATTCTGCTGTAAATGGAGTGTTTGACGAGAATCTGTATCAAGAACAGCGTTTATTGTCTGCACACTGTATTGTAATTTTTGATGTGAAGCAGGAAAATGAAAAGTCTCCACAGCCGTGAGGCGTGGAGACTTTTTATTATACTGATTGGTATTAACGTCTACATGCTATGTTACAGAAAAAAGCAAACGTTATTTTTGTAGGCGATACAAAAGATTATCCATAATATCGTTCCACGAGTTCCATCTTTGAATATTTGAAATAAGATTCTCGTGATACAGTGATGGAATTATGCCGAGTAGGTTGAAAAGAACGATGCGGTACAAAAAGCTTATTTTAATTGAGTACAAGACAGATTCTGGCCCGTTCAAATAAGAACCAGAGCAGTTCCTCTTTATATGCATGATGCGAACTCGACTATTTACTAATGATTTAAGGAATGTTTCAAAGCAACTATTTATCTCATTCTCAAAAATATCGGAACCGTATGTTGTTATAAGTGCTCGGAGACAATCACGTAAAGAGGCGCCTTGTTTTCCTGGATTTAGACTCTCAAAAAGAGGACTATTAGCCTTCACGATTTCAACGACTGGTTCAGCTAATTCGATCAAAAAAGCACATCTCAAATCGACAGGCTGATTCGTATCACATAGGGAATAGAGGTATACCTGATGCGCAACATCAAGATCTTCCAAAATACCTTTCCACTTTTCGTAAAGGGCAGGTGTTAGAACTTTTGAAAAGTCAAGCAAATAGTTGCTGGAAAAGAGAATTTTGTTAGAATGAAAATAGGCTAATCGTCTCCTCATAAAATGTTCTGCGCATTCCTTAAGATTGGGAGGTACACATCCGGCAGAGTCTTGAAACTCAATTGAGATTAGATTCATAAAGTAACCATCAAAAAGCATAAGCAAACGCTCTACTTTTGTAAGCACAGCTATTAAATCATCAACTAATTGCTCAGACGTGAAGTCGATTTCAATTTTTCGGACAGTAAATTGCTCTATATGAATACGGACGGATTTGTGAATCAAAAAATCAATTTCATATAGCTTTTTCAATGTGTTAATTTCGTTTTTATAAATAGCGGTCAATGTTTTGCATCGCATAGGTTGTTCCATTTGTCTTAACCTTTATCCCTCCGCATATTCGCTCGGCGTTTTCCCATAAAAATCTTTGAATTTTCGCGAGAAAAAGTAGGGGTCATCAAAACCTACGGCGGCAGCTACTTCCTTGATATAGACCTGCTTATTACTGCGGATCATCTCACCGGCGCGTTTCATGCGCACCTCGTTGATGTACTGGAACAGGCCGATGCCAGTCTCTTTGGAGAACAGGCGGCTCAGATATTCCCGGTTCAGCCCTACATAGTCGGCGATGCCGTCCAGCGTCAGTTTGTCCATATAATGCGCGTTTACATAGATGATGACGGCCTGCACCTCTTTTTTGAATTTGCTCAAGGCAATTTTGCTAAGTCCCATGCGTTCCTGCAAAATCAAGCAGAGCAGTTGTTCAAGAGCCTCCGCGGTGGGGGCTTTTTCTATTTCCTTAAAGGTTTGCTCCAGTGTCTCCTGCGGAATCATATTCTCGCCGGGACGCTCCAGCAACAGATGGCAGGCTTCACGGACGCGCTGCGGCGGCATACAGAGCGCCGCGCAGTTCTGAAAGAAGGTGTGAACGGCAATCTGCATCTGCAACTCATCGGCATTTTGTGCTGCGACCGCGGTGGCCTTGGAAAGTTCTGCCTGAGAGACATGGAAGGGTTGGGCAGTAACTGTGTGTGCTGTTGCCTTTATGGGAGCGCTGCGCCCTACATAAAAGGCGAGAGCTTTGGAATCCTCGCACAGTTGGTAGTCTTGGCGGAGTTCGGCCAGTGAAATGGGCCTGTCGTGGTAGATGATGACCGGGGCATCCAGAAAATATGTTGTGACCTGCCGTTGCAAGCGGGCAAGTTTCTTATCCAGAGTACGCCCGGAGGCTACAAGGCTTTCATTGCTGATCAACCCGCAGATTTCATCCTCATGGGTGTGCAGAAATACTTTGCCGCCGATTTCATCGAAAACCTCGGTAATTAAGTCGGTCACAGCATCCAGTGCGGGCATAGGATGAGTTTTTGCGGGAATTAAAGTGACGGTAAACAGCCGGACGGGAAAGACCAGCGGTTCCGGCAGCATGGAGAACGGATTGGAAGCAGGGGAGGACCCAGCAGTGGATGTTATCCATTGAGCGCAGTGAATCAGGGCATTCTCCTTTTTCTGCGCTTCAATGGCAAAGGATCGGTGGTCCTCCTCCGTCTGGCGCTGCTGCTGGACACGAAGCAAATCGGCCATCTTTTCCAGATGCTCACCGATGCTTTCCCCGTTCATATTGATTTTCAGGAAGTAGTCATAAGCGCCATCCGTCAGGGCCGTGCGCACGGAATCGAAATCGGAATAGTTGCTCAATACCAGAATCGGGCCGGTAAAGCTGCGCTTTTTCAATTCATGAATGAGCGCAAGCCCATCCATGCCGGGCATTTTCAAGTCCGTGATAACCGCATCAATGTGCTGTGTCTCTACAATGTGCAGCGCTTCCTGCCCATTACTGGCTGTTGCCGTCAGCAGGAATCCGTTCTTGCCCCACTCCACGGCGGACTGGAAAGCAACCTTAATCAGTGGCTCGTCGTCTACAAGCAATAAATTATACATTGTGTTACCTCAGCGAATGGCTTCATTTGGAATACAGAGAATACATTGTGTGCCGATGCCGGGGGCACTTTCAATCGTAAGGCCGTATTCATTTCCGTAGTGTAGACGCATACGTTCATCTACGTTGCTTAATCCGATGCCGGAGAAGCGCTCAGAATTTTTCTCCTTGATGGCACTGGGGTCAAAACCGCAGCCGGTATCGGAGATATGAATGGTAAGCAGATTCTCGCTCACGGTGGCACGGACGGTGATGGTGACAAAATCATCTTCATCCGCCGTGCCGTGCAGGATGGAGTTCTCTACAAGCGGCTGCAAAATAAAGCGCGGCACAGTCCAGTATCCGGCAGCATCTTCAATTTGATATTCCATCTCAAAGCGCCCTGCGTAACGCAGCTGCTGGATGTCGCAGTAGTTCTTCAGGTTGCGCAGCTCATCATCAAACGGAATCAATTCATCCTTTTTAATAAGGGTGCTTTGCAGCAGGGAAGAGAGAGCATCAATGCCGTGGCTGACCGGGGTAACATGATTGAGTGTGGCAATCCACTTTAAGGTGTTCAGGGTATTGAACAGGAAGTGCGGGTTGATTTGATATTGCAGAGTCTGCAATTCCAACTCGCGCATTTTGCGCTGATCATCGCTCCAGCGCTGCGCCAGCAGACCAATTTCGTTGACCATGTTGTCGATGGTGCGCGCCAGAAATCCGAGTTCGTCGGGGCTGGGATCATTGATTTTCAGCCCGATTTCCTCATCGCTTTTCGCATTGCAGGCGGCAACCATATTATCAATGGGGTGCATGACGCTACGGTAGACAAGCAGTGTCAGGAACACACTGACAACGACCAGCACTGCGGCCAGCGCAATAAGCATCATATTGATGGTTCTTGTGCCGTTGGTAATGTAGGCCTGCGGAATCGTGGCCGCCAGATACACATTATAGGTTGTGTTGTATTTGAAAATTGTCAGTGTATCTACGCCGTTCAGCTCACATAAAAAGTTGTTTTCACCCGCCTGCCGATGCGCCGTGATCTGCTGGAAAATCGGGTCATCGGCCAAATCTTCTCCCAGCAGTTCCGCGTTCTGAGAAGATACCACATTGCCGGCGGCATCAATCAGCAGGAAGTTGGACCCCTCGCCAAAGGAAACATCGGTAAATATGTAGCGGCTTAGCTGGGATTCGTCAATGTACAGCATGATATACCCCAGCGGCGTGCTGGTATGGTGCATATCATAGATTTTACGGCCAATGACAATTTTATCGTTGGCGCGGTAAGTGTGGATGTATTGCAGACTATCCTGTGGAGAAGCGGCTTCAATATTATCCAGCAATTCATTAAAACGCTGGGGTGTAATATCGTCATAGCCCAAATCGTAGATGACTGTGCGATCATTGGAAACGACGCGGATGTTTTTAAGGTGTGTGCTCTGAAAAGGAATTGTGACGATCATTTTACTAATACCGCTTACAATACCGCTTGTAAGGGGGTGCCCCTTATTGACAGATGCGACACCATTCTGTACAGTATCAGATACGGAGATGGAACCTATGTAGTCGCTATAAATGCCAAGCTGGGTAGACATATTATTGTTGAGTAGTTCGATAGATTGTAAGGCAGCCTGTTTGACCTTTTCGTTCATGGATTGGGTGTATGCATGGTAAGAAAAAATACCAATCGTGATGACGGGAACAAGAGAAATAATCAAAAATGTCACAAACAGACGGGTGCGAAGTTTGATTCGTCGCAACACATTGGGGGAAAACTCACGCGTTTTTTGTGCATTTAGTGACATATATAGGCCTCCGTTTGTGCAAAGTGACTACAATCTATCCATACATTACCTGAATTATAAGGGTAACGACAGAAAAAGTCAATAAAATCCATCTTTAAGTAAAGGGAATACATTTATCAAATCCGGCTTGCCCGATATAATAAGAGTGCAATCAGGGAACGACAGATGAGCCGCATCCCAAACAAAGAAGGAATAATTTTTAGGAGGAAAACCATGAAAAAAGCAATCAGCATGATGCTTGCCACTGCAATGGCAGCTACCTGTCTGGCAGGCTGCGGCAGCGCAGCATCTTCCAGCGCAGCAGCATCCAGCGAGGCCGCTTCTTCCGAAGCAACGTCCGCCGCTACCAGCGAAGCCTCTACCGGTGAGAAGACCTTTGAGAACAATGAACTGAACATCGCGGTGTTCGAGGGCGGCTACGGTTCCGCGTACTGGGACGAAATCATCAAACGCTTCGAGGATGCCTATCCCGGCGTCACTGTCAATATGCAGATCAGCCCGAAGATTGGCGACATCATCCGCCCGCAAATCGTGGCAGGTAATGTGCCCGACTTCATCTCGATGAACGACAACGACTCCACCGGCCTGATTTCCTCCATGGTTAAGGAACATGCACTGATGGATTTGTCCGATGTCTTTGAGGAGGGCGGCATTGATGATGACACCCCGCTGAAGGATCAGGTTATCGATGGTCTGCTGGATTCTGCCAAGTGCTCTCCCTACGGCGATGGCAAAATCTACATTGCCCCGTTTGATGCCAGCCCGATGGGTCTGGTTTACAACAAGACCCTGTTCGAAGAGAACGGCTGGGAAACGCCTGTGACCTGGGATGACTTCTTTGAACTGGGCGACAAGGCCAAGGAAAAGGGTATCGCGCTGTTTACCTATCAGGGCATCTACCCCGGCTACCTTGAGAGCATGCTGTGGCCTGCACTGGCTTCTGCCACCGGCATCGACAACATGAAGGCAATCGCCTCCTACACGCCCGGCTCCCTCAGCTCTGATGAGGCCCTCAAGGTCTTCCAGAACATGGCAAAGATCGGCACCGATGGCTACCTGATGGATGGCACCGTTGCTCTGAACCATACCCAGAGCCAGACTGACATGATGATGAACAAGGCTCTGTTCATCCCCAACGGCAACTGGATGGAAGGCGAAATGGCCGATGCTCCCCGTGCTGACGGCTTTGAGTTTGGTCTGACCTGCGCACCCGTTCTGGATGACGGCGAGGCCCGCTATGTTATGAGCTCCGTTGAGCAGTTTGAGATTCCTGCCAACGCCAAGAACCCCGAACTGGCAAAAGAGTTCCTGCGCTTCCTGTACACTGAGGATTCCGTTAAGCTGTTCGCAGAAAAAGCCAACGGCATCTACGCTCTGAAGAAGGCCAACGAGATGGTCAAGGGCATCGTTACCGATGGTGTCTACAACATGAACGACATCTATCAGGAAGGCACGTTCATGGTCTTCGGTTGGGATGCAATGCCCGACACCAGCAAGGTCGTTATCGCTGATTCCGTCTTCAATGTTGCCAGTGACGTTATGAATGGTGACATGACTGCCGAGCAGTGGCGTGACGGCATCGAGGCTGCTTTCGAGGAGATTGCTGCTTCCAAGTAAGCTGAATTGCTGAATTTCCACTGACCAAAGTAAGATTGACCCTGCCGAGTAAACGCCATGCGAACTTGGCAGGGTTCTTTTTAAGGGGGAAACTTGTTTGAAAAACCGCCAAAATCGCCAAAAAAAGGCGCAGCCACTTCCCGTACTGTTTATCTGCATCAGCGTTCTGCCTGCCGTGATCCTAACTCTTATGTTCACGATCTGGCCTACGGTGCAGGCATTATATCTTTCTTTTACCAATGCGACCTCTCTGGGGCTTAACAACAAATTTGTGTGGCTGGATAACTATATCTATATGTTCCACGACAAATCTTTCATTCAAGCGCTTAAAAACACAGCAAAGCTGATGGCGGTTGTTCCCGTTATCACAATTTTCTGTAGTCTGGTGCTGGCATTCGTTTTGAACCAGTGCAAGCTGAAAGAAATGGTCTTGTATCGCACGATTTTCTATTTCCCGAACATCGTTTCTCTGACCGTTGTAGGTATTATATGGAGTTTTGTGTTCCACCCGAATGTGGGCATCGTCAATAAGATTCTCGGTGCTGTCGGGCTGGAGAGCTTGCAGCGTTCCTGGCTGGGCGACAGCAAGACTGCGCTTTGGTGCATCGCGTTCACGCTGCTGTGGCAGGCTGCCGGTTACTACATGGTCATGCACATCGCGGCTATGGACGGCATTTCGCCGGAAATCTACGAGTCCGCAACGCTGGACGGTGCCAGCGCATGGCGCAAGCTCGTCAGTATTACGATGCCTCTGATGAAAGATATTATCGGCATCACCTTTGTTCTGGCACTTTCCGGCACCATCAACCTGAGTTTTGTGCTTTCGCAGGTCATGACTGGCGGCGGTCCTAACGGTGCATCCAGCGTTCTGCTGCAATATATGTACACGCAGGGCTTTGTCAACGGCAACTTTGGCTATGCCATGGCTATCACGGTCTTTACGCTCGCCATCTCCGTGGCGCTGTCCATGCTGTCCCGCAAATTGACCGATGCTTCCGAAGGAGGTCAGTAATATGACACAAAATGAAAAAAGCAAAATCAGAGCAAAGGTCATCAAGTGGGTGACGCGCCTGTTCCTGATTTTGGTTGCCATTATCATGCTGTACCCTCTGGCGTGGAACGTCGTTTCTTCGTTCAAAACCAGTACAGAGTTTCTGACGGACCCCTTTGCATGGCCGCAGGGACTTGCATGGGATAACTACGTCCGCGCTTATGAAAAATCTAACCTTGCTGCCAACATCGGCAACTCGATTTATGTCGTGCTGGAAACACTGGTCATTATTGTGATCTGCGTTGTGCCGTGTTCTTACTGCCTTGTGCGGTATAAGTTCCCCGGCGCGAAGCTGATTTTGAACATCTACATGGCGGCCATCTTCATTCAGGCCACTTATATTATGATTCCGCTGTTCTTGCAGATGAACAAGCTGAACCTGCTCAACAGCCTGACGGCGCTGGGTGTACTGTATGCAACGATGCAGTTCCCGTTTGCTATCTTCCTGCTGACCGGCTTCCTGCGCAGCATCCCGCGTGATTATGAGGAGGCAGCCATGATCGACGGCTGCGGCCCGTTCCGTATTTTGACGAGCATTATCATTCCCATGTGCAAGCCCGGTATCGTGACGGTCTGCATGATCTCCGCTATGGCAGCATGGAACGAGTACCCGGTGGCTCTCGTTATGGTTACCGATCCGACCAAGGCTACGCTGCCTGTCGGCCTTGCCAACCTGTATGAGATCCAGCGCTACGCTACCGACTGGGGCGCGCTGTTCGCAGCCCTCGTGCTGGCACTGATTCCCACTGTCATCCTCTTCATCGTCGGCCAGAAGCAGCTCGTGCAGGGCTTGAGCGTCGGCGGCGTTAAGGGCTAAATAAAATCGAATAGGTTAGGAGAACCGATATGCTGCCCCCAAAACATTGCAACATCAATTTAACCGGCCCAATACCCCGCTGGGATGAAGCAATTCCACTGGGGAACGGCATACTCGGTTCTCTTTTTTGGGGGCCGATGGAGCACCTGCGCATTTCCGTGGACATTGCCGGACTGTGGCTGCGTCGCCGCCCGGAGGAAAAACTCGATAAAGAATTTACCTATGCAAAACTGGTAGAGCTTGCACGGAAAGGCGATGTGGCAGAAACACGCCGTATCTTTGATACGCCCTATGCCCGTCCGACACCCACAAAAATCCCCGCAGGACACTTGTTCCTGGATGGACTGCCGCAAGGCAGCTATCAGGCAAGCCTTGATTTGGGCACGGCGGTGGCATTCTTTTCGCAAAAGGGTACAACCATTCTGCGTGCTTTCCTCTGTATGGGGCGGCCTGTGGGTGTACTGATGTTGCCGGAAACATACCGAGATGTAACCCTTACGGTGGAGCGCCCCTCTTTCGGGAATGGCACGCAGGCAGCCGAAGCGGGCAACAGCGTGTCCCCTGGCAGCTTGCAGCAACTCGCCCTGCCGGATGCCAACCTCGAAACGGAGGACGGCATGATTGGCTTTTCCCAAAAGGTCGATGATAGAACTGCCTATACGCTGCTCTGCAAAAAATGCGGCACAACGCTGTATTATACCGCCGTGCAGGCAGAAAACATAGAAAAAGCAAGCCAACTGGCGAAGCTGGAACTATGTGCAGCAGAAGATATGGGCGCCGATAAGTTGCTGCAACAGCATAAACGCTGGTGGCAGCAATACTGGGGCAAAAGCAGTTTGCAGCTGCCGGATGAAACACTCGAACAGCTTTGGTACCGCGCCAATTACTTTTTGGCAGCGGGTTCCGAGCCGGGCAATGCCCCGATGCCGCTGCAAGGGGTATGGTGCGCGGATGACGATCAGCTCCCACCGTGGAAAGGTGATTACCACAACGACCTCAACACCCAATTCACCTACTGTCACTATCTGACTGCCAACCACCCGGAGCAGGGAAAGGTATTTCTCGACTATCTCTGGTCGCTGCGCCCGCAGGCGGCAAAGTTTGCCCGTGCATTTTACGGCACAGCAGGGGAGTGCCTGCCCAGTGTCATGGACATTGACGGCGGTGCGCTCGGCGGCTGGCCGATGTATTCTCTGTCACCGACCAATCAAATCTGGCTCTGCCAGATGTTTTATGAATACTACCGCCTGACGGGGGATAAAGAGTTTCTGCGCACCCGTGTGGAGCCTTACTTTACCGCCACGGCAGCCTGCCTGGAAGAACTTCTCCAAGAAGGCCCGGACGGAAAGCTGGTTTTACCGGTCTCGTCCTCACCGGAAATTCACGATGATGAGGCAGCCTCATGGCTGACTCCTAACAGTAACTACGATCTAGCGCTGCTGCACTATCTGTTCCACACTCTGGTACAGATCGAGTACCAACTTGGCAACCCCCGCGGCTATTGGCATGCAATGGAGGCCAAACTTGCTCCGTTGAGCGTAGATACAGAAACCGGGCTGATGCTTTCGCCCAATGAAACCTTGCAGGAAACGCACCGCCATTTTTCCCACGCTATGGCAATCGAGCCGCTGTGTATGCTGCGCTATGAAAATCCGCAGGACCGCAGCGTAATAGATGCAACGGTAGATCACCTTGTACACCTCGGTAGTGGGCAGTGGGTAGGGTTTTCCTTCGGTTGGATGGCACTTTTGCAGATTGCCCGCAGCAATGGAAATGGTGCTTTGTATGAGCTGCACCGCTTCGCAGAGCATTTCCTGAGCCGGAACGGATTTCATTTGAACGGCGACTACAAAAACAGCGGCGTTTGTGATTTCCACTATCGCCCCTTTACGCTGGAAGCGGATTTTCTGGCGGCACACGCAGTACAGAAAATGCTGTTGCGTTCCGAAAAGAATCATATTGAGGTTTTACCGGCCTGCCCGCAGGGCTGGAAAAATGAACCTGTTGCATTTCAGAATTTGCGGGCAGAAAATGGTCTGCTGATTTCTTATCAGCGGACAGCAGACGGCAAGCACAGCCTTACCGTAAAAGCAACACAGGACGGAAGCTGGTATCTTTGCAACACACATTGCTGGGTCACCTTGCAGGCCGGACAAACTCAATCTTACCAATGGACGGAGGAAAACAAGAAATGAATACCAAAGGTCGTGTAACGATTCCCACCGATATGGACGCAGTACCCGAAACCCTTGACCTGCTCAAGCGCTGGGGCGCGGATGCCATCCGCGACTGCGACGGCACCGAATTCCCGCAGGAGCTGAAGGACACCGGCGCCAAGATCTACGCCACCTACTACACCACCCGCAAGGACAACGCTTGGGCTAAGGCAAACCCCGATGAAACGCAGCAGTGCTACATTATGACCCCGTTCTATACCGCTGCGGACGGTGCGCTGACCATCCCCCTGATGACGGGCATCAGCCGCGAGCTGATGAAGGTCAACGACCATGACGATATTGCCCGCTGGTGGGAGGTCATGGACCGCACGACGGGCGAGCCTGTCCCCACCGCCGACTGGCACTATGATGCCGCCAGCGAAAGCGTTGTCATCGACACCCCCGCCGCCTACCACGAGTACACGGTCAGCTTTTTGGCGTACCTGATCTGGGACCCCGTCCACATGTACAACTCGGTCATCAATGACTGGAAGGATGTCGAACACCAGATCCCGTTCGATGTGCGCCAGCCCAAGACCCACGCCTACACCCTGCGCCGTCTGCGCGAGTATCTGGAAAGCCACCCCTATGTCAACGTTGTGCGCTTTACGACCTTCTTTCACCTGTTCACGCTGGTGTTTGACGAGCTGCGCCGCGAGAAGTATGTTGACTGGTACGGCTACTCGGCGTCCGTTTCTCCCTATATTTTGGAGCAGTTTGAGAAGGAAGTCGGCTACAAATTCCGCCCGGAGTTTATCATTGATCAGGGCTACTACAACAACCAGTACCGCGTGCCCACCAAGGAGTACAAGGACTTTCAGGCGTTCCAGCGCCGTGAGGTGGCCGGTCTGATGAAAGAAATGACCGACATCGTCCACGAATACGGCAAGGAAGCCATGATGTTCTTGGGCGACCATTGGATCGGCTGTGAGCCGTTCATGCCGGAATTTCAGAAATCCGGCGTCGATGCCATCGTCGGCAGCGTCGGCAACGGCAGCACCCTGCGCCTGATTTCCGACATTCCCGGCGTCAAGTACACCGAGGGCCGCTTCCTGCCCTACTTCTTCCCCGATACCTTCCACGAGGGCGGCGACCCTGTGCGCGAGGCCAAGGAGAACTGGGTCACCGCCCGCCGCGCCATCCTGCGCAAGCCCATTGACCGCATCGGCTACGGCGGCTACCTGAAGCTGGCGCTGCAGTTCCCGGAGTTCGTGGACTATGTGGAGAGCGTCTGCAGCGAGTTCCGTGAGCTGTATGAGAACATCAAGGGCACCACACCCTACTGCGTAAAGCGGGTGGCCGTGCTGAACTGCTGGGGCAAGATGCGGGCCTGGGGCTGCCACATGGTGCACCACGCCCTCTACTACAAGCAGAACTACAGCTACTCCGGTGTCATCGAAATGCTGTCCGGCGCGCCCTTTGACGTGAAGTTCATCAGCTTTGAGGACATCAAGAAGGACCCCGCCCTGCTGGATGAGCTGGATGTCATCATCAATGTGGGCGATGCCGACACCGCCCACACCGGCGGCATCTGGTGGGAGGACCCGGAGATCTCCTCTGCAATCCGGAAGTTCGTCTGGAACGGTGGCGGCCTCATCGGCGTGGGTGAGCCCTCCGGTCATGCCTATCAGGGCCACATCCTCCAGCTGGCCAGCGTGCTGGGCGTGGAAGAGGAAAACGGCTTCACCCTCAACTACGACAAGTACAATTGGGACGAGCACCCGGACCACTTCATTCTGCAGGATGCAGACCAGCCCATCGACTTTGGCGAGGGCAAGAAGAACATCTACGCCCTCGAGGGGACCGAGGTGCTGGTGCAGCGGAACCGGGAAGTGCAGATGGCGGCGCACGACTTTGGTAAGGGCCGCGCCGTGTACATCAGCGGTGTGCCCTACAGCTTTGCCAACAGCCGCACCCTGTACCGTGCCATCCTGTGGAGCGCCCACAGCGAGGAGGAGCTGCACACCTGGTTCAGCTCCAACTACAATGTGGAAGTGCACGCCTACGTCAAAAATGGCAAGTACTGCGTGGTGAACAACACCTACGAGCCGCAGGACACCACGGTCTATACCACCGATGGAAACCATTTCGACCTGCATCTGGAAGCCAACGAGATCAAGTGGTATGAGATCTGAGTTCTCCGTTTCATAAGCAAACACCCCTCTGCATTCCGAAAGGAGCGCAGAGGGGTGTTTGTGTATCCGGGCGGCTCAGCGGGGAGAGCCCAGACGGTATTTGAAATCGTGGTAGCCAAAGCGGGCCAGCGGCTGGGTGGTGCCCTTTTCATGCAGCACCCAGATATCCGGCAGGGGCATCCCGTTGAAGGTGTTGTTCTTGCAGGTGGAATAGATGGCCATGTCTCCGAAGATGAGCCGGTCACCCTCGGTGAGGGGGGCGGCAAAGCTGTAATCGCCCACCACGTCCCCGGCAAGGCAGGTGGGGCCGCCAAGGCGGATGAGGTACGGCTTTTCGCCGGGGTCCCCGGCATCCAGCAGCGGCGGGCGGTAGGGCATCTCGATCACGTCCGGTGTATGGCAGGCGGCGCTGGCATCCAAGATGGCAACCGTCGTATCGCCGTTTTGCACCACGTCCAGCACGCGGGTCAAGAGATACCCTGCGTTCAGGGCGCAGGCCTCGCCGGGTTCCAGATAAACCGTCACGCCCCAGTCATTCCGGGCGCGGCGGATACACTTTTCCAAAGTGGCCATGTCGTAGCCGGGGCGGGTGATGTGATGCCCGCCTCCGAAGTTCAGCCACTTCATTTTTGGCAGCAAATCGCCGAATTTCTCTGCCACTGCGTCCAGCGTCACGGCCAGCGCATCGGCGTCCTGCTCACATAAAGTGTGAAAGTGCAGGCCGTCCAACAGCCCGGGCAGGGCAGAATTTTCTGCCGCTGCCGCGTCCCACTGGGCGCGGGTCGTGCCCAAACGGCTGCCGGGAGCGCAGGGGTCGTAAATCGCGTGGCCGTCCTGGGTCGAGCACTCGGGATTGATGCGCAGTCCCACACTTTTGCCCGCCGCCTTGGCCGCGGGGCCAAATTTTGCCAGCTGCGCGG